>ERZ1034876.395-NODE-395-length-25616-cov-13.579085_pt1 | contig 25616 bp, 23 predicted proteins | sample MGYA00520698_ERZ1034876 | MGnify/ENA primary metagenome ERZ1034876 (study PRJEB33766, sample SAMN09781723) | gut metagenome | biome: gut microbiome | host: Homo sapiens | place: Madagascar | study: EMG produced TPA metagenomics assembly of the PRJNA485056 data...
CGCCGCTGCGCAGCTGGTTCGCCCGCAAGTTCTACCAGATCATCAACAAGATGTCGGACACGGAAATTGTCGACGGCGCGCGTGATTTCCGCCTGATGAGCCGCAAAATGACCGACGCCGTGCTCAGCATGGCCGAGTATAACCGCTTCAGCAAGGGTATTTTCAGCTGGGTCGGCTTCAAGACCAAGTGGTTCGATTACGAGAACATCGAGCGCGTGGCCGGCACCACCAAGTGGAACTTCTGGGGCCTCTTTAAATACTCCATCGAGGGCATCGTCGGCTTCTCCACCACGCCGCTGCTCATCGCCGCCGGAGTGGGCGTGCTGTTCTGCATCCTGGCGTTCATCGGCATTATTTTTGTAATTGTCCGTGCGCTGATGTTTGGTGACCCAACCTCCGGCTGGCCCAGCATGGTCTGCATCATCCTGCTGTGCAGCGGTGTGCAGCTGTTCTGCACCGGCATCGTGGGCGAGTACCTGGCCAAGACTTACCTGGAAGTCAAGCACCGCCCCATCTACATTGTGGCCGAGACCGAGGAAGATCAATAACGCCTATGCGTGATATGACAAAGGGTGCCCCGCTGGGGCACCTGTTCTTTTATGCGGTGCCGCTGCTGCTGGGCAACTGGCTGCAGCTGGCCTATAATGCGGTGGATTCCATCATCGCGGGCCGCTTCATCGGGCAGGACGCCCTGGCGGCCGAGGGCATTGCCGGCCCGGTGATGAACCTGGTCATCCTGGCCGTCAGCGGGCTATGCATCGGCGCCGGTGTGCTGATGAGCGAGGCCTTCGGCGCGAAAAATGAGGAACGACTAAAGGAAACGTTGGCTACGACCCTGCTGTTCGGCGCAGCGCTCTGCTGTACCGTGGCACTGCTGGGCGTGGCCGCCGCGCCGCTGATTTTGCACAGCCTGGCGGTGCCTGATGAAATTTTGCATAGTACCGGCATTTATCTGCGCATCACGTTTTTGGGCGCGCCGTTTACGTTTTTCTATAACGCGCTGGCGGTGGGCCTGAAAAGTGTGGGTGACTCCAAAACGCCGCTCAAATTTCTGGCGTTTTCCGCCGTGCTCAACGCCGTGCTGGACATCGTGCTTATCGGCGGACTGGGGTTTGGTATCGTTTGTAGCGCCGTCACCACCGTGGTGGCCGAGGCAGTCAGCGCCATCATGGCCGCCTGGTACATGATGCGCCATGTGCCGCAGCTTTGCCCGGCGCACAGCCAGTGGCGCATCCGCCCGGCGCTGCTGGGCCGCATTTTGCAGTATGGCGCTGTCACAGCCTTACAGCAGGCGGTACAGCCTGTCTGCAAGGTGCTGATCCAGGGACAGGTCAACGCGCTTGGCGTGCAGGCCATCGCTGCGTTCAACGCTGTCACCCGCGTGGATGACTTCGCCTTTACCCCGCAGCAAAGCATTGCCACCGCCATTACCACTTACATTGCCCAGAACCGCGGCGCCAACCAAAAGGAGCGCATCCGCCCCGGCTTCCGCGTGGGCATCCGGTTGGAGTTGTGCTACTGGCTGCTGGTGGGCAGCCTGACCTGGCTGCTGCGCGCGCCTGTCGTCAGCCTGTTTGTGGCAGGGGAGGGTGCCGCCGAGATCGTGACCCTGGGCAGCCAATACCTAGGCTATATGGCGCTGTTCTACGCCCTGCCTGCGCTGACCAACGGCTTCCAGGGCTTCTACCGCGGCATGGGCAAGATGACCACTACCCTCATCGGCACCTGCCTGCAGGCCGGCCTGCGCGCCCTAGGAGCTGCTCTGCTGGCCCCCCGCATCGGCCTGCCCGGTATCGCCTATGCCTGTGCCTTCGGCTGGTGCGTCATGCTCTGTTTCGAGATGCCGTACTATTTCTACACCTGCAAGAAACAAACCCTGTAAAAAACGCCCCCGCCTGACATCGCAACAGTCAGGCGGGGGTGTTTTAAATATTTTGAAAATTACAGATGCAGCACGCGGTCCTTGATCTCGGCGGTGCGGCCCTGGTTCCAGAACTGGGTGCCGATGTAGCCGCAGGTGCGGCGGGCAACGTTCAGCTTGTTCTGGTCGCGGTTGTGGCACTTGGGGCACTCCCAAACCAGCTTGCCGTCCTCCTGCACGATGCTGATCTCGCCGTCGTAGCCGCACACCTGGCAGTAGTCGCTCTTGGTGTTCAGCTCGGCGTACATGATGTTCTCGTAGATGAACTGCATCACCTTGATGACAGCCTCAAGGTTATCCTGCATGTTGGGCACTTCCACGTAGCTGATGGCACCGCCCGGGGACAGGCGCTGGAACTCGCTCTCGAACTTCAGCTTGGTGAAAGCATCGATCGGCTCGGTCACATGGACGTGGTAGGAGTTGGTGATATAGTTGCGGTCGGTGATACCGGGCACCAGGCCGAAGCGCTTCTGCAGGCACTTGGCAAACTTGTAGGTGGTGGACTCCAGCGGCGTGCCGTACAGGCTGAAATCGATGTTGTGCTGCTCTTTCCACTTGGTGCAGGCATCGTTCATGTGCTGCATTACGTGCAGGGCAAAGGGCTTGGCGGCGGGGTCGGTGTGGCTTTTGCCGGTCATATATTTGCAGCACTCATACAGGCCTGCGTAACCCAGGCTGATGGTGGAGTAACCGCCATACAGCAGCTTGTCGATGGGTTCGCCCTTCTTCAGGCGGGCCAGGGCGCCGTACTGCCACAGGATGGGGGCGGCGTCGCTCAAGGTGCCCTTCAGGCGGTTGTGGCGGCACATCAGGGCCTTGTGGCACAGCTCCAGGCGCTCGTCAAAGATATTCCAGAACTTATCAAAGTCGCCGCCGCTGGACAGGGCCACATCCACCAGGTTGATAGTGACAACGCCCTGGTTGAAGCGGCCGTAATACTTGGGCTTGCCGTTCTCGTCCACGTAGGGGGTCAGGAAGCTGCGGCAGCCCATGCAGGTGAAGCAATGGCCCTCGCCGTTTTTGTCCACCTTGTACTCCAGCATCTTCTTTTCGCTGATGTAGTCAGGTACCATGCGCTTGGCGGTGCACTTGGCAGCCAGTTTGGTCAGGTAGTAGTAGGGCTGGCCCTCGTAGATATTGTCATCCTCCAGCACGTAGATCAGCTTGGGGAAGGCGGGGGTGATCCAGACGCCGGCCTCGTTCTTGACGCCCTGGTAACGCTGGCGCAGCATTTCCTCAATGACGATGGCCAGGTCGGACTTCAGGCGCTGGTTGTCGCCGGCCTCGTTCAGGTACATGAACACGGTGATGAACGGGGCCTGGCCATTGGTGGTCATCAGGGTGACGACCTGATACTGGATGGTCTGCACGCCACGCTTGATCTCCTCACGCAGGCGCTTTTCCACGATCTCAGAAATTTTCTCCTCGCCGGGATCGATGCCCAGATCGCGCATCTCGGCCTCGACATCGCGGCGGATCTTCTTGCGGCTGACGTCCACGAAGGGGGCCAGGTGGGTCAGGCTGATGCTCTGACCGCCGTACTGGCTGGACGCCACTTGGGCGATGATCTGGGTGGCAATGTTGCAGGCGGTGGAGAAGGAATGGGGCTTCTCAATCAGCGTGCCGCTGATGACGGTGCCGTTCTGCAGCATGTCGTCCAGATTGACCAGGTCGCAGTTGTGCATGTGCTGGGCGTAGTAGTCGGCATCGTGGAAGTGGATGATGCCTTCCTCATGGGCCTTGACGATCTCCGGGGGCAGCAGCATACGCATGGTCAAGTCCTTGCTGACTTCGCCGGCCATGTAGTCGCGCTGCACGCTGTTGACGGTGGGGTTCTTGTTGGAGTTCTCCTGCTTGACTTCCTCGTTATTGCACTCGATGAGGGAGAGGATCTTGTCGTCCGTCGTGTTGTGGGTGCGCTTCAGGCTCTGCACATAGCGGTAGGTGATATATTTACGGGCAACCTCAAAGGCGCCGGTCTGCATGATCTCATCCTCGACCAGGTCCTGGATCTCCTCCACGTTCATGGCGTGGCCGCGGGACAGGCAGCTGGTCTGCACATGGTCGCTGATCTCGATGATCTGCTCTTTGGTCAAACGCTGGCTTTCCGGCACGACATGGTTGGCCTTGGTAATGGCTGCAATAATTTTTGTAATGTCGAAGACGGCCTCACTGCCGTTGCGTTTGATGATTTTCATGCTGACACTCCTAACACTGATCTATCTGAAATATACAAACTGTATACAAGTTCCAAACGTACAAACTCCGTTTGGCGAGCAAATCTATCTTATCGCAGCGGGAGAAAAAAGTCAAGGGAGAAAACCACTATATATAGTGGTACTAAATTTCGACACGACAAAATATTGCATTTCGAACGTTCCAACGATGAAAATGCCGCGGCTACAACCGCGTAGAAAATAAGCCTGTTTTTTTGGCTATTTTGGGGAGATGTTGCCAATTGACAGGATTTGCGACGATGCAGCGCGAAATATGGCGCACTCTGCGTCGGGGCGGGGCTTGCAGTGGGCGGCATAAGCTGGTATACTGTTAGCAGATATTGAATCACCCTGGCACAAAAACACAAGATGTTGAGACGATACTGCATGTGCCGCTTATAAGGAGAGCCTTGCCCCATGAACTATGCAACCATCAAATACTGTGACATCGCCAACGGCGAGGGGGTGCGCACCAGCCTGTTTGTTTCGGGCTGCCGCCGCCACTGCCCCAATTGCTTTAACGCTGTGGCGTGGGATTTTAACTATGGTGAGCCTTTTACCAAAGAGGTCCGCAACAAAATTTTAGAAAGCCTGGCTCCGGGCTACATCAACGGCCTGTCGCTGCTGGGCGGCGAGCCCTTTGAGCCGGAAAACCAGCGGGAACTGCTGCCCTTCGTCAAAAACGTCAAGGCGCTGTACCCCAGCAAGACCATCTGGTGCTATACCGGCAACCATTTTGAGCAGGAAATTTTGCGGCCCGGCTGCGGCCGCTGCGAGGTGACCGACGAGTTCCTACAATATATAGATGTGCTCGTGGACGGCGACTTCGTGCAGGACAAGTACGACATCAGCCTGCGGTTCCGCGGCTCCAGCAATCAGCGCATCATTGATATGAACCGCACCCGCGCTGCCGGTCATGTGGTGCTGTGGCAGGATGATCCAATCTTCGCGGACCACAAGATGTAGTACATACAAGCCCGTATAGCAAACGGCCCCCGCCAGGAATCTATCCCGGCGGGGGCTGTTTTATGCGCAGATTTTATGCTTTTTCTTTCAAGGCTTCCTCTTCATCCTGGATGAACATGAAGCACAGGCTCACCAGCAGCAACGCACAGCTGAACCAGATGGTCTTGTTGCCAAATACGGCAACACAGTGGGCACCTACACCGGCACCAATGGCGAACAGCAAAATCACGCCAAAGTAGTGCAGTGCCTTGTGCAGCACCTTTTTGTCGTGCAGGTGGAAGTAGATCACCAACGATTCCATGCCGCTGCGCATGTTGCCAATGCACATGGTGCTGGCGAACGGGTAGCCGTGTACCTTGCGGAAAGCCTGCACCTGCATGGCGCAGGCGAAGGACACCAATGCGTTGGCGGCCAGATCCAGCGTGTTGGGGATGAACCCGACGCCGAAGAGCAGCAAAATCTCCACCACCAGCACCAGCTGCCGCCAGTGCAGGTGTTTGGCTTCCCGGTAGCGGATGTGGATGACCTCGGCCGCCGCCACGCCCAGTGCAAAGGAGAGCAGCGGTATCAGATAGTGCAGCACCCGCGCCAGGTCCCCGTTAAAGGCGGCCTGACTCATCAGCACGATGTTGCCGGTTTGAGCGTTGGCAAATACCTTGCCGCGGCCAATGTAGGTGTAAGCGTCCTGTAAGCCGCCGGACGCCGAAAGAAACATCACGGTGCGGAAAGCTTCGCTCATCTGCCCGTGGTGATGCCATACTTTGTGTGCCATGGATAACCCCTCTTACCCTTTTATATATACAACAGGTACGCTGCCCATTATAGCGCGGCGGCCGCGCAGTGTAAAGCCGCAAAAAACAAAATACACAAGCTGTACCAAAAAATAAACGGAAGGCAGGGAACTGCCCAACCGCCTGCCTGCAAACGGCGATAACTTTTGTACAAAACGCAGAATCCTGAAAAAGGGTATTACACGGCGCGTACATTTGCGGTATACTTGCTTCACTTTCCAACGCAGTGAGACAACAGCCGCCAGGGCGTCGCAACGAGTTGAACGACACCCCGGCGGCTGTTTTTCTTTTGGGAAAACCGTATCTACTTTTTATAATAGAGGAGTAATCAAGTATGCCGCAAACGAAAAAACAGGAAATCATCTACACCGTCATGATGGTCTGTGTCATGGTCTATGGCATGGTCTGCTACAATATCGCTTTGGATGTGGGCGGGATGCAGAACTTTATCTTTCTGGCTGCTTTCAGTGAACTGCCCATCATGGGGGTAATTGCCTTTTTGCTGGATACATTTCTGGTGGGCCCCGCAGCCATGCGCATTGCTACGGGCTGGTTCACCCCCGGCAAGGATAAGCAGGTGTTTCTGATCATGGCCATCTCCTGCCTGTCGGCCTGGATGATGTGCCCGCTGATGAGCTTTTTCGCCACGCTGCTGTTCAAGGACAGCCACAACGCTAACTTTGTGGCCATCTGGGTGCAGACCACCATGCTGAACTACCCCGCTGCGTTCCTGTGGCAGCTGGCAGCTGCCGGCCCGTTGGTGCGCACGGTGTTTGGCGCAGGATTGCGCTGCATCAAGAAAAAGTGAAACGCAGAGACACATTGTTAAATTTGTACTAATAAAACTGCACAAAAAAGGCTTGTCATCTTTAGTGAAAGTGCTATAATACGGGACGAAACCCGGAAAAATCCCAATTCCAGAAATGAGGTGCATGGGATGAAAGATGTGAACGATCTGATGCAGGCGATCCTGGAGATGGACGCCGCCCAGCGTAAGGCCAGCGAGAAAGCCAAGGCCGAGCGCACGGCGCGGCTGGCCGCCCTGGATGCCCGCAAGCAGGCGATCGCTGCCGAGTGCGACGCCAAAGCCCAGACGGATGCCGAAGCTGCCGCCAAAGCAGCCGACGACGCCAACGCCGAGGCTCGCGCCGCCTTAGACAAAGAATGTGAACAGGCTGCCGCCGCCATGACGGCCGCCGCCAAACAGCATGAGGCCGAGTGGACGGCAGAACTGGTACGCCGCGCCCTGGCCCAGGAGGCTGCACAATGAACCACGCGAGCGGCAAAGCCAGCAATGCTGTGCTGGCAAAGGCCCGCGCCCTGTATGGCCGCCGCCTGCGCGCCGAGGATTACCGCCGCTTAACGGATTGCCGCACAATGACAGAGCTGGCCAACGAGTTGAAAGCCCTGCCGCTGTACGCCAACACGCTGGCCGAGGTAAACCCCACCTACGCCCGCCGCGCCCAGCTGGAGAACCTGCTGCGGCAAAGCCAGTACGAACGCTTCGACAGCCTGTGCCGGTATGACCGCAGCGCAGGCAGCAGCGTGTACCAGTACTTAACGCTTTGCTGCGAGGTCGACGAGCTGACCGCCGCCCTGCGGTGCCTGGATGCAGGCCGCCCCGGCGATTACCTGTACCGCTTGCCGGACTTTTTGGAGCAGCGCTGCAGCATTGATCTGTACGCGCTGGCCAAAGCCACCGATCTGCAAAGCCTTTTGGCTGCGGTACAGGGTACGCCCTGGGCTAAGGTACTGGCCCCGCTGGCCAACGCTAAGCCGGACCGCGGCCTGACCGCCCAGGCGGAACCTCTGATGCAGGAGTACCGCCACCGGGCGCTGGTCGCTATGGCACCCAAGCCCGCCAAGCAGGGCGAGCAGCCCGGCCTGCGGGAGCTGATCGAGCTGGAGTGCGATACCTCGGCGGTGTCCAACGCCGCGCGGCTCATCCGCGTAGGGGCGCCTGCCACCACGGTGCGCAACGCCTGCCGCCGAGATTGCAGCGCCCTGACGGCCGCCGAGTGGGACTACCTGCTGGCCTCGCCGGACCTGCCTGCTTTCAAGCAGCGGTTTGCCCAAACCAGTTACGGCCCGCTGTTGGCTCACCACGATTACACCGTGCTGAAGGAAGGCTTCTTCCGCTACCGCACCGATTGGTGCCGCAAGTGGCTGCGGTTCTCCACCGAGCCCACGCTGGTCATGATGTGCTACATCTGGCTGGCCCAGTGCGAGGTGTGGAACCTGAACCACATCATCGAGGGCGTGCACTACAAGCTGCCCGCCGAAGAAGTCCTAGCCCTGCTGATCGGCTACGACGAACACGATTGAAAGGAGTGTGAACGGATTGGTTGAAAAGATGAAGCTGGTGCGGGTACAAGGCACCCTGCCCCAGCTGAACGATTTCCTGGATGCCTGCTGTATGGACGGCCGGTTTGACCTGGAACCTGCCACCCGTTATATGTCGGATTCGCTGGGATACGCCGCCCTCAACGAGGGAAACCCCTATCCCGCCACCCGCGACCAGATCGAGACTATGGCGAAAGAGGCTGGCATGGAACTGCATAAAGAGCAGCGCCACACCGACCCGCCGGACGAGGAAGCCAAAGCCTATTTGAGCGACCTGCTGGAGCAGATCGATGACCTGTGTGCCGAGCGCCAGGGCCTGCTGGACCAGCAGAAGCTCTGCGAGGACGGCATCGCCCAGTACAGCCACTTCCTGAACCTGAAAGTAAATGTGGATGAGATCCTGGATTGCCAGCACGTCAAGGTGCGGTTCGGCTTCCTGCCCACCGAAGGCTACAACAAGCTGATGAGCAACTACGCCGATGATCCCTATATCCTGTTTGTAGAGTGCACCCAGACCAAGACCGGCTACTGGGGCATCTACCTGACCCCCCGCGAGAAAGCGCTGGAGACCGACGGCATCTTCTCGATGCTGTATTTCGAGCCGGTGCATGTGCCCGGTGCGGCCGGTTCCCCTGCCGAGATCATCGAGCATTTTAAAGAGAACCTGGAAGTTGTCAAAAAGTCGGTGGATGATGTCAACGCCCGCATCGCGGCTTTGTGGCATGACCACGAAGCCAAGGTGCAGATGCTGTACGACACGGTGCGCTACTACGCCGCTATGTACGACCTGCGCCGCATGGCTGCCGTGAAAGGTTCCCATTTCTTCTGCGTCGGCTGGGTCCCGGCGCCGGATGTGGAGGAGATCGCCGGCAAGGCGCGGGCCGTTAAAGACCTGCGCGTTACCGTGGATGGCCCCGAGGCCGCCGGTAAGATGACGCCCCCCACCAAACTGAAGAACCCCTGGTGGAGCCGCCCTTTTGAGTTTTTCGTCGAGATGTACGGTCTGCCCGCCTATGGCGAGACAGATGTCACCGGCTTCGTAGCGCTCACCTTCACCGTGCTGTTTGGCATGATGTTTGGTGATGTCGGGCAGGGTATCGTGCTGGCGCTGTTCAGCACCTTTATGTGGAAGGTCAAGCACAACGACCTGTTCCACCTGATGATCCCCTGCGGCATCTCCAGTACGATCTTCGGCCTGGTCTATGGTTCCTTCTTCGGCTATGAGGATGCCCTGGACCCGCTCTACCACGCCATTGGCATGGCAGGCAAGCCCGTTTCGGTCATGGATTCCATCACCGGCATCCTGATGGTTGCCGTTTACATCGGCGTTGTCCTGGTGCTGGCGGCCATGGTACTGAACATGTACACCCACGCCCGCCACAAGGAGTGGGGTGAGTTCATCTTCTCCCCCAACGGTCTGGTGGGTGTCATCACCTACCTGTGCGGTGTGGATCTGGCCAGCGCTTACATGGGTGCGTTTACCTTCCTGCCGCAGGTGGTGGCCGCCATCGGCATGGTAGCGGGCCTGGTCCTGCTGCTGTTCGCTGAGCTGCTGGCCCCCATGGTGGATGGCAAGCCCTGGAAACCTGCCGGCGGCATGGGCAACTACCTGATGCAGAGCGTGTTTGAACTGTTGGAGACGGTGCTGAGTTACCTGTCCAACACGATCTCCTTCCTGCGTGTGGGCGCGTTTGTCATCGTGCATGCCAGCATGATGATGGTCGTCTTTACGCTGGCCGGCACGCCCAACAATATGCTGGTGGTCATCCTGGGCAACATCGTGGTCATCTGCCTCGAAGCGCTGCTTTCCGCCATCCAGGGCATCCGTCTGGAGTTCTACGAGATGTTCAGCCGTTGCTACAAAGGCGGCGGCCGCAAGTTTACCGCGTTTAATATCAAAAAGGCGTAAATATCCGCATTTGTCTGTAGGGGCGGATGCTTGCATCCGCCCGCGGGTCGATGCGAGCATCGACCTCTACATAGAGGGAATTTCACAAAATAAAAATCATGGAGGGTATTCTTATGAAAAGCAAATTCAACAAGCTGTTCGTTACCATTCTGCTGGTTGTGGCTGTGACCTGCTGCGGCGCTTTCGGCGTCCTGGCTGCTGACAACACCGATGAGGCCGCTGCCGCCGCTTCCACTACCGAGACCACCGAAACCAACACCGACAATGACCACAACTCCTCCCTGAGCATCGGCCTGGTGGCTGCTGCTTTGGCAACCGGTCTGGCCGGTATCGGCGGCGGCATGGCTGTTGCTTCCGCTGCCCCTGCTGCTATCGCTGCCAACAGCGAGAACGAAAAGACCTTCGGTAAGAGCCTGATCTTCGTGGCCCTGGGTGAATCCATCGCCCTGTACGGCCTGGTCATCTCCATCATGATCCTGAGCAAGCTGGTGTAAGGCCATGCGGTTCTTTCTCATCAGCGATAACTCTGACGCCATGAACGGTCTGCGTCTGGCCGGTATCGAGGGCACCGTGGCCCGCAGCGAAGCCGACCTGCGCCAGGCGCTGGAAAACGCCGCCAAGCAGCCCGACATCGCTGTGCTGCTGGTGACCGAAAAGATCGCCGAGACCTACACCGAGGTGCTGGACAGCGCCCGTGCCAAAGGTACGCCGCTGCTCATCACTGTGCCTTCCACCGGCGGCGGTGCTGCCGGTAAGGACCGCCTGACCCGCTATATCCGCGAGGCCATCGGTGTTAAAATCTAAGAGGTGTGACCATGAATGAATTAGATACCCGCGCCGAGCGGTTCCTGGAATCGATCCGCGCCGAGGGCGAAGCCGCCTGCGCCGCCATCCGCACCGAGACCGATGCCGAGATCGACCGCCAGCTGGACGAGGCACGCCAGGCCCAACAGGCCAAGGCCGAGCATACGCTCCACTTTGAGACAGAGCGTGCCCGCACCCGCGCCAACCGTGAGCTGAGCGCCGCCCGCATGCAGGCCCGCGCCAAGCTGGCCGCCCAGCGCCAGCAGATCGCGGCCGATACTTTTGCCGCTGCCCGCACCCAGCTGGCTGCCTTTGCCGCCGGTAAGGACTACGCCGCCTGGCTGCAAGCCAGCGCTGCCGCCCTGGCCGAGACCATGGGCGAGAGCGGCACCCTGTACGCCCGCACCGCCGACCTGCCTCTGCTGCAGGGCAAGCTGCCCGCCGGTGTGGCCCTGACTGCCGATGACACCATCACCCTGGGCGGCCTGCGCGCTGCCAACCCCGCCACCGGCCTGGCTGCCGATGATACGCTGGAAGCCCGCCTGGACGCCCAGCACGACTGGTTCCTGCAGAACGCAGGGCTGGAGATCACGATTTGAGGGGCAAAGCTATGGAAAATAAAATTTACAGCATCAACGGCCCCGTTGTTACCATCAAGGGCAAAACCGACCTGGCTATGATGGAAATGGTCTATGTGGGCAAATCCCGCCTGGTAGGCGAGGTCATCCGCATGAACGATAAAGAGACCACCATCCAGGTTTACGAGGAGACCGGCGGCCTGAAAGCCGGCGAGCCTGTCGAAAGCACCGGCGGCCCGCTGTCCGTTACGCTGGGCCCCGGCATCCTGCGCAATATCTACGATGGCATCCAGCGCCCGCTGCCCGCCATCGAGAGCCATATGGGCAGCTTTATCGAGCGCGGTGCCCACGAGCCTTCTCTGGATACCGCCGCCAAGTGGGATGTGACCGTCAACGTTAAAGCAGGGGATACCCTGACCGGCGGCCAGATCTACGCCACCTGCCCCGAGACCCCGGCCATCCAGCACCGCTGCATGGTCCCGCCGGAGGTTTGCGGTACCGTGACCTGGGCTGCCGAGAACGGCAGCTACACCGTCAACGACCCCATCGTCAAGCTGACCGACGCCAAGGGCAGGGAACACACCCTGACCCTGTGCCAGAAGTGGCCTATCCGTACCCCGCGCCCGGCGGCCGAGCGTATGACCTCGCCCCGCCCGCTGATCACCGGTCAGCGTGTTATTGATACCATGTTCCCGCTGGCCAAGGGCGGCGCCGCTGCCATCCCCGGCGGTTTCGGTACCGGCAAGACCATGACCCAGCACCAGATCGCAAAGTGGTGCGATGCCGATATCATCATCTACGTCGGCTGCGGCGAACGCGGCAACGAGATGACCCAGGCCTTGCAGGAGTTCAGCGAACTGGTGGACCCCCGCACCGGCAAGAGCCTGATGGACCGTACTGTGCTGATCGCCAACACGTCCAACATGCCCGTTGCCGCCCGTGAGGCTTCTATCTACACCGGTATCACGCTGGCCGAGTACTACCGCGACATGGGCTACCACACCGCCATGATGGCTGACTCCACCTCCCGTTGGGCCGAGGCTCTGCGTGAGATCAGCGGCCGTCTGGAGGAGATGCCTGCCGATGAAGGCTACCCCGCCTATCTGCCCAGCCGTCTGGCGGAGTTCTACGAGCGTGCCGGTTATGTCAAGACGCTGAACGGTGCCGAAGGTTCCGTCTCCGTCATCGGCGCTGTCAGCCCCCAGGGCAACGACTTCTCCGAGCCTGTCACCCAGAACACCAAGCGTTTCACCCGCTGCTTCTGGGCACTGGATAAGTCCCTGGCTTACGCCCGCCACTATCCGGCCATCAACTGGAACGATTCTTATAGTGAATACCTGGGAGACCTGGGCAGCTGGTACTACGATAACGTCGGCCATGACTTTATGTCCTGCCGTGAGCGCGTCGCCAACCTGCTGCTGCAGGAAAATAACCTGATGCAGATCGTCAAGCTGATCGGCTCGGACGTGCTGCCCGACGACCAGAAATTGACCATCGAGATCGCCCGTGTTATCCGCGTCGGCTTCCTGCAGCAGAACGCTTTCCACGCCGTGGACACCTACGTGCCGCTGGAAAAGCAGCTGAAGATGATGGAGACCATCCTGTACCTGTACGATAAGTGTGCAGCGCTGGTCGCCAAGCAGGTGCCGGTCAGCCGTCTGCTGGCCACCGGCCTGTTTGATGAGCTGGTCAAAATGAAGTATGAGGTGCCCAACGACGACTTCTCGAAGCTGGACGCCATGCAGAAAGACATCGATGCCAAACTGGCCGCTGTGGCCCAGGGCTGATGAGGAGGGAATAACATGATTCTGGAACATATCGGACTTTCCCAAATCAACGGCAGTCTGGTCGTGCTGGACGGTGTAAAAGGCGTGCAGTATGACGAAATGGCCGAGCTGCATCTGGATGACGGCTCCACCCGCGTGGGCCGTGTGGTTGAGGTCGAAGGCGACCGCTGCATCATCCAGGTGTTCGAGGGCACCCGCGGCTTAAGCCTGGTCAACAACCGCACGGTGCTGACCGGCCATCCCATGATGATGGACCTCAGCCCCGAGCTGCCCGGCCGTGTGCTGGACGGCCTGGGCCGCCCCATCGACGGTCTGGGCGACATTTACCCCACCGCCCGCCGCGATGTCAACGGCGCACCTATCAACCCCGTCAGCCGTGTGTATCCGCGTAACTACATCCACACCGGCATTTCTTCCATCGACTGCCTGGCCACGCTGATCCGCGGCCAGAAGCTGCCCATCTTCTCCGGCTCCGGCATGAAGCACAACGAGCTGGCCGTCCAAATCGTCCGTCAGGCCAGCGTGGCCGATGGCTCGGACTTTGCCATCGTCTTTGCCGCTATGGGCGTCAAAAACGACGTTGCCGCCTACTTCCGGGAGTCTTTCGAGAGCTGCGGCGCGATGGAGCGCGTGGTCATGCTGCTGAACCTGGCTAACGACCCCATCATCGAGCGTATCATCACCCCGCGCGCCGCCCTGACGGTGGCCGAGTACCTGGCCTTTGACCTGAACAAGAACGTGCTGGTCATCTTGACCGATATGACCAGCTATTGCGAGGCTCTGCGCGAGTTCTCCTCCTCCAAGGGCGAGATCCCCGGCCGTAAGGGTTTCCCCGGCTACCTGTATTCTGACCTGGCCAGCCTGTACGAGCGTGCCGGTATCATCAAGGGCAGCAAGGGTTCTGTCACCCAGATCCCCATCCTGACCATGCCCGGCGACGACATCACCCACCCCATCCCCGACCTGACCGGTTACATTACCGAGGGCCAGATCGTGCTGGACCGTGGTATGGACGCCACCGGCCTGTATCCGCCGGTCTCCGTGCTGCCCAGCCTGTCCCGTCTGATGAAGGACGGCATCGGCGCCGGTTACACCCGCGAGGATCACGTCACCCTGTCCAACCAGCTGTTTGCCTGCTACGCTAAGGTGCAGGATGCTAAGGCTTTGGCCAGCGTTATCGGCGAGGAAGAACTTTCCGAGTCCGACAAGCAGCTGATGGCCTTTGGCCGTGCCTTTGAGCAGGAGTTCATCGGCCAGGGCAACACTGACCGCACCATGGAGCAAACGCTGGACCTGGGCTGGGAGCTGTTGGCTGCACTGCCCCGCGCCGCTCTGGACCGCTGCGATGATGCTACGCTGGACAAGTACTACGAGCCTGCCAAGGCCCGCATTGCCAAGCACGCAAAGCAATAAAAGGAGTTTACCATGGCACAGCAGGTTTTCCCCACAAAATCAAACCTGATGGCTACCAAGCGCAGCCTGGCGCTGGCGGAGCAGGGCTATGACCTGATGGACCGCAAGCGCAACATCCTTGTGCGCGAAATGATGCAGCTCATCGACCGCGCCGCAGGCATCCAGGACCGTATCTCGGCTGCCTACGCCGAGGCGTATGACGCCCTGCAGAAAGCCAACATCATGCTGGGCTCGGTGGGGGAGTACGCCGGCGGCGTGCCCGTAGAGCACGGCCTGCGGCTGAGCACCCGCAGCGTCATGGGCGTGGAACTGCCCACCCTCTCGCTGCAGACGACCTCGCCTTTGGGCATTTATTATGACCTGGAGTCCACCAACGGCACGCTGGATGTGGCCTACCTCAAATTCAACGAGGTCAAGACCCTGACGGTGGAGCTGACCGAAGTGGAAACCAGCGTCATCCGCCTGGCCGAGGCCATCCAAAAGACCCAGAAGCGTGCTAACGCCCTGGGTAACGTCCAGATCCCCCAGATGCAAAAGACCATCAAGTCCATCGACGAGGTGCTGGGCGAGCGCGAACGCGAAGAATTCAGCCGCCTGAAAGTCATCAAGGCCCAAAAAGAAAAACAGGCTGAAGAAGCCTGATTTTCCCTGATTTTGCAGATAAAAAGACCGCCCGATTTTGCGCCGGGCGGTTCTTTTTTTGCTGCTTTTTAAAAACCGCCAAAATCTGGCAAAAACCTCTTTCCAAAGGCATAAAAACTTGCTATAATCAGGAATGTTCGCCCCAATGCGGGGGTGTTGTGTAAGGAAAAATTGAGGAAATCGGAACCATGAAAAATGCAAAAACCCTGACCGAGGGGCCGCTGGCGAAGCAGATCCTCCTCGTCAGCCTGCCGCTGGCCCTGTCCAACCTGCTGCAGGTGCTGTTCAACATGTCAGACGTGGCGGTCGTCGGGCGGTTTGCTGGGTCTACGGCGCTGGGCGCGGTGGGGTCCACCAGTATCTTTGTCACGCTGTTCACCGGCTTTTTGATCGGCCTGAGCAACGGCATCAATGTGCTGGTGGCCCGCTTTTACGGCGCCAAGCACCCGGGCGATGTCAAAAAGACCGTCCATTCGGCACTCATCATCAGCTTTATTGCGGGTGTCATTCTGCTGTTTGTCGGCCTGCTGGGGTCGCCTGCGCTGCTGGAACTGCTCAACACCAAGCCGGACCTGCTGCCCGGTGCCATTTTGTACCTGCGCGTGTACTTTTTGGGTATGCCTGCCCTGGCGCTGTATAACTTCGGCAACGCGGTGTTCAGTGCCATCGGTGACACGAAAAAACCGCTGGTCTACCTGTCCATCGCCGGTGCGCTGAACATCGTCCTCAACTTGTTTTTCGTTATCGTCTGCCAGCTCAACGTTATGGGCGTGGCGCTGGCCAGTGCCATCTCCCAGTGCGTGTCTGCCGGGCTGATTCTGCGCGCACTGACCAAAGTGCAGGATTGCTACGCACTGGACCTGCACGCTATCAAGCTGGACCTGGGTATGACCAAGCGCATCCTGCTGCTGGGTGTGCCTGCCGGGTTCCAGAACGCAGTTTTTGCCATCGCCAACCTGTTCATCCAGGCGGGCGTCAACTCCTTTGACTCGCTGATGGTCAAGGGTAATTCGGCCGCTGCCAATGCCGACGCCATGATCTACGACGCTATGGCCGCCTTCTACATGGCCTGTGCCAGCTTCATGAGCCAGAACTACGGCGCGGGCAAGGTCGACCGCGTGAAGAAAAGCTACTTCATCAGCCTGGCCTACGGCTTCGGTGTGGGTCTGGTGCTGGGCGGCGGGCTGCTGCTCTTCGGGCGGCAGTTCCTCGCGCTCTTCACCACCGAGCCGGACGTCATCGACGCCGGCATGAAGCGCATCATGGTCATGGGTCTGGCCTACTGCATCTCTGCCTTTATGGACTGCACCATCGCTGCCTCCCGGGGCCTTGGCAAAACCGTGGTACCGACCATCATCGTTATTATGGGGTCCTGCGTCTTCCGCGTGGCGTGGGTCTACACGATCTTCGCCTGCTTCCACACCATTCCGGCGCTGTATCTGCTCTACCCCTGCTCCTGGGCGTTGACGGGCTTTGCCGAAATTATCTACTTCATCCACTGCTACAAACAATCGATGAAGATTTTCAATCAGCAGCCGGTGACGGCGTAACAACGCATATTGTAAACAAGTCAAACGGGGCTGGCAGCGCACAGGCAACGCCAGTCCTGCTTTGGCAGATGTTGTCTTTTCCCCCCGGCGGGAGTATAATCGGGGGTGTATTTTGCTGCCTTGGGGAGGTCGTCTATGAAAAAAATCTTGCGGTATCTGCGCAGCAGCCTGGGGTACCTGTATGTCTGCTTTAAATGGGTGATCCTGGCTGCGCTGGTGGGCTGTGTAGTGGGGCCGTTTGGCGCAATGTTTGGGCTGGCGCTCAACAAAGCGACCGCCCTGCGCACGGCTGACCCGCGGTTGATCTATCTGCTGCCGCTGGGCGGCCTAGTCATCGTGTTCCTGTACCAGCATTTTGACCCTGATGGCGGCGGCTCCACCAACCAAATTTTTGTCGCGGTACGGGAGCATAAGCCGCTTTCCCTGCGTACTGCCCCGCTCATCTTTGTAACCACCGTCATCACCCATTTGTTCGGCGGTTCCAGCGGCCGTGAGGGCGCTGCTCTGCTGCTGGGGGGTTCACTGTCCGGGCAGATCGGCAGGAGACTGCAGCTGGAGGCCCGGGACTGCCGCCTGATGACCATGTGCGGCATGGCGGGGGCGTTTTCCGCTGTATTTGGTACGCCGCTGGCCGCTACCATATTTACGCTGGAAGTCGTCGACGTCGGCTCCATGCAGTACGCAGCGCTGCTGCCCTGCCTGATCTCGGCGCTGATCGGCGTGTGGATCAGCAGCGGCATGGGGCTGGCCCCCACCGCCTTTGCGGTGGCCGACTATGCCGCCCCTACGCCGGGCAACCTGATCCGCGTATTGCTGCTGGGCCTGGTGCTGGCCGCGTTGAGCATTGCTTTCTGTGAGGTGATCCACGCCGCGCCGAAGCTGTATAAAAAGCTGTTCCCCAATGCCTATCTGCGGGTGGTGGTCGGCGGTGCGCTTATCATCGTGCTGACCACCCTGCTGGGCACCACCGATTACAACGGCGCGGGCGCCAATGTTATTGCAGCCGCCATCGCCGGGCAGGCGGTGCCGTATGCTTTCCTGCTCAAGATGCTGTTCACCAGCATCACACTGGGGGCCGGGTTCAAGGGCGGCGAGATCGTACCCATCTTCTTCACCGGCGCGACCTTTGGCTGCGCGGTGGCCCCGCTGCTGGGGCTGGCCCCCGGCCTGGGCGCGGCGCTGGGCATGGTGGCACTGTTCTGCGGCTGTACCAACAGCCCGCTGGCGTCCATCTGCCTGGCCATCGAGGTGTTCGGCGGGCAGAACATTGAGCTGTTCGCCCTGGCCTGTGCCGTCTCCTACATGATGTCCAGCTACTTCAGCCTGTATCGCGAGCAGCACTTCCTCCACTCCAAACTGCGTGTGGTGGGCGTGCAGCGCGTCCACGGCAAATGGTCGGAGACCGATTCCGACGCAGAAAACTGATTTTCTGTCATTGTACAGCCAGGAAAAGTGTGATATAATAAATCTTTAAAGGGTAGGACAGGGAGAATAGGCTATAAAGGGGTGAATGGATATGAAGTTTGAAAAACATTGCTGGGCTGAGATCGATCTGGATGCACTGCGCCACAATTTCGCATACATCAGGCAGGCGGTCGGCGGGCCGGTCTGCGCCGTTGTCAAAGCCGATGCCTACGGCCACGGTGACGTAGCCACCGCCAAGGCGATACAGCAGGCAGGCGTTGCCGGTTTTGCGGTAAGCAGCCTGGGCGAGGGGCATCATCTGCGCCACCATGGCATTACGATACCCATCCTGATCCTGGGTTATGCCGACCCTGCCCACGCTGCAACGCTGGCGGAGGATGATATTGCCACCGCCTGCTTCTCCACGGAGTACGCCCAGGCGCTTTCGGCCGCTGCTGTGCAGGCCGGGGTGCGGGTAAAGGTTCATATTAAAATCGACACCGGTATGGGCCGCATCGGCTTTGCGGTACGCTCGGGTTTCGAGGAGACCATCCGTGAGGTCGAGGCGCTGTATGCTTTGCCGGGCCTTGCGATCTGCGGCATCTTCCAGCATTTTGCCGTGGCAGACAGCGATGCACCGGATGACCTGGCCTATACGGAGGAGCAGTATGACCTGTTTACCCGCGTGGTGGACCGCCTGCAGGCGGATGGCTATGCCACCGGCACGGTGCACTGCGCCAATTCGGCCGCGCAGCTGCGCCACCCGGAATGGCGGCGGGATATGACCCGCGCAGGCATTATCCTGTATGGGCTGGACCCCAGCGAGGATGCCCACTTCCCGGAGCTGCAGCCTGCCCTTTCTCTGCATTGTATCGTCACTTTTGTGAAAGAGCTGCAGCCCGGCCAATGTGTGAGCTACGGCCGGACCTTCACGGCGGACCACCCCATGCGGGTGGCAACGGTTTGTGTCGGCTATGCTGACGGCTATCCCCGCGCCCTGTCCGGTGGGCAGGGCCAGGGCGTTATGAGCATCCACGGCCGTCCCGCCCCCGTGGTGGGCCGTGTCTGCATGGATCAAACGCTGGTGGACGTTACCAACATCCCGGAGGTAAAAATGGGGGATGAAGTGGTGGTATTTGGCCCCGGTGCAGGGGATACCGCCGACACCATCGCGAAAAAGACCAACACCATCAACTATGAGATCGTATGCGGCCTGGCACGCCGCGTGCCCCGCGTATATAAAGAAAACGGCACCGTCTGTAAGATCTGGAACGATTTGGAGGAAACCTGATGGCCCGCAAAAATATCCGAAATTTCTGCATTGTTGCCCACATTGACCACGGCAAATCCACCTTGTCTGACCGCATGCTGGAGTTGACCGACAGCGTCGACAAGCGCACCATGACGGACCAGGTGCTGGACAACATGGAGCTGGAAAAGGAGCGCGGCATCACCATCAAGGCCCGCGCCGTGACCATGCGCTATAAGGCCGACGACGGCGAGACCTACGAGTTCAACCTGATCGACACCCCGGGCCATGTGGACTTCCAGTACGAGGTCAGCCGCAGCCTGGCCGCCTGCGAAGGCGCGGTGCTGGTGGTGGACGCCAGCCAGGGCGTGGAGGCACAGACGCTGGCCAACTGCTACCTGGCGCTGGACCACGACCTGGAAGTGGTGCCCATCCTGAACAAGATCGACCTGCCCAGCGCCGACCCCGACGCCGTGGCAAAAGAGGTCGAGGACGTCATCGGTCTGCCCTGCATGGAAGCACCCCGTGTTTCGGCCAAGCTGGGCATCGGCGTTAAGGACGTGCTGGAATGTGTGGTCCGCGATATTCCCGGCCCCACCGGCGACCCCGACAAGCCACTGAAAGCACTGATCTTCGATTCCATCTATGACAGCTACAAGGGCGTTATCGTCTACGTGCGCGTCTTTGACGGCACCGTCAAGCCCGGCGATACCATCCGTCTGATGAGCACCGGCGCGGAGTTCCAGCTGGTGGAAGTGGGCCGCATGGGTGCCACTCAGCTGAGCCCCTGTGAGAAGCTGGAGGCTGGCGAGGTCGGCTACCTGACCGCCAGCATCAAGACCGTGCGGGATACCCGTGTGGGCGATACCGTTACGCTGGCCAATAACCCCACGCCGGAGCCGATGCCCGGTTTCCGCACCGTCACCCCGATGGTGTTCTGCGGCATTTACCCGGCAGACGGCGCCGACTACCCAGACCTGAAAGACGCACTGGAAAAACTGCAGCTCAACGATGCATCGCTGAGTTTTGAGCCGGAAACCAGTGCCGCCCTGGGCTTTGGCTTCCGCTGCGGTTTCCTGGGCCTGCTGCACATGGAGATCATCACCGAGCGGTTGGAGCGTGAGTTTGACCTCGATCTTATCACCACGACGCCGGGCGTCCAGTATCGCCTGACCCTGACCGACGGCACGGTAGAGGTCATCGATAACCCCTCGGCCTACCCCGACCCGACCCGCATCGTTAAGTCCGAGGAGCCGTTCGTCAATGCCCACATCTACACCCCCAACGATTACGTCGGCCCGCTGATGGACCTCTGCCAGGCCAAGCGCGGCGTGCTCATTGACATGAAGTATATGGATGAAACGCGCGTGGACCTGCATTACCAGATACCTTTGGGCGAGATCGTCTACGACTTCTTCGACGCCATCAAGTCCCGCAGCCGCGGCTACGCCAGCTACGACTACGAGTGGGAGGACTGGCACGAGAGTAAGCTGGTTCGTCTGGACTTTTTGCTCAACGGCGAGGTGGTGGACGCGCTGTCCATGATCGTTTTCGCTGACAACGCCTACGCCAAGGGCCGCCGCATCTGCGAGAAGCTGAAGGAGAACATCCCCCGCGCGCTGTTTGAGATCCCGGTGCAGGCGGCTGTGGGCGGCAAGGTCATTGCCCGCGAGACGGTCAAGGCCATGCGCAAGGACGTGCTGGCCAAGTGCTACGGCGGTGACATTACCCGTAAGAAGAAGCTGCTGGAAAAGCAGAAGGAAGGCAAAAAGAAGATGCGCCAGCTGGGCAGCGTGACCCTGCCCAGCGAGGCCTTCACCGCCGTACTGAAGCTGGATTCGGATTCCTGATTTTCATAAACATAGCAAAGGGAGCTGCCCCGGCGGGGCAGCTCCCTTTGCGTTACATTTTGTTCTTTAATTCTTCCAGCAGCGCCGCGCACCCTTCGGTCACATCCCGCCAGGTGGCGTCAAAATCGCCGGTGTACCACGGGTCGGCCACATCGCCGGGGCGGGCGGTGTGGTCCATCAACAGGCTCACCTTTCCCGCTGGGTCGCTGCCCACAAACCGCTGCATGTTGCGCAGGTTGCTGCGGTCCATGGCGATGAGATGATCGTAGTGCTCGTAGTCCTGCCGCGTCATCTGGCGGGCGGTTTTTCCCGCGCAGCCTATGCCATGCTCGGCCAACTTGCGCCGTGCAGGCGGGTAGACTGGGTTGCCGATCTCCTCGGTGCTCGTCGCCGCAGACGCGATCTCAAATCGTTCTGCCTGCCCGGCTTTCGCCGCCATGTCCTTCATCACAAACTCGGCCATTGGGCTGCGGCAGATGTTGCCGTGGCACACAAAAAGAATTTTCACCATCTATTAAAATCTCCTTAAAACGTCATTTTTTACCGTTTTCTTGCATTCTGGAGTTTGTTTCTTGCTTGATTAGTGGCATAACATTGCCTAAAATCGCATACTTTTTCCTGCAAAAGTAGTACGAAAAGTAGTAAATTCGGGGTCATATTGGGATTTTACTACCCAGCCTTTACCAGCCGTTGCAGTTCGTCTTTTGCATCCTCATAGCCCAAATGTGTATAAGTATTTAGTGTAACACCAATATCAGAGTGCCCCATTAGATATTGTAGAGTTTTAGGATTCATACCGCTTTTAGCCATATTGGAGCAATAAGTGTGCCTGCAAACATGCGGCGTAATCACTGGCAATTGCTCCCTATAAATGGAATTATACTTTTGCCAAATATGCTTAAAAAAATGTTCCCAATGCATTGCCACCATTGGCTTTCCGTTTTTGTCAAGATATAAAAATCCGCAATATCCACCAATGGTAGGTTCCAATTTTAACTTGGGACGTTGGTGAATGATTTTTACGAAACAGTCATATACATCATCGTTTAAGGGAATTGTCCGCACACCACATTCAGTCTTTGGATTTTCGATAATATAGTCCATCTTGCGTGTGCGCTGAAGCTGATGGCTTATAGTTAATTTTCGGTTTTGTAAGTCGATATCATTAACTGTAAGACCGACAAATTCAGAAATTCGTAATCCAGTTTTGAAAAGAATATAAATGCCCTCGTAGTATTTGCAGTAATATTTATCGTTCTTGACAAATTCCAAAAATGCTCTTTCTTGCTTTCTCGTTATAGCTTTTCTTGTAACACTGTCGTTTACAACGACAGTAGCCAGTTGAAAATCAAACGGATTTTTTCTTATCAAGTCATCATCGACAGCCATCTGGAATGCAGGGCGCACCACACCACGGATAGAATGTATGCTACTATACCCGCGTCCATCTTTTTGCAATTTGATAAGCCAGCACTTTGCATCGGAAAGTTTGACCTGGTCAATGTGCCGCTTGCCAAATTCTTCATTCTTTATAATGTTAAGAACAAAATTATAGTTAGCTTCTGTGTTATGACGCACGCCTGTTTTTTGGAGAAGATACTTTTTTACAAGAGCTTCTACGGTCATTTCTCCACCGCGTGGATTAATCATATAATCAATGTCTCGCTGAATGGATTTCTCTTTTTCTCTGAGCGAAAGTCCATCTCGTTTCCCGGCAGGAACTTTATCGTTCTTCTCCAACTTCCAACTATATACGAATTGTGCCGTTCCAGAACCGTCAATATACTTGAATGAATACCGCCCGTCTTTGCGTTGGCTCTCTCCGTTTCTTAAGATGCGATTCTTATTATCGCGTCTTTTTGTACTCATTTTTGTGCTCCTTTCTTTCACATAAAAAAGAGCCTTAACAACGGTATATCGTCAGTATACCATAGTTAAGGCTCTTTATCTATACCCAAAACGGCACTTTTGTATACAAAACGGTTACGAATCTGTTTTGTCCTTACAGAAGCAATATGTCTAGAATAAGTCGTTCTTAAATTGCTGAGAGTTCAGTTAGAAAAGCTTCAAAGGGTTCTCGCTTTATCAGAATTTTAACGCCATTTTGGATTACAAACCCCTCATCTTGGTTTTCCGAAACAATTTGCCGCAGCTTTTTTGTTCCTATATTGAAATATTCTGCTGCCTCGTCAATTGTGAGACAGAACTTATCTTTAATTTGCACTTGATTTTCTAACGACATTTTTTCCCTCATTTTTACTAAAATAATAAATTAAAGGCGCGGACAGCTTTTAAACAGCCCTCTATAATCGCATATCTAATCCTGTTAGATAAAGTTCATATTGCAGGTTGGTTTTGGTGGTGATAAGTATTACACCATGCTTTTGAAAAAAGCGCAAAACTCGGTAAAGAATCATTAAGTTGTGGCTGATTCGGTCAAGGCTCTCCAACATAACGGCATCAATGCGCTTCTGCCGCACAGCTTTGAGCATGGTAAACAGCGCAGGCCGCCACAGTTCATTGCCGAATTTCTGCTCCATGCTGGAGCCGATGACAATGTAGCCCCGCCGGTCTGATTCTCGCATAACTTCTTCCAGCTGGTTCTCCAGCGCAGGCAGGTTCGGCACAGCGCTGCGGGCATACACCCAGACTTTGTATTCTGCCATAGCCATACCTCAAAACTGATCCATCAGCGGAAGTCGAACATCGAAGCGCGGCTTACCAAAAGAAGCCCGCGTGAAGCGGTCCCCAGCGAAGCGTTCCAGCCCGCAGTTGATGAGTTCAGTGTTCAGATCACACTCTGTAGTAATAAGGTACATTCACTACAGATTCAAGCATCTCTAAATCGGAAAGTTCTGCTCCATCAAGTCCTGTAGCAACAGACACCCCAGAACAATCCCCTATAGATACCGCAAAGGAATATTCGGATCTTTCTTTCCTAACAGCTGACCAACAAGAATTGTATCGGGTTGCTTATGATGCTAAAGATGGATTGTACGGTATGGGAGATAACCTTATGTATCTATGGGGCTATCGACCTGTTTTGGACGATAACGAAGCTGTCGTTTACATAGACGAAGACTATGTTTTATACGATGCTAATTTTTATGAATTTTCAAATCATATCCACCAAATTTTCACAGATAGTTTTCTTGCTAACTCCGACTATTCTGTAAAGTTCATTGATTACGATGGAGATGTTGCGGTCAACTACAGCCTCAAAAAAGATATGGTGTATGGTACAACCATTCAAGTTAATGAAGCCTTTCCCGACACGTATCGCTTGGTTTGCAGTTCAGAAAACAGCATTGATTTCACATTGATTTCCCACTATGATCGAAATGGATGGAATGGTCAAAATGATTCAATTGATGTTTACACCATCGAGTATCCAATACGCATGATTAAATTGTCTGACGGTTGGCGTATTGATGAATTTCATACCACCATGTTCGGGTGACATAATCAAGGGAGACTAGTCTCCCAGTCTCCCTCGATTCTTGTGGTTTTTCCTTTACATGACGTTTGCCGTTATAGCAGCGCTTTTGACATCAATGTTTAGATGGTGCTTTGCGGATTTTGGTAATTCCCAAAGATGTACCGTTGCAACTAAGATTCATATCCGCCGCCAAAGATTTTACTGTACCAATTTTGTAAACCCAAAAATGGAAAAATCAGAAACCGTTTATTGTGTTTGCTTTATCTACCAGTTCCTGCAGCTTTTCGGAAAGATAAGGACCTGGGCATGCCGTCGCAGCGTACATACTGTGCCAAGTCAGATTTTTACCCTTAACCAATTTTCCAAGGTCATTGCGATGGGCAATATCTGCCACCAGTGTAACCAGCGTCTGGAATGTCGTATCCGAAACAGGCCATTCTGGTGCGCCACCACTATTAGATGTTTCAATTGTTACTGCGCGGCAGTTTGCCTCCCAATTACCGTTCGTCCATGCTACGTCGCTTTCATGGACATACTGGCCGATACTTGTTTCAGAAACGCCGTAGTGGGAAGATCCTTTTCGGCCTTCGCGCTGCCAAAGTACGCCCAACGCCTCAATTGTCAGAATACTAGCACAATGGTGAATCGTGATTTCGGAAATAGTCCCACCCTGTGCTTTGCGGTCTTTCGTGTAATTTCCTTCGTAAGCCGGAATAAATTTGGTTACCAGCTTCGAATCGGGAACATTAGAGAC
>ERZ1034876.396-NODE-396-length-25597-cov-35.108762_pt1 | contig 25597 bp, 24 predicted proteins | sample MGYA00520698_ERZ1034876 | MGnify/ENA primary metagenome ERZ1034876 (study PRJEB33766, sample SAMN09781723) | gut metagenome | biome: gut microbiome | host: Homo sapiens | place: Madagascar | study: EMG produced TPA metagenomics assembly of the PRJNA485056 data...
AAGCGCCAGCGCGATCAGAGCCGATGAGCGGACAAGCAGTTTGTTTGTCCGCTATCGAGCTATTTGCCCGACAGTCTCCCACTGGCTGGGATGTATGGGGCAACGAAGTAGACTGCTCCATTCAGTTCCCATAACGGAGGTAAAACACAATGGCCTATGTCAACGTCCCAAAGGACTTAACCAAAGTAAAAACCAAGGTGCTGTTCAACCTCACAAAACGGCAGCTCATCTGCTTCGGAAGCGGCGCGCTCATCGGCGTACCGCTTTTCTTCTTGCTCAAGGGCAGCATCGGCACCAGCCCCGCCGCAATGGTGATGATGGTGGTGATGATCCCGGCCATGCTGTTCGCCATGTATGAAAAGAACGGTCAGCCGCTGGAGGTCGTCATCCGCAACATCTACCGTGTGTGCTTCCAGAGGCCGAAGCAGCGCCCGTATAAGACCAACAATTTTTATGCCGCTCTGGAGCGGCAAAACCAGTTAGACCGGGAGGTGTATCAAATTGTCCGAAAAGAAAAAGCTGACCCGCACCGAACGAAAACAGATCGAAATCGCCATCGCAAGAGCGAACCGAACGGATAAGAAAGAAAAATCGGCGCAGGACAGCATCCCGTATCAGCGTATGTGGCCGGACGGCATTTGCCGTGTGACCGACACGCGCTACACCAAAACGATCCAGTATCAGGACATCAACTACCAGCTCTCGCAGAATGAGGACAAGACCGCCATCTTTGAGGCGTGGTGCGATTTCCTGAACTACTTTGACAGCTCCGTGCAATTCCAGCTTTCCTTTGTGAACCTCTCGGCTTCGCAGGAAACCTTTGCACGGAGCATTTCCATTCCGCCCTGCGGGGACGAGTTTGACGGCATCCGCGCCGAGTACGCCGGTATGCTGCAAAATCAGCTTGCCCGCGGCAACAACGGCCTCATTAAGACCAAGTATCTCACGTTCGGCGTTGAGGCCGACAACCTCCGCGCTGCCAAGCCCCGTTTGGAGCGCATCGAAACCGACCTCCTGAACAACTTCAAGCGGCTGGGCGTTGTGGCTGCGCCGCTGAACGGCTTTGAGCGCCTGCACGTCATGCACGACATTCTGCGGATGGACGAGCAGGAACCGTTCTGCTTTTCGTGGGACTGGCTGGCTCCCTCTGGGCTGTCCACCAAGGACTTTATCGCGCCCAGCTCCTTTGAGTTCAAGACCGGCAGGCAGTTTCGTATGGGCAAAAAGCTGGGCGCGGTCAGCTTCGTGCAGATTTTGGCACCAGAGCTGAATGACCGGATGCTGGCGGACTTTCTGGATATGGAGAGCAGCGTCCTCGTCAATCTCCATGTGCAGTCTGTGGATCAGGTCAACGCCATCAAGACCGTCAAGCGCAAGATCACCGATCTCGACAAGTCCAAAATCGAGGAACAGAAGAAAGCCGTCCGTGCAGGGTACGACATGGACATCATTCCAAGCGACCTTGCCACCTACGGTGCAGAGGCCAAGAAGCTGTTGCAGGATTTGCAGTCCCGCAATGAGCGAATGTTCCTGCTGACCTTCCTCATTCTCAACACGGCGGACACACCCCGGCAGCTCGACAACAACATCTTCCAGACCTCCAGCATTGCGCAGAAGTATAACTGTGCGCTGACCCGGCTGGACTTTCAGCAGGAGGAAGGACTGATGAGCAGTCTCCCGCTGGGGCTGAATCAGATCGAGATTCAGCGGGGCTTGACCACCTCCAGCGTAGCGATTTTCGTCCCCTTCACCACGCAGGAGCTGTTCCAGAACGGTTCGGAGGCGCTGTACTACGGCATCAACGCCCTTTCAAACAACCTCATCATGGTAGACCGGAAGCTGCTGAAAAATCCCAACGGTCTGATTTTAGGCACTCCCGGCAGCGGCAAGTCGTTTTCGGCAAAACGTGAGATCACCAATGCGTTTCTCATCTGCCCCAAGGATGACATCATCATCTGTGACCCAGAGGGCGAATATACACCGCTGGTGGAGCGTTTGCACGGTCAGGTCATTAAGCTGTCGCCCACCGGCAAGGGCTACGACGGTTCGCCCTGCTACATCAATCCGATGGACTTGAATCTGGATTACAGCGACGATGATAACCCGCTGAGCCTGAAATCCGACTTCATTCTGTCGCTGTGTGAGCTGATCGTCGGCGGCAAGGACGGGCTTGCCCCTGTGGAAAAGACCATCATCGACCGCTGTGTGCGCATCGTCTACCGGGATTACCTCAACGACCCGAAGCCGGAGAATATGCCGTTGCTGGAGGACTTGTATAACGCCCTCCGTGCGCAGGATGAAAAGGAAGCGCAGTACATTGCCACTGCATTGGAAATCTACGTCACCGGTTCTCTGAATGTGTTCAACCATCACACGAACGTGGATGTGAACAGCCGCATCGTCTGCTATGACATCAAGGAGCTGGGCAAGCAGCTCAAAAAAATCGGGATGCTGGTGGTGCAGGATCAGGTCTGGAACCGTGTGACCATCAACCGCGCCGCCCATAAAACGACCCGCTACTATCTTGACGAGTTCCATCTTCTTTTGAAGGAGGAACAGACGGCTTCGTACAGCGTCGAGATCTGGAAACGCTATCGCAAATGGGGCGGCATCCCCACCGGGATCACGCAAAATGTCAAAGACCTGTTATCCAGCCGCGAGGTTGAGAACATTTTTGAGAACAGCGATTTCATCTATATGCTCAATCAGGCCGCTGGCGACCGGCAGATTCTCGCAAAGCAGCTCAACATTTCGCCGCATCAGCTTTCTTATGTGACCCACTCCGGCGAGGGCGAGGGGCTGCTGTTCTACGGCAACACGATTCTGCCCTTCATTGACCACTTCCCGAAGGACACCGAGCTGTACCGCGTCATGACCACCAAACCGCAAGAGGTGGCGTCGGCATGAAAAGAGAACCGCGTTTGCAGTTTTCCGACGCCGATCTTGCCGAGCCGAAGCTGGAAAAGCCCATCAAGCGGGTGAAAAAAGCGGAGGCCAAGGCGGATAAGGCGCAGGCGAAAATCCCCAAGAAAACCGTGGTCAAAAAGGAACGCGGCTTTGATCCTGCCACCGGCAAGGTCAAAACGCAGCTCCGTTTTGAGGAAGTGGATTCTCTTTCTCCAAAAGCGTGACCGTCCCATTGAGATCGAACCGGATTGGGTACACCTCGGTCAGAACGAGGATGGCTTTGCCATCAACCGCTATTTTGTTGACCACCCGGAGATGATCCTCGGCAGGCAGACCTCCGAAAGCACCCAATACGGCAAGCAGGATTTTACCGTTGTCCCCATTGAGGGGCTGGCACTTGCAGATCAGCTCCATGATGCCGTGAAAAACATTCGCGGCACCTATCAGGAGGCGGAACTGCCAGAGCTGGGCGAGGGCGAACAGATCGACACGTCCATCCCCGCAGACCCCAATGTGAAAAACTACTCCTACACCGTGGTGGACGGCGAGGTGTACTACCGGGAAAACAGCCGCATGGTCAAACCGGAGCTGAACGCCACCGCCGCCGAGCGTGTCAAGGGCATGGTCGCGCTGCGGGATTGCGTGAATGAGCTGATTGCCCTGCAAATGGACGAGTACAGCGCAGAAAGCCGGATTCAGGAAGCGCAGACCGAGCTAAACCGCCTCTATGATGCGTTCTCCGCAAAACATGGCCTAATCAATGACCGTGCGAACCGTCTTGCGTTCTCTGACGATTCCTCTTACTACCTCCTGTGTTCACTGGAAGTGCTGGACGACGACGGAAAGCTGGAGCGCAAGGCGGATATGTTCCACAAGCGCACCATCAAGCAGCAGCGCAGCGTAGATTCTGTGGATACCGCCAGCGAAGCCCTTGCTGTCTGCATCGGAGAAAGAGCCTGCGTCGATCTCGACTTCATGGCCTCCCTCATGGGCGGCAGCGAGAAAATCCCGCAGATCGTTGAGGATTTGAAGGGCGTCATTTACAAGGAACCCAACAGTGGTCCGTTTGACTTGCAGGACGGCGGCGAGCATTGGGCAAAGGGCTGGCAGACGGCGGACGAATATCTCTCCGGCAACGTCCGGCAGAAGCTCCGCACCGCGCAGCGTGTAGCAGCGCACGACCCATTCTTTGCCGGGAATGTGGACGCCCTGATTGCTGCCCAGCCGAAAGACCTTGAAGCCAGCGAGATTGAGGTGCGGCTGGGTGTGACATGGCTTGATAAGAAGTACATCGAGCAATTCATGTATGACCGGCTGCAAGAGATGGGTATGGGCCACTTTGATTGCTGGGCAAGCCGCTTTGGTGAAACCACCACCGCGCTGGAGCTTGCCCCGGAGGGAACCGGCTACCGGGCAAGGACGCGCTTTGCAAAATTTTTCAACTTGCCCGAATTGATGAATCTGTTCAAAGAGGTCGCCGACATCAAAACGGCGGATCAGCTCCACTTACCCACGCCGGAGGTTGCGTATCACACCATCGCCACCAAACCCACACAGATCCAGCAGGACATGGTGAAAGCCCTCTCGGAACGAGCGTCCAAGGTACACAGCGGTGCGGTCAGCCCGGATGTGGACAATATGCTCAAAATCACCTCGGACGGACGCAAGCTGGGGCTTGACCAGCGCATCATCAATCCCATGCTCCCCGACGAAGAAACCACCAAGGTCAATCAGTGCGTGGCGAACATTCTCCAATACTGGCGTGACGGCGAGGAGGAAAAACTGACACAGCTTGTGTTTTGCGACATTTCTACGCCAAAGACCACGCCCTCGCAGCGGGCGGCAAAGGCTTCCCCCGGTACGCTGGACAGCCCGGAAATCCATGCGCTGGAGAGCGCGATTTCATTGGAGGAAAGCACGGAAACGCCGTTCACGGTCTATGAGGATGTGCGCCAAAAGCTCATTGACGCCGGTATGCCCCCGGAACAGATCGCGTTCATCCACGATGCCAATACGGAGGTCAAAAAGCGGGAACTGTTCGCAAAGGTACGCAGCGGTCAAGTGCGCGTCCTGATGGGCAGCACGGCCAAGATGGGCGCGGGCACCAACGTGCAGGATCGTTTGGTCGCACTTCACGATTTGGATTGCCCGTGGCGTCCCCGTGATCTCACGCAGCGAAAAGGCCGCATCGAGCGTCAGGGCAATCAGAACAAGCTCGTTCATGTCTGCCGCTATGTGACCGAAGGGACGTTTGACGCCTACCTCTGGCAGACCGTTGAGAACAAACAGAAATTCATCTCTCAGATCATGACCTCAAAATCCCCGGTTCGCTCCTGTGAGGACGTGGACGCCATAGCGCTGTCCTTTGCGGAGATCAAAGCGCTATGCGCCGGTGATCCCCGCATCAAAGAGCGTATGGATTTGGACATTGAGGTGTCCAAGCTCAAAATTATGAAAGCAGACCACAACAGCAAGCAATTCCGCTTGGAGGACAGTCTGCTGAAATACTTCCCGGAAAAGATAGAAGAACACAAGGGCTTTGTTCGTGGGCTGGATGCGGATATGCAGACCCTCGCGGCGCATCCGCTCCCGGCAGAGGGCTTTGTCGGCATGGAGATTCGCGGCGACCGGCTCACTGATAAGGAAAACGCCGGTGCTGCGTTGCTGGATACCTGCAAGGAGGTCAAGGGCAAAGACCCGGTACAGATCGGCAGCTATCGCGGCTTTACCATGTCCGTTGCTTTTGATTCCATGTGGAAAATGTACACGCTGACGCTGAAAGGCCAAATGACCCATCGCGTTGAACTCGGTTCGGATGCCAGAGGCAACCTTGTCCGCATTGAGAACGCGCTGGATAAAATGCCGGAGCGTTTGCGCAGCGTTCAGGAGCAGCTTGAAAACCTCTATAACCAGAAGGCGGCGGCAAAGGCCGAGGTCGGTAAGCCGTTCCCGCAGGAGCAGGAGCTGGCCGCAAAAACTGCGCGGCTCATTGAGTTGGATATGGAGCTGAATCTGGACGGCAAGGGACAGCCGCAGCCTGAGCAGGCGATTGCAAAATCGGCGCGGCCTTCCGTTCTGGACAGGCTGAAAGCGTCGCCTGTTCATGGCGCACCGGAAAAGCCCCACAAGAAAGAAATGGAGGCACGATAATGAAAAATCTCCCCGTTTACAAGCACCCGGCATCCTATGCCAGAGAGCATGATGAGCTTGCGGCCTACCGCGCTTCCAATCAAGCGAACACGGCCTGCAAGGAAGCGATTGAAACCGCCATCCGTGACCACTACCGGGATAACCGGCTGGATACAGCGGCAGTCGATCAGGTGGTGCAGCAGTTCGGCTATGACCGCGCATTTTATATCCTCGCCATCACCGTCTGTCAAGCGGACTGGGACAGGCGCTATTCTCCCGACAACAGGGCTTGGGCCAACGCCATGTCCATCCCCGCCAATCCTGACGCATGGGGTACTGACCGCAACTGCTATCTGGCCGTCAACAGTCATCCCGGTCTGGTCAATCTGTTTCTCAGCCAGACCCGCAAAGCCTACGCGCAGGAGCGGCAGAAAACCTCTGTCCGGGATAAGCTGAAAACGCCGCCTGAAACAACTTCGCCGAAAATTTCGGCGAAGTCCAAAGCCCCGGAGCGCTGAGCGATGGCAAAACGTAAGCGGGACGTTCAGCTCAAATTCCGCGTCACGCCGCAGGAACGGGAAATGATTGAAACGAAGATGGCGCAGTTCGGCACCACCAACATGGCCGCGTATCTCCGCAAAATGGCGATTGACGGATATGTGGTAAAGCTCGATCTTCCGGAGCTGCGGGAGCTGGTGTCCCTGCTTCGGTATTCCAGCAACAACCTCAACCAGCTTACCCGCCGCGCTCACGAAACAGGCCGCATCTATGAGGCCGATTTGGAGGACATTCAGCAAAGTCAGGAACGGATATGGACGGCGGCAGAGAAAATCGTTTCCTCGCTGGCGGCGCTGAAATAAGTCGCAGGGGCGGCGGTCACTCCGCCGCCCCTGTTCACACAAAGCAAAAGCCCCGCATTGTTGCAAAGTGCGCGCTGTCATGGTATTCTGATATTAGAAAAGCATAACGCCTTTGAAAAGGAGGCCGTCAAATGTCTATTCTGAAAATTATCCTTGTGCCGCTATCGCTTATCCTGTCCCTGTTCGTCTGGCTGTGCGCGGGGCTGCTGTCTTGCTCCGGCTTCGTGTTCAAGCTGGCAAGCGGCCTGCTCTCCCTGCTGGCTTTCGCCGTGATGATTACCTACTCTGTAAAAAACGGCATTATCCTCCTTGTGCTGGCGTTCCTGATCAGCCCGATGGGACTTCCGCTGCTGGCGGTGCAGGGACTTGGCAAGCTGCAAGACGTGAACGCTGCCATGAAAAACTTCATCCATAGTTAAAGTGCAAGCCGGGGCGAACGCCTCGGCTTGCTTTTTCATAAATTCTGTTTTTGATTTTACTCAAAGAGATTGTAAAAACTACCCCTCCGTGCTATAAAATCCTATTTATCAAGCGAGAGCCAAGGCTTCATCTGGCACGAGGACTGGAAGCTGTATGCGCCGAAAAATCTGATGCGCATGATAGATAAAGGGGTAGTGTAAAGCGGTCTGCTTCAGCAGACCGTTTTGCTTTTCAAGGAGGTGTCTGACATGGCAACCACGCGCCTGATGCCCCTGCACACCGGCAAAGGCCGCACGGTGGGACAGGCCATCAGCGACATCATCGACTACACCGAAAATCCGCAAAAGACGGACGGCGGCAGGCTGATTACGAGCTGGCAATGCGACAGCAGGATCGCTGACGCCGAGTTTCTTTTCACCAAGAATCAGTACATTCAAAAGACCGGCAGAGTGCGCGGCGAGGATAATGTGATTGCCTACCATCTGCGGCAATCCTTTGTCCCCGGCGAGATCACACCGGAGGACGCGAACCGTTTGGGCTGTGAGCTGGCCAAGCGCTTCACCAAAGGCAATCACGCCTACATTGTCTGCACCCATATTGACAAAGCCCATATTCACAATCATGTGATTTGGAACTCCACCGCGCTCAGCCAGACCCGAAAATTCCGAAACTTTTGGGGTAGCAGCCGCGCCGTGCGGCGGCTCAACGATACCATCTGCATCGAGAACGGCTGCTCCATCGTGGAGAATCCGAAGCGCCACGGCAAGAGCTACAACAAGTGGCTGGGCGACAAAAAGAAGCCCTCCCACCGGGAGCGAATCTGCACAGCCATTGACGATGCGCTGGCACAAAAGCCCGACAGCTTTGAAGCGCTGCTGGAGCTGCTGCGGCGGGCCGGGTATGAGGTCAAGGGCAAGAAAGTCCCGTCCCTGTTGGGCGGCAAACAGAAAAAGTCCATTCGCATGGATACCCTCGGTGACGGTTATACTCCCGCAGATCTCCGCGCGGTGATTGCAGGTGAAAAGGCGCATACGCCGCGAAAGAACGCCGCCGCGCCGGTCAAACCGGAAAAGCGCAGCGGGAATCTGCTGGTGGACATTCAGGCAAAATTACGCGCTGGCAAGGGTGCCGGTTATGCGCGTTGGGCGACGTTGTTCAATTTGAAGCAGATGGCACAGACGGTGGCCTATCTGCAAGACCATGAGCTTTTAGATTACGCCGTTCTCTCGGAGAAAGCGGCGGAAGCGTCCGCTCACTTCAACGAGCTTTCCGCAAGGATCAAATCTGCGGAAACACGCATGGCCGAGATTGCCGTGCTGCGGGAGCATATTGTCAATTACGCCAAGACCCGCGATACCTACGTTGCCTATCGCAAGGCCGGATACTCCAAGAAATTTCTTGCAGAGCATGAAAGCGAGATCACGATCCACAAGGCCGCAAAGAACTATTTTGATGGACTGGGCTTCAAGAAGCTGCCCACCATCAAGGCGCTGAATGCCGAGTACGCCGAGCTGCTGGCGGAGAAGAAATCAGCCTACGCCGACTACCGAAAAGCCCGCGAGGAAATGAAAGAGCTGCTGACGGCCAAGGCCAATATCGACCGTATTCTGGAGTTGGATAAGGAGCAGGAGGAAGCGAATGAACGACGGGAAAAAGAGGCGGAGCAGCGCTGAGCTGCCCGCCCATAAGCGATTTGAAAAATCGCGCAGCCGATGGATTTATCCATCGTTCCAGAACACAGTTTTTGTGTTCTGCGGGGATTGGGGCAGCGCCCCAACAAGCATGAAACAGGCGGGCTCCGTGTAAACGGAATCCGCCTGTTTTCGCAAAGTGGGTACCGCTTTGCATTGCTTGCCATTTTCAGCAACAAATCCTGCTAAATAGCAAAGGCCCAATGTAGACTCTCAATCTGCATTGGGCCTTGCTTTTATCAAAAAGCTAATTTGTTTTAAGCAACCGGCTGCAATCCTTTTACATCAAAGAAGGTAGGCACGCCGCTAAATTCGTAGCCAGCAATCTTGTTGGTATTATAGAGAATCATGTCTTTGTAGTAGGTCAGAGGGATATCGATCACATTACCCAAGTCATAATTGATGAGATAGTTGTAAAGATTCTGTACCTCGGTAGGATCAGCCGTCTGCTTGACGGTGGAAATAGCATCAAAAAACTCCTGGGAGCCGTTCACCTGGCTCAGAGAGAAGGTATGCGGAGTCATAGAGGCCATGGCACCAAAGAAGCAATGCGGGGAGGAGAACTCATATTCACCGATCCAATAGGTGATATCGAAACTTCCGGCCATAATTCCGGCATACCACTCCATCTTTTCGCTGCCCTTGAGTTCGAGACCGATACCGACTTTCTCCAACTGACTCTTGAGCAACGTGGCGTAAGAGGATGCCAAAGCGTCCTGTGCTGTGTCATAGATATAGGTCAAGTTGAGTGCTTCACCATTCTTTTCTCGGATACCAGTCTTTTCATTCATCACCCAACCAGCTTCGTCCAGAAGGGTAGCTGCTTTTTCGGGATCATAGGAGAAGGTTTCTGCCAGTTCAATATCCGTATAGGGTGTTCCCTCCGGGAAAGGCATCTCTGCAATCCGTTCATAGCCGTAGGTCAAGCCATCCGAAAATTCCTGCTTGTTGATAGCATAAGACACAGCCTGACGAACTTTAGCATCCACCAAAGGACCGCTGGACGCATTGAGCGTAATATCACGGGCGCGGGTATCCTTTTCTGCAATCAGCCCCGCAATACCATTCAGCGCAGTAGCCTGCTGGTAGTCCTGGTAGGAAATCATAGAGCTGCCATAAACCAGGTCGATCTCGCCGGTCTGGAGCGCTTGCAGCCGGGAAGTGGAATCAGGAATATACCGTGCGACGATCTCATCAAAGTAAGGAGCCTCACCCCAATAATTCTCATTGCGGATAAAGCGGGTGTATTCACCCGGTACATACTCGTCATAGATATAGGGGCCGGTGCCAGCATAGCCCTGGACCGTCTGGAAGTCACCTTCCACGATTTGATTAGGCGACTGCATTCCGCCCACATCCGGCCAGCAGAAGTCATAGGCATAAGCATAGTAAGGATGCGGATAAGTAATGGTGACGGTATATTCGTCGGTGGCCTCTACGCTATCAATATCGTAAATACCGGGGCAAGCCATAAACTGAGGATTGCTGTGCATGAAGTCCAGATTCTTTTTTACGGCCTCAGAGTTAAAGGGAATTCCGTCATGGAACGTGACACCCTGGCGAAGTTTCAGAGTCATTACTGTCCCTTCTTCATTGAAGGAGTAGGATTCGGCCAGATTTCCCTTGACCTCTCCATCCTCATATTTCAGAAGGGTTTCGTAAAGCATGGTGCCCATGGAGTAATTATAAACACCCATATAAAGCGGAGACAGAGTGGTTGTCTCGGTCATAGTCGCAATAGTAAGGGTTTTTGCTCCATCTTGGCTTCCAGATGCAGAGTTTGACGGATCGCTATTGGTAGGCCCGCCGCAGGCACTCAACACCATGCAGAGGCAGAGCACCGCTGAAAGCAGAGAAATCAGTTTCTTTTTCATGGTTGATATTCCTTTCTTTGGATATTATATGGATTCAGTACGAATAGCTTCTCGCACGAATACCCCGTGGTTTAATTCGAGAATCCGGCTGGATATGCGATACGCCATCTGCCGATCATGGGTAATCAGCAAATAGGCACAGCCAAATTCCTCGTGGTATCGCTCCAGAACTTGCAACACCGCATCTGCGGAAAGAAGGTCCAGACCGCTGGTAACTTCATCCAGCACCAAAAATTGCGGATGAATGGAAAGTGCTCGGAGCAGAGATAGTCGGCGCTGTTCGCCGCCAGAAAGCTGGCGGACAGGGACACGGAGAAGATGGGAGTCCATGTGCGTCAGCTCCATCAATTCACCAATCCGGCCTCGGCGCTGCTGCTTGTCCAGTTTCGTCAGGTTGCGGAGAGCTTCTTCAACATTACTGTAAACAGAACGGGCGGGATTGAGTGTCCCGGAGGCATCTTGAAAAACAGCCTGAATGTGCTTGCGTTTTTCTCGCCACGCAGATGCTTTCCAACGGCTAATATCTTCTCCATTCCATGTGATAATACCGCTGGTCGGCTTTTCAATGCCAATCAGGAGCCGTGCCAAGGTGCTTTTTCCGCTGCCGCTTTCTCCGAGAATGGCGATGTTCTCTCCTGCTGACCAGGAGAAGGACACTTCATGGAGCACCTGGAATGGCCTCTGCGTTTCGTCTATATAAGTTTTGGATACACGATCCACTACAAAGCCTTCCATGTCCACTCGCCTCCTTTCCGGGTCTCTGCGGCATGAACAAATGCCTGTGTCCATGCTTGCTGCGGATGGGCAAACAACATCTCGGTATTCTGTCGTTCAATCATAGTGCCCTGTTCCAAAATCATTGTCTCCCGGCAGAGCATTTTCAAGGCGGACACATCATGCGATACAAACAGGATACCGGCAGAGTGGTATTTTTCCTGCAATAGCGTGAGCAGAAGATTGCGGTTTTCTTCATCCAAGGCCGAAGTAGGCTCGTCTGCAAGGATATAGCGAGGGGCAAGTCCTCCCAAACAGGCCATGGATACCCGTTGAAGCATCCCGCCGGAGAGTTGGTTGGGAAAAGCACTTAAAATCCGTTCGGTATCCTCCAGATTGACGGCCTGCAACTGTTCACGCGCCAACGCCTGTGCCTTGTTTCTCGGCAAATTCAGGCGAAGGCAGAAAGTTTGCACCATCTGTGCGCCTATTTTCATGTGGGGATCAAATGCGGTCATTGGGCTTTGTGGGATGAATCCCAGCACCGTCCCACAGTATTCCCGGCGCTTTCGGGCAGGCAGCCGTTCCAGAGACTTTCCATCCAGCAGGATTTCTCCTTCTTCAATGACGCAGCCATAGGGCAGAATCCCCATGACAGCTTTGATAATCGTGGTCTTGCCCGACCCGCTGGCTCCGGTCAAACCCAGCGGCTGCCCTGGAATCAGGGAGAAGGAAATATCTTGCACAAGCGGTTGATTCTCTTTGGATCGAATCGTTAAATGCTTTACTTCAAGCATCGATCTGCCCTCCTGACTCCAACTGGCGACCCAGAAGGTTAAATGACAGGACGCACAGAAAGATAACCAACATAGGATAAAGGACCAGGCCCGGTGCCAACCCAAACGAAGTCCGTCCCTCAGAAACCATGCTGCCCCAGTCGATGACCCCTTCGCCCAAGCTCAGACCAATAAAGGAGAAGCCTGAAATGGAAAGGATCATTTCTCCAGCAGAAAGGCAGGAGAAGCGAAAAGCATCCCGAACAAGATTCGGCAAAATATGAACCAGCAGGATGCGAAAACGAGAAGCGCCAGAGGCCACAGCGCAAAGGACATACGCTTTGCTATATTCCAGCTCCGTTTTCGTCTTTACCAGCTTAATCATCCGCAGGATAAGGGAAACTGTGAGAGCCACAACCATGGTGGATACACTATTGCCCCAGGTGCTGATAAAGATAATAAGATAAGCAATGGGCGGAATGGCAGTAACTGCATTTAGAATACTTTCAAACAGCACATTGCGTCCTGCTTTTCCCTGACCCAGCAGAAGGCCGAGCAGGATACCAACTGTCATAACGATGGCGGAACCCATCAAAACGATGCCAAGCGTGGTATAGCCGCCATACAGGATGCGTGAGAACACACACCGCCCGTATTGATCTGTTCCCAGCGGATATTCTGCGCAGGGAGCCAAAAAGGACTGCGTGATAACGACTTTCTCCGGGTCATTCGGGGCAACCAGAAAGCCCAAAAAGCAGAACAGAATCACCAAAGCTGGTAAAATGCTTAAAAAGAGAATATGTAACTTTTTCATTGGGCTACCCCCTCAGCGTGACCGCGCTGGAATATCCGCTGAAGAATATCGGAGACTGTGTTGCAGATTACCAGGAAGAAAGCTAAAAACAAAATCGTAGCATGGATCATGGGCGTGTCCCGGTATAGCACACTATCCACGATGGAATATCCGAGTCCGGGCAGAGAAAATATTTTCTCCACGATAGCGGAACCTGCCAGAGAAATACCAACCATCTGCAAGAAGCTGGGAGCCAGACCAGCCAGCGCATGGGGCAGCGCATGAGTCCACAGAATCCTCATATCGGATAATCCTCGGCAGCGGGCGTACATTGCATAATCCTCATTCATCTCTCGTTCGATATTTTGGGAGAGAAGCTGAGAATAGAGGGCGATTCCTCCCAAGGCCAAACAGATAGCCGCAGGCAGGTACCGCATCAAGCCCGTACTGGAGGCCACGGAAATCCACCCAAAGCGAACCGCAAACACATCAAGAAAAGAGCTGGCAAGGAAAAACGGCGGGATGGATACTCCCACGATACACACGAATACCAACAGCAGGTGTATCCATTTACGCCTGCACCAATAGCACAGACTTCCAACTAAGAGGATGCCAACCACTTCAATAGCTGCGGCTATCAGTACAATGCTCAGCGTGACACCCATTGCGCGGGACACTTCTCCAAAAACAGACCGTCCGTTAACCAGAGAAGTCCCGAAATCAAGATGGAGCGCATTTCTGATCCACGTTCCGTACTGAACCAACAATGGCTGGTTGAGCCCCATTTTCTCCCGTAATGCGTCAAGCTGCTCTGGCGTGTATAACATAAAAGTTCTCCGGGCATAGGCTTCCGCCGCATCCACCGGAGAGAGCTTTACCAACAGAAATGAGAGAAAGGTCACAATCAGCAAGGTCAGCAGAAGTTCCATGACTTTTCTTACTGTGAAGGAATGAATCAGTCTTTTCAACGCATGTTGCCCTCCCTTGCTTTTTCTTTGTTTTTGTGCTATTATCGGTTAGAGTCAGCTAACCGCACCCTAAATTATAGTCACTCTACCCGTGAAAACAAGAGATTCCCTACTCATTTGGTCGATTGCGAAAAACATTTGGCCGATAGCAAAAAAGGAGGTGATGTCCGGTGCGTACAGGATTTGAGCAACTATGCCTTTCTCACTTGCCGCAATTAGGACTCAAGCCAGCCCAGAAGGGGCAGGAAGAAAAAAACGGAGTGGGTTTTACTTTTGTCCCGGAGCCGGAAGTTGGTGACGGCTATCTGTGGACTTATCCTATCAACGCCACATGCTCATTGACTGTTTATGACGTGGTGTTCCATCGGGATATGTCCTTTTGTTATCACCACCCTGCTGCGCTGACGGTTGCAGTCAGTTCTCCGGGCAGCGCCGAGCCTGCGGTAACAAAGCCCTGCACCAATCCGGAAAATTTGGTAGGTTACTTTTTGGAAGAAGGAACCTTTGGCCATACAATCCCTAAAAACACTCCGGTGCGGAGTATTGGGATCAGCCTAATGCCGGAGTTCTACGAACAGCAGCTTCCCGCGCTGATGGGACAGGGGGCTACGCAAGTGCGAAAGGCTGCCTGTTCGCTGGACGGTTCCGTTTCACTCCCGGAAGTTGAGAGTCTGCTCCGCCAAATGGGAGCCTATATGCCGCAGTCGGGAACGGCGGGGCTTCGCTATGAGGCAAAGATATTCGATCTGCTATCTGCCCTTCTGGAGTGGAACGATCTGACTTTATCTACTCCAGCCGTCGCCTGTATTTCTGCAAAGGACCAAGAGGCTTTGCAAAGTCTCAAACACTTCCTCCGTCAAAATTACTCTGCCCAAGTGGATCTTCCCCGTTTGGCTCAGATGTGCTATATGAGCAAATCGAAACTAACCTATCTGTTCCGTATGCTCTACGGCACCACGATTTATGAGTTCGTTTTGGCTTGCCGGATTGACCGGGCAAAAGAACTGCTTGCCGACCAAGAAAAAAAGATCAGCGAGATTGCAACGCTGGTTGGATATGAGAGGCAAAGCAGCTTTTCTGCCGCATTTCACCAGAGAACAGGCATCACTCCCAACGAGTTCCGACGCCAACTGGGCAACTAATAAAAAGAATATTATCTGATCTAAAATCACGCCACGGCTGCCGTGGCGTGATTTTTTTGCAATCGGCCAAATCTATTTCGGAATATTCCAGACTTTAAGTGAAATGATTGCGCTTTTTATAGACGGACAGTATTCTTTAGTCAGTTGATGCAAATTTTTTCGGTAATAAGGAGGTAGCACGATGGATCAAAAGAAAAAAACTGGAATTTCCAGACTTTTAGAGTTCGGGGGACGTTACCGCTGGATGACAGTGTTAGCTTGTGTTTTATCCGGGCTCAGTTCCGTGCTCATGATGTGTCCCTTTTTGTGCATTTGGCTTGTCCTGCGGGATGTGTTGGCGGCTTTACCGGACTTGAGCAAGGTAGATGTAGCTGCAATGACTCTCTATGGATGGGCCGCTTTGGGTTTAGCTGTTGGAGGTTTTCTTCTCTACGCACTGGCTCTTTTGTTTTCCCATTTGGGTGCGTTTCATACAGCAAAAAATATGCAGTCTCAAGTTTTGCACCATCTGGCATCCCTTCCGTTGGGCTTTTTCTCCCAAAACAGCAGCGGTAAACTGCGGAAGATCATCAATGAGAACACGGCGCAGACGGAAAACTTCTTGGCGCACCAGCTTCCAGATATGGCCGGATCAGCCGTGACTGCTGTGACAATGCTGGTCATGCTGCTGTTTTTCGATTGGAGATTAGGGAGCCTGTCCATACTCCTGTTGGTTGCGGGGTTTATGGTGCAGATGCTTATGACCAACGAGAAATCCATGTCCTATATGCGAAAATATCAGGATGCCTCTGAGCAGATGAATAATGAGGCGGTAGAGTACGTCCGAGGCATTCCCGTGGTAAAGGTGTTCCAGCAAACGATATACTCATTTAAGAGTTTCTATGCCGCTATTATGCACTACAAGGACAACGTGACAGAATACGCACTTTCTTGTCAGGGACCGATGGTGGCCTTCAATGTAATCATCAACGCCTCCTTTGCCGTGTTGATCCCGGCTGGTATTCTTTTGATTGGCCCGGAGCATTACAGTGAATTTCTGCTGGATTTAATTTTCTACATATTGTTTACTTCCGGCACCGCAGGTATCCTCAATAAAATTCTGTTTTCCGGCACACACCGGATGATGGCGCAAGAAGCAGTACGCCGGATTGACTCTCTGCTGGCAGAGCCTTCTGTGGTGGAAAGCACACTTGCCCGGATACCAGATCGAAATGATGTGGAATTTCAGGATGTGACCTTTACCTATCCGGGAGGCAAAACGCCTGCGCTCACGCACCTGTCATTCCAGATTCCAGAGGGAAAAACCGTGGCCCTGGTAGGTGCGTCTGGCAGCGGAAAGACTACCGCTGCCGCTTTGATACCTCGGTTTTGGGATGCACAGGAAGGTGCTGTCTGTATTGGCGGTGTCCCGGTTCCTCAAATCCCTAAATATGAACTGATGAATCGTATTGCCTTTGTATTTCAGGACAGTCGGCTGCTAAAGGCCAGCATACTCGAAAATGTCCGAGCATCCCGGCCAGATGCGACAAGAGAACAGGTGATGGAGGCGCTCCGGGCTGCCCAGTGCGATGATATTTTAGAGAAATTACCAAAGGGCATGGATACCGTTTTAGGCTCTAAGGGTGTCTACCTCTCCGGCGGAGAGCAGCAGCGTATAGCGCTTGCGCGGGCTATACTCAAAGATGCCCCTATCGTTCTGCTGGATGAAGCAACCGCCTTCGCTGATCCTGAAAACGAACACAAAATCCAGATAGCATTTGAGCGCCTGACCAAAGGGAAAACGGTCCTTATGATCGCTCACCGGCTTCCTACCATTCAAAATGCCGACGAGATACTGGTGCTGGAACAAGGGAGCATAGCGGAGCGGGGCACCCATGATGCACTGATGGAACGAAATGGGATTTACGCCTCCATGTGGAGAGATTATCAAACCTCGGTTGCTTGGAATATTGGAAAGGAGACCCATCATGCTTCGTAAACTCTTTGCCCTGACCGAGCAAGGCGTAAAAGACCTGAAGAAAGGAATCATTGCCTCGGTCTTTGCATCACTCAGTCTGATGTTGCCCATGGGGTTGCTCCTGATGCTGGTTATGCAGTTGCTCCAGCCGCTTTTGGGCATTGACGACGCGGCTCCCTCGCTGGGAACCTATACTGGAATGTGCCTGATCCTACTGGCAATAATTTTCTTGACACACTATATCCAGTACCGTTGCACTTATATTGCGGCCTATGCCGAAAGTGCCCAACGAAGGATCGGCTTGGCAGAAAAATTACGCACCCTGCCGCTGTCCTTCTTTGGCAAGCGGGACCTTTCCGACCTGACCACGACCATGATGAGCGACTGTAATGATCTGGAACGCGTCTTTGCCTATACGATCCCTCAAATTTTCGGAACAGCCATCTGTTGCGTAATCGTCTGCCTGTGCCTGTTTTTTATGGACTGGAGGATGGCACTTGCAATCTTGTCGCCCTTTGTTCTGGCACTTCTTGTTCTTGTAGGCAGCAAACGGCTGCAAGATAATACGGATTTGAAGAAGTTCCAATCCAAACTCGATGCCGCCGATGGAATCCAGGAATTTTTGGAGAGTATCCGGGATTTGAAAGCCAACAACCAAGAAGATACTTATTTAGCAGGGTTGGATAGAAAGCTGGAGAAAATCATACATACTTCCGTTTGCTATGAAATGACCAGCGGCTTGATGATTACCTCCTCGCAGATGCTCCTTCGGCTGGGGTTCCCTGCAACGGTATTGGTGGGTACGTTGTTGTTGACACGGGGAGAATTGGACTTGTTTTATTTTCTCATGTTTTTGGTGACGGCTTCCCGTATTTATGATCCACTTAGCGGCGTGATGATGCAGCTTAGTGAGATTTTCAACGCAATGCTCCAATTACGCCGCATGAAAGCTATTGAACAGGAGCCTGCACAGGAGGGCGCAACGGCGTTTCAGTCTAACGGCCACGACATTTGCTTTAATCATGTGGGATTTTGGTACCAGGAAGGTGAGGATGTTTTATCCGATGTAACCTTCACGGCCAAACAAGGGGAAGTGACCGCACTGGTCGGTCCCTCTGGGGGCGGTAAGAGCACCACGGCAAAACTGGCAGCACGTTTTTGGGATATTCAGAAGGGCACGATCACCATGGGCGGTGTGGACATCTCCACGGTGGACCCGGAAACACTGTTGAAGGACTATGCCATTGTGTTCCAGGATGTGGTGCTGTTCAACGATACCATCATGGGAAATATCCGTCTGGGCCGCAAGGACGCCACGGATGAGGAGGTCATGGCCGCGGCCAGGGCCGCCCAGTGCGATGAGTTTGTTCAGCGTCTGCCGGAGGGATACCAGACGGTAGTGGGCGAAAATGGCTCTACCCTGTCCGGGGGTGAACGCCAGCGTATTTCCATCGCCCGCGCCCTGTTGAAAAACGCCCCCATTGTTCTGCTGGACGAGGCGACTGCCTCTCTGGATGTAGAGAACGAAACCAGCCTCCAGACTGCGCTCTCCGCGCTGCTCAAGGATAAGACGGTCCTGGTTATCGCACACCGGATGCGGACGGTGATGGGGGCCGATCATGTGGTGGTGCTGGCAGATGGTCATGTGGCGGAAGAAGGCACGCCGGAACAGCTGATGGAGCGGGGCGGGATGTTCCGCCACATGGTGGAGCTACAAAGAGAATCCTCTAACTGGCAAGTTGGAGGTAATCGGGGTGGCTCATGATGAAATTGTATGCCTCTGGTGAAGATTATTTAGAAGCCATCTTGGTGTTGCAAAAGAAATTAGGCATGGTGCGCTCCGTGGATGTCGCCCGGCACATGGAGGTGTCAAAGCCCAGCGTGTGCCATGCAGTGGCTACCTTGCGAGACGGCGGCTTTCTCACAATGGATGAAGATTACTTTCTCCATCTGACCGATATGGGTCGCGAAGTTGCTGAGCAAATTTACGAGCGGCACCAGTTTTTTACGATGCAGTTGATCACTGCGGGCGTAGACCCGGAAATCGCCGAATACGAAGCCTGCCTGATTGAACACGCCGTCAGTCAGGACAGCTTCGAAAAAATCAGGGATGCGCACAAACAGGAAAAATAGAATAAAAGTTGCCCGTCGTTCCAACTGCGCGGACAAAAGCAGCCAGCGGGTTAAGATTGTGCGTCTATGCCCGCTGGCTATTCTATAAGTTAAAGCGGCTATCCGCATGGATGGCCGCTTTTACTCACCGTTTTTCAACTTCTCTGCGCTTTGGCACAATGCAATATACCGCTCCGCTTCTGCATCACTCTTTCCAGCAAAGAAATCTGCCACAACTTTTGGAATTTCACGTGGTTTTTCGTCGTGAAACACCACGGCGTCAAGGCTGATTCTCATCTCCTTGGAAATGAGAGCCACGGTTTCAAACTTCGGATTGCTTTTGCAGTTTTCAATCTCAATAATCGTGCGTGTACACATATTCAGTTTTTCAGCCAGTCCACGCTGTGTTATCTTCTGCTGGATTCGCTTCTCCCGAAGTTTGAGGGCAAAAAGGTCAAGAAAGTTCATCAGAAATCACCTCTCCTATATTTTATGGTGAGTTCTAATTCAGCTAAATATACACTCAACTCATGTCAAATGAGCTATACATCATAATTACGAAATATGTGAGGATGTCTTATGGGATTGACTGACAACAGGAGGTATCGCTAATGCGGCTATCCACCGCAAAGGAAGTGGATACAGAACATCTCAAAAAGAAACAGGTGTTGTAGAGACTTTTGCGAGCTGCACTTATCCATGTGAGTTGCAGCTCGTTTTCTGTACATCACAGATTATCTGCGATATAGCTCCGCCCACTTATGAAATAGAATTGCAAGGCACTCGTTCAGGCTTTTATCCAAGACATTTTCGATTGAGGTGGCAGTCATGAAAATCGCTTTCTATTGCAGAGTGGACGGACAGGGCTTTGGCTTTGTCCTCCCCGATGAAGCTGAGAAGCTCCGCGAGTTTTTCGCCGAGCATCAGGATAAGCCTGCGCTTGAAAATCCATCAAGCGCAAGCTAAAAATTTTTGTCGTGTGCTTGACATACGGGTGCCGCAAGCTATGCACATTCAAATCCAACGGCAAGTTGTTGGCTTTCAAAATCAGCTTGAATCTGTAAGTGAATGTGCAAGGGTTCATCGGCTTGCCGTTAGGCTGGCGGAATAAGTAGTCATCCTCAGATACGGTTTCGTTCGCCGTCTGCTGCCTATCCCACTCACACTCTTTCCGCCACGCCTTGAGTAGCTGGCACATTTCTTTGCTCAAGTAGACCATACGATCACCGCTGCTGGTCTTGGGGTCTTTCGTGATTGATTCTTGGTGACTCAATTTCACCACCCCACGTTGTACATGAATCGTCCGTTTGCGCCAGTTGATGTCACTCCATCTCAGCCCACAGGCTTCCCCACGCCGCAGCCCGGTTGCCAGTACCAGCTTGAAATAGGTTTCGTATTTCATGCTTTGCCCCTCAAAAGCGGCAATCAATTTCTGAACGGTTTCTTCGTCTGCTACGGGGCGCTCTTTTTTCTTCCCTTTCGGTTTGTAGCATCTCCACGCCGGATTGTGTGTAAGGTATCCCTCGTCCACAGCCGCCGACAGGATGCCGCATAGCGTGTTGTGCAAGCCCTCGACCGACTTCTCGGATAGATTCCCTCTGCCGTCCATGCGTGGGCTATGCCTCATCTGCTCATAGAAATCTCGGATGACATCCTTACGCAAATCCATCAGTTTGTAGTTGCCAAGTGCAGGCAGGATTCTGCGAATATCCTGCAAATCTCGTTGGTATGTGGAGTCCGCCAGCTTCTTCGGTCCTATATCAGCTGCCCAATGCTCAATGTACTTTGCCAGTGTAATACTGCGGTTGATGGGTTCCGGCGTATGCTGAACCTCGCGTTCAAATAGAATTGCCTGTTCCTTTACCCATTTCTCTGCCTGTTTGGGTGTGTACTCCTTGGGTGGCTTGACCGTTTTCTGTACGGATTTCAGCCTGTTTCCCTCGTAATCGTACCCACGGGATACCACAATCAAATAGCTGTTACTGCCGCGTTTTCTGATAGACGCCATTGTTTTCAACGCTCCTTTGTATGTTTTATTGACCTCTGGTACTACAAAGCATACCGACAACTGCGACAGAAAGCTATCACCACACCCAACAATCTTTATGCTAAAAATTCACCTATTACTGACAAAAACGGCACCGCCATTGCTGACGGTGCCGCTGTTTATTTAACCTGCCTTCTTGGCTTTTCTATTCTTATTTTTCATAAATGCAACATAGCACGGATTTTGGCTGTTCAGCAAATCTTGCATCAAGTTTGCGGCCTGCTGTTTCGCCACGTCCTGCGGGTGGCAGTAGGTGCGTTCCAAGAATGCCGTATCTGCATGACCGAGCAACGATGCCGCCACCTGTTTGCTGGTACCCTCCTGCAGCAGATAGGTTGCGTAGAAATGCCGCAGGGTGTGCAGGTGATAATCTTCCGATAGCCCACACTTTTTATATAGCTTGCGCAGATGCCGTGTAAAAGAATCCGGGTGCGGCACATGACCGTCGGGGTCAGTAAAAATCGGCTGCTCTCTCTCCGGAACGCCGCTATGCAGCACCTGCTGCTGTCGCAGCGCCATCAGAAGCTCCCATATCCCCAGCGGAATGGTTACAATCCGTTCCCGATGGCTCTTGGTGTCACTCTCTACGATTTTCCCGGATGCGCAGCTGCGGGAACGGCGGACGGTCAGTTCACAAGCACCGGTTATGTCCCTCCATTGCAGAGCACACAGTTCCCCACGCCGCAACCCTGTTGTGATTGCCAGCGTGTAATACGCCCGATACAAAATCGGTTCGTTCTGAATTGCCCGCATCAGTTTACCCATTTCATATTTCTGCGGAATGTGCTGCACTTCCTTCTCAAAATGCTTCTTGCGGACACGGTGCGCCGGATTGAATGGAATGATGTCATTTTTCTTGGCATCTTCCAACACCGAAGAAACCGTTTCGAGGTATTTCTGCACCGTTGTTTCCTTGATGCAGTTTCCACCACGTCCGGGGCGCTTGCGAAGTTCCTCACACATTTCCTCTAAAGTCATGGGGAGCAGCTTTGCAAGCGGGATGCCTCCAATCAACGGGTAGACAATATCCAGATTGCGTTTGTACCCTGCGTAAGTGGTAGCCTTAAAGAACGGTTCCTGCCGCTTGAGCCAGTTTTCCGCGTACTGTTCAAAGTGGGTCTGGTCGCTTTCTTCTACGCCATACTTGAACTTCTTCTCGATGCGCTCGGCTTCCGCCATGACATATTGCTGGATGCCGCGCTTTGGCACGGATGATGGCACAGTGATGGTCTGCGCCTTCATGCGTTTCTGGCCGTTGACCTTGTAGCCGTTGCAGACAGTGATTTTGAATTTTCGTTCGGACTTTTTCTTGATGTAAGCCATTGTACCTCCTTGTCAGCGCTGCCGAGAACGATTTCGGCGTCGGTTCTTGTTGTTCGTATATTGATTTTCTTGATCTACGCGGTTGGATTCTCTCGTTCGCTGGACTCGTTTGATGGCACCCTCTGCAATCTTGTCCTCTTTGCGCAGTTTGGCGATAGGACACGGAATTTATCACAAAATGATTATGTAAGTTATCCGTGTTCATGTGGGTGGCGACCAGCACCTGGAAACGCCTGCCCCAGACCTTGCGGGCCAGTGCCACGCCGATCTCATGGCATTGCTCCGGGGTAACCTCTCCTTCGCGGAAACTCTGGTAGGCGTGGAGCGCCACCACGCCGTCTGTTTTACCAAAGCGTTCCTGTACAGCCCGCATATCCTCCCACGCATGGTCTGCCCTGCAATGGATGCCGGTGACAAGCTGGGCGCTCTCGTTCAGCTTGGTCTTGGCATCATTCTCCGCATAGTGCAGCGTTTGGGCAAGGGCATCGTACTCGGTCTTGTCCGGGTTGGCCGCATAATCAAGGACGCGCTGTAAGCTGTCCTTGATTGCCCAGATCTTAGTTACCGCCAATGAGCAGGTCCCTTATCTCATCTGCACAGGCTGTAATTTTAGCGCCTGCACTCGGTTGACAGCTTTCTGCAATTTCATCGAGTCTCTCCAATACATCAAATACCTCCTTGGGCGGATGCCCGCCCGGCTCATATCCCAGCGCCCGCTGGCGCAAATATTCCGAAAGTGACAAACCACACTTCCGAGCCAACATCGTCACCTTTTTCTTCTCAGTGACGGTGACGCGGACATTGATTCCAACGCTGCGCTTTCTCATGCGCTCGCAGCTTCACAGGGGTTCGGGGCTGTCCCCGTAGGCTTTTCGGCGGGTTGCCCTGTGGCAACACTTCGCCCATGCTTGCTTCCCTCAAGCGCTCCGAGTGACGATGGTGACGATGGTGACGGTCTTTCTGGGATACCCCACCCCGATAATTGAGTTATGTCAATATCATCGTCACCACCGTCACCATCGTCACCATAGAAGTTCAAAAGGCGAACCTTGTTTTTTCGATGGGTTTTATAGTGAATCCCTTTCGGCTCGAACACTTTATCGAAATACTTCGCCATGTTGTAGGTGAACTGGTTCGGTTTGGCATTTTCAATACCTGCCGCTGCAAGCAACTCAGATGCCGTTCCCTGCCAGTTTCCGACACCTTCGATGTACTCCGCTGCTTTCCACAAGTAATCCGGCACAGCCCTGATTTCTCGTTCCTCTGCGGTTTCTTCATCTTCAAGTGTCCAAATGCAGTTATCTTCCCGCAAATGCAGCGTCCTATCGTCCATATCGCGCCCGGTGAGCAGAATGTCAGCGGTCTGGCTCATGCGTTTTCTCTGCATGACCCAGCTTGTATCGGCTACGCCCATAAGACCAGTGGAGCCGGAAATCTGGTCAAACGGGTCAGCCGCACTCTGCTTGCGCAAGTGATGAATTAACAAAATGCAGATACCATACTTGTCAGCGAGCTTCTTCAATGCACCGGCCTCCTTATAGTCATTTGCATACATTCCGCCGTTTCCATCGCTTACACGCACTTTTTGAAGCGTATCGATGACAACCAAGCCAACATCGCGGTATGTATGAATCAAAGATTCTACCTGTTCCTCTAAACCCTGCCCGATGCTCGGACATTCGGTTTGAAGAATCAGTCGCTCTGGGGCATCTCCGCCGTCAATCAGCTGGAAAATACGGTTTTGCAAACGATTGAATGTATCTTCTAACGAGAAATAAATCACGGTACGCGGCTCTATTTCTCGATTCCAGACAGGATTACCCTGCGCGATCTGCAAACACAGCCACAAGGTCAGCCAACTCTTTCCCGCCTTGCTGGGGACCGGCAAACAGCGCCAATCCGGCTGGGAGTAGACCGGGAATAATCCATTTAACAGGCGGCAGCGGCGTGGAGAGGAGTTCTTCTGCGGAGATTGCTTTCGGAAGTTTTGTAAAAGTCATTTGCATCATCCTTTCAATTTCAAGATATATACATTATCTCATATTATCGTGATTTTGTGTGTAGTAAGTTTTACTCTCTTGTAGTAAGCTGTACGGCTATGCCGCCCCACAGCCCCACAAACGTGCCAAACGGCGGTTTTGTAGGTGACCTCGCGATCCGTGTGCGATGCGGGGATTCTCCTCCACGTGGGCCGCATTTGGGCGAGGTGCGAGAGTGAATCAGATATGATTCACTTTTCAGTTCTTCCCTCAAAAAGTGAATCAGAACGGATTCACTCCGGCGGCCCGCGTATATATTTTGCACAATCTTCTGGATTTGATTTTGTCATATACATACACCCTCTTTCTTAATTTGCATTGTTGTTTCATGTAACCCTCTTGAATACACTTTCCGGGGAGAAAAAAGAGCCCGGAGGGCCTTACCGATTTGGTAAGGCCCTCCGGGCTCTTTCTATATTTTCTCTGTTCTATCCGGGCGTGAGGGTACACTTTCCCCGCAAATTTTGATGTGAATTCATTAAAAATCAAATAATACGCATGTTAGCGTTAGTTACACGGTTATGTAAATAATAAAAATAAATAAAAGAAACCGTGTACATCAAAATAAATGCTGAGAAAAAATGTCTAATTTGCCGCTCGCCCCCAGACATGGGAACATAACAGGCAAGCCGCTGACGACGACCGTACACTGACTCTGCAAGGGTCTTACTTCTTACAACCCCTGCGCGGTCACCCCATCTGAAGCTGTGGGGCATCTGGAGTATCATTATGTTCTCTCCCCGCCGTGGGTTAGGGTCTGCCTTGACCTTGCTGTGCGCCCCACCGGGAAAGTAAAGTACCTGTTATGCTGTGTATTCAGTTGTAAAGGTGCTGGTACAGAATAA
>ERZ1034876.399-NODE-399-length-25544-cov-10.274236_pt1 | contig 25544 bp, 15 predicted proteins | sample MGYA00520698_ERZ1034876 | MGnify/ENA primary metagenome ERZ1034876 (study PRJEB33766, sample SAMN09781723) | gut metagenome | biome: gut microbiome | host: Homo sapiens | place: Madagascar | study: EMG produced TPA metagenomics assembly of the PRJNA485056 data...
GCCGTGCCGCAGCCGCCGGAGCGGTGCTTAAGCCATAAGGCGGGAATTGTGCGGTGTTGCCCTAAGATACCCATAAGGAGAAAAACTATGGCAAACCCGCAACCCTGGTGGAAAAACGCTGTGATCTACCAGATCTACCCCCGCAGCTTTCAGGACAGCAACGGCGACGGCATCGGTGACCTGGCCGGCATCATCCAGCGGCTTGGCTATCTGGAGAGCTTGGGCATCGACGCCATCTGGCTCAGCCCCGTCTACCGCAGCCCGCAGGATGACAACGGCTACGACATTTCCGACTACTGCGATATTGACCCCATGTTCGGCACGCTGGCCGACATGGACAACCTCATCGCCGAAGCCAAAAAACACCACATCCGCATCATCATGGATTTGGTGCTGAACCACTCCTCGGACGAGCACCGCTGGTTCCAGGAGGCAAAAAAGAGCCGCGACAACCCCTACCACGACTATTACGTCTGGCGCGACGGCGTGGAGGGCACGCCGCCCAACAAGATGCGGGCCACCTTTGGCGGCTCGGCCTGGACCTGGGTGCCCGAGGTGGGGCAGTATTATTTCCACCAGTTTTCCATCAAACAGCCTGACCTGAACTGGGACAACCCCGCCCTGCGGCAGGAGTTGTACAAGGCCATCCGCTTTTGGATGGACAAAGGCGTGGGCGGGTTCCGGCTGGATGTCATCGACCAAATCGCCAAGGACCCTGACCTGGGAATTACCTCCAACGGCCCGATGCTGCATGCCTATATCCGGGAGCTGAACGCCAACACCTTTGGCGGCACCGATCTGGTGACCGTGGGTGAGGCCTGGGGCGCCAATGTGCAGAACGCCCCCATCTTCAGCGACCCGCGGGGTAAGGAATTCTCGATGGTGTTCCAGTTTGAGCACATCGGCCTGGACCAGATTCCCGGCAAGGCGAAATGGGACTTGGCTCCGCTGCAGCTTTCGGCGCTGAAAGAGGTGTTAACCAAGTGGCAGGTGGGCCTGCACGGCAAAGGCTGGAACAGCCTGTTCTGGAACAACCACGACCTGCCGCGCATCGTCTCCCGCTGGGGCAACGATGGCGCTTACCGGCAGGAATCCGCCAAGATGCTGGCCACCCTGCTGCACGGCATGCAGGGTACGCCCTACATCTACCAGGGCGAGGAACTGGGCATGACGAACGTCGCCTTCCCCACCATCGACGACTACCGCGACATTGAAACGCTGAACATGTACCGCGAGCGTACCCAGGCCGGGTACAGCGAGGCAGATATCCTGCGCTCTCTCCACGCCAAGAGCCGCGACAACGCCCGCACCCCCATGCAGTGGGACGCCACCACCAACGCGGGCTTTACCGATGGCACGCCCTGGCTGCAGGTGAACTCCAACTATACCGCCATCAATGCGGCGGACGAGGTGGCGGATGCCGGCTCGGTGTTCCACTATTACCAGGCGCTCATCCGTCTGCGCAAACAGTATCCCATTTTCAGTGAGGGCGACTTTACCCTGCTGTTTGCAGACCACCCGGCTCTGTTTGCCTACCAGCGCCGCCTGGGTGACCAGGTGATGACCGTGCTGTGCAATTTCTACGAGGAGCCGCTCACCCTGCCCGCCGACGCAGTGGCTTCCTTGCCGTTGGATACCCTGCTGCTGGGCAACTATGACACCCCCGCGGATGCGGCACATTTCCGCCCGTATGAGGCACGTATTTATCTGAACAACGCTGAATAAATTTAGGCATCCATAGAAAATGCCGCCCGGCCTGAAGAGAATTTCAGGCCGGGCGGCTTTGTTTATTTTTGAATAACGGAGGTAAAATCAGGTCTGTGTCGAGGTGCGCAGGCCCACCTGGTAGCCAAGCAGGGCGCCGGTCTCGACGGGCTGGCGGCGGGTGACGGCCAACAATTGCTGTGCGGCGCGTTTGCCCAGCAGTTCGGGGTCGAAAGACACCGCCGTGATCTGCGGCGTGCAATCCAGCAGGGCCTCGCCGTCATACAGCGAAGCAATACGGATGTCATCGGGCACTTTCAGGCCCATCTGGCGCACAGTGTTCAGTGCCAGCATGGCCACGTGGTCGTCCATGCATAGCAGGCAGTCCGCCTTGCGTGCCACAGCCTGTTGGATGGCGTCGATGCGCAGATCGTCGGTCTCCAACTCCAAAAAAAGCAGGGTTTCATCGATCTTACAACGGCTGTGCTCGTGCGCCTGGCGGAAGCCCTCGAGACGGGTCTGATTGACGGTGTACAACATGGAACCGCCCAACAGGGCGATGCGGTGCAGACCTTTCATCAGCAGCAGGTTGGTCATCTCACGGCAGCCGCCCACCTGGTCGTGGTCGACGTAAAGCACCGTGGGGTCGGCCGGGCGGCCGATGGCGATAAAGGGCAGTTTGCTTTGCTGCAGCAATGGGATCAGGGGGTCACGCTCCAGCGAGCGGGCCAGGATGACGCCATCGATCTTGTGGTTGACCAGCAGGCGCTGCATAGGCTGGGCCTCCTGCTCACCCACCATGGCCAGCAACACATCGTAATCGTTGCGGGCCATCACATCACAGACGGCGGTGATAGTTTTGCGCAGGAATTGACCCTCGAAGTTAGAAAACTGGCGCGAAAACACCAGCGCAATATTATACGACTTTTTGGTGACGAGGCTTTTCGCCATCATGTTCGGGACATAATTTTTCTCACGGGCATAGTCCACCACACGCCGGCGGGTTGCTTCGCTTACACGGCCATTGCCGGACAAAGCACGGGATACCGTCGTTTTTGATACGCCCAGATCCTCTGCCATGCGGGTGATATCCATAATGCCTTCATCCGATTTTTTGCGACGCGGCATCTCAGAATCGACTCCTTGTTCAATGGTGTTTAGGTTAGTATACCATACGCAGTGCGTAGGTTTCAACGGTTTTGGGGTGTTTTGGGAAAAAATTTCGCAATTTTTTCGCAATTTTTATGTGGAATTATGTCTTTTTGTTGTTTTTGATGCGGTTGTACCAGCCGCGCATAGCGGCTACGTCTTCTTCGGTCAGGGTATCGGCGGCAAAGGCGGCACGCTGCGCAAGCGATACCATCGCCTCGATTTCCCCGCCCGAAAGCTCATGTACCTCTTTCAGCAAAAACTGGGGGAACGCCCGCTCGTCCGAGGACGTACCCGCAGGCAGGCCGCGGCGCACCAGCTGCGCATAGATTGCAGCAAAGATCGCCAGCACCCGCTCTGCACAGGGGCGGCGGGTATCCAGCCCCAGCACACGGCGGCGGTGCAGGATAAAAGCGGCTGTAGCTGCAGCCAGCATCACCATCGGCACAGCCACCAGCCACAGGGCACGGCGCGGGGCGGTGGAAAGCTGCAAGTCCTGCCGGGTATCGGCGCTGTCGGTGGTGGCTGCGGCCCCGCTCTCGGCAGGGGTGGTCTCCGGCAGGTTGCTCTTGTAGTCGGCTTTTTCAGCTGTTACCAGCACACCGGGGGTCATCTCCATGGGGGTCCAGCCCTGGCCGTCGATGTAGACCTCGGCCCAGGCATGGGCATTATCGTCCTGCAAAACGGCGTGCCAGCTGCCGTCCGCCTGCTGGGTGAACAAGCTTTGCGGCGCAGCATACCCTACCACATAGCGGGCGGGCAGGCCGAACATGCGGAACATCAGCGTGGCCGCCGAGGCAAACTGCACGCTGTAGCCGGACTTAGACTCGTACAAAAAGTAACGGATCGGGTCGGTGCCGTCCGGTGCCTGGGAGGCGTTGGTGTCATACCGGCAGTTGGTGTTCAGCCAGGTGCGGATGTAGGCTGTGATGTCGTCCGGGTCGGTCAGCTTTTGCTCTTTGGCAGCCGTTTCGCACTGGGCCTGCAAGTCGTCGTAGCCATCGGGCACAGCGGTGTAGTGGCTGTTGGCGTAGGCCGCGTAGGAGCTCTCCATGCGGTCCAGCACGCTGGGATCACCCTCGGCGCGGGCGGCCAACAGTTCTTTGGCGATGCTGCGCGGATAATATAAAAACACATCATCCTGTGCGGTCTGGCCGTCCGCCGCGCCGTCGCCGTTTAGGGTGTAGTAGTCGTTCCAGTAGGCGTTGTAGGGGGCGTAGGTGTAGGCGTCCCCCGCGTTCAGCCGCTCCACCGTAAGGGATTGCGGCTCGGCGGCGCCATCGTAGGCGGCACGCAAAAACGGCAGGCTGGCAATCGTCAGGCGGGCGTCGTCCTCGGTCTTCCAGTTCATGGCGGCGCTGTCAAAGGCGTTTGCATCGGGGACCTGCCAGGCGGTGCCGTCGTAGCTGCCACCGATAAACCCCCGCAGGTAGACGGTTTCCTCAGGCTGGTCACTGGCGGTCAGGGCCAGGTCCTCGACCCCGCGCAGCTGCAAGCCGCCGCCCTGGGCTAAGGCACCATCGGCCACGCCGCCGGCGGCAGCTTCTACATGCAGGTTCAGCCGCCCGCCGCTGACGCGGGGCAGCCAGGTCACAGCGGCGCTTATGGCCGCCGATTCCATCACCTGGGCCGCAGGCTGCAATGCCTGCAAGGGCAAACCTACCACAGGCCGCAGCACAAAGGCGGGCACCAACAGCGCAACGCATACCAGCACAGTGGCCGCCGCCGAGCCTTTTTGGATGGCCCGGTGCTGTGCCTGATTGCGGCGGCAGGTCTCCGACTCCGCCGCCCCCCACAGGGCACGGCGGCGCACGGCGCGGGAGGCAGCCAGCGCCCCCAGCCAGCCCACGGCCAGCAGCAGCCAGCAGGGCGTGGAGACGTTGCTGCCCGCCAGCAGCAGGAACACCGCCGCCGGCAGCAGGAGCAGATTCAACAGCAAAATGTCGGCCCGGCGCAGCGCAGCCAGCGCCAGCAGGCCCGCCAAAGGCAGGGCAGCCAGCGCCAGAAACATCCCCAGCTGGGCCGGGGTGCCGCCCGCTGTGGCGGCAAGATTTGCGTTAAAACGTTGATTTAAGCTTGCGGCCACGGCAGCGCCAAACTGGCGTGCCCCGGCCAAAAAGCTGCGCTGGCACAAAAACAGCCCCACCAAATAGACAAGGCTGCCAGCCAGCAGGCCCAACCGCTGCACACGCCGGGGCAGCCGCCCAAACAGGCACCACCCGGCACACCAAGCGGCCAGCGCCAGCCACACCCAAACGGGCGGGTGCACGGCAAAGGCCGTCACGGCGGCGGACACCAGCCCAAAGGCCAGCGCCAGCAGCAGGCAGAGGTCCACCACCAGCCACAGGGTATCCCGCACGGGTACGGCGGGGCTGATGAGCATACGGTCCAGAAACACCAGGCCGCTGTCGGCATCGGTGCCGCCGCGTTTGGAAAGCGCCACTGCTTTTTTCTTGGTGGGCGGTGCTTCCCGGTGCAGGGCGGCTTCGGCGGGGAAATCCCCCCACATGTCACCCTCACCCTCGCCGGGGCCGTCACCGCTCCCCTGTCCCGCCATCGTACCGGCGGCCAGCGGTTCACGGATCAACAGCCGGTTCAGCTTGGCACTCAACTTCCAGTGGACTTGTTTCAGCGAGTCCCCTTCGCGGTACTCTCGCACATCGTAGTTGCCGCCCAGCACACTGCGGTCGCTCTCCTGCATGCCGTCGGCGTCAGGGTCGGGCTGGGTGTCGCTGCCCAGGCGGGCACTTTGGGGCAGCACGCACAGGCTTTGTGCGGTCTGCGGCAGGCCGCATTGGGCTTTGAACAGCCCCAGGTGGTCCCACAGCGTCACGCTTTGCAGCCGTAATTGCCACACGCCGCTTTTGTTGGCCTGCAGCGTCAACCGCTGCTCAGCGCGGGCCTTGCTGCCCAACATGCCGCTGCAGCGTAAAGTTATGGTATTGCCGCCCCATTCATCGGTGGCCTGCACCAGTGTCAGCAATTGGGGGATGGGCAGCGGGCTGTGGTTGGTCAGCCGCACGGTCAGCACAAAGGGCCGGCCCTGCACGGCAGGCTGGTCGGGCACGATCAGTTCGGCCTCCACCTTGCCGCGCAAGTACCGCACTTCCAGCACCAGCAGCAGAGTCAGCAGCAGGAAAAATCCCAGCAACCCTACGGCCAGCGGCGCCTGCGTCAGCACCGCAGCGGCAAACAGCAGCACCAGGCCCAGCGCCCAGCACAGTTTACCTGCCATGGCGGTCGGCCTTTTCCGGGCGGGGACGCGGCACGGTGCGCAGCAGATCGTCGATGACCACATCCACCGTCTCGCCGCCCGCCTTGGCCTGGTCGGTCAGCATCAGGCGGTGGCGGGCCACATCGGCAAACACAGTGGTCACATCCTGCGGAGCAACAAAATCCCGCCCCGCCAAATATGCTGCCGCCCGCGCCATGCCGGCCAGCGCCAGCGACGCACGGGGGCTGAGCCCCAGCGCCAGGCGCGGTTCCTTGCGGCTGGCCTGTGCCAGATCCACGATATAGCGATACATCAGCTCATGGATAAACACCCCGGCTACCTCTTTTTGCATAGCCAGCAGGTCGGCCTGGTTGGCCACGGGGTGCACCTGCTCCAGCAGGGTGCGCTGGCCACGGCCCGCCAGCATCTGCATTTCGGCCTCGGTGTCCGGGTAGCCCATGACAACGCACACGGTAAAACGGTCCAACTGGGACTGCGGCAGCATCTGCGTACCGGCAGCGCCCACGGGGTTTTCGGTGGCAATAACGGTAAAGGGCGCGGGCACGGGGTGGGTCACGCCGTCCACGGTGACGGTGCCCTCCTCCATGACCTCCAACAGCGCCGACTGGGTTCGGCTCGAGGTACGGTTGATCTCATCACCCAAAAACAGGTTGCACATTACGCTGCCGGGGTGGTACACCAGCCGCCCGGTCTCCTTCTGGAACACGGTAAAGCCCACAATGTCCGAGGGCAGCACGTCCGGGGTAAACTGCACGCGGCTCTCGTTCAGCTCCAGCGCGCGGGCAAAGGCCAGCGCCAGCGTCGTTTTGCCCACACCGGGGATGTCCTCGATCAGCACATGGCCGCCCGCCAGCATGGCCATCCAGATGGTGCGGATGGTCTGCGGCTTGCCAAACACGGCTTTGGAAACTTCCGCCGCTACGTCAGCGGCCTTTTGGTTGTATTGCATGGTCATTCCTCCCGGTGTTTTTGCCAGATCGCCAGCACGCCGACACAGGCGGCTATAAAGACGAACCCGGCCCAAAGGGCGTTGTTTTCCAGCCAGATCATCAGGTTGGAGACCGCGCCGCCTTCGGATTCTGTGCTGCCCTCCTGCGGCAGCGGGGTGATGCTTTGGGGTTCCACCTCAGCGATAGACGTTGTACCGTCTGTTTCCATCGTCACCTGCCGGGGCGAGGCATCCCAGGTGGCCTCGCTTTCCTGCAGGTCGGTGTCCTTATCGGTCACGGCGGCATCGGGGTCGCGTTCGGCTATCACAAGGTAGCGCTGGTAATTCTGGGTGTAGGGGTGGCAGGTGGAAAGCGTCAGCAGATCCCGCCCCGGCTGGATCAGCACCGAGGAAATATCCGCAGGGTCGATGATCTTCAGCTCTGCCACGCGGTAAATTAAAGTGTCCCACGGGGTGGTCAGCTGGATCTTGTCCCCCACCTGGATCTGCTGCACGTTGCGCAGCATTTCCGCGCCATAATAGCCGCGGTGGGCGGCCAGCACGGTGTTGGTGTTTTCGCCGCCCAGCGGCATCGAGGTCTGCCCCAGCAGCGCCGCGCCCTTGGCCATATTCTCCCGGCTGGCGCCCAGGTAAACGGGCAGCTCCAGATCCAGCCGCGGGATCCACAGCATGGCGAGGACCTCCTCGTCATAGCCGTAATCGGTCAGATCCAGCGGCGGGTTCTCGTAGGCGAAGGCGTCGGTCAGGCCGCTTTGGCCGTCGGCGCAAATCTGCGCGTTGTAGGCCTGCATGGCGGCGTACAGTTCCGGGTAGGGGCGGCTTTCCTCGGCGGTTTGGCTGGCGCTGTCAGTGTTTGCCGCATCGGCGGCGGTGGCTGTGTTGGCGGCAAACTGCTGTGCCGTTTTGCTGTTGCGCTGGCGGGTCAGCCAATCAGCGGCGGTGGGCTGCAGCATCATGGCAAGGCCCAGCAGAATGGCCAGCCACGCGCCGATTTTTACAAGCAGACGCCGCATTTAGTCGTCCTCCTCCCGTTTTTTGCAGCGATGCAGCAGCAGAAGCAGCAGCAGTGCTTCGCCGCCAATAATCACGCTGCCGGTCACCGAGATCCACGGCCAGGCATCCACGATGCGCTTGACCACCGTGCCGGTGTGCAGGGCCTGATATTGCACGACCTGCGGGGTATCGCCGGTTTCTTCCTCTCCATTATACGGCACGCGGATGCCGCGCACAAGCATGCGGTGGGTATTTATGGCGTAGGGCGTGCAGGTCACCAGGGTGCAGTAGTCCTGCCCCTGCACGATCGTAAGGTCATCGGTCTCCTCGGGCAGAACGACCTTGACCTGGTCCACCTGGTAGGCCAGCACCTCGTCCATGATGTGCAGGTAAAATTTGTCGCCCTCTTGTAATTTATCCAGGTCGGTAAACAGCACAGCCTCGGCCAGGCCGCGATGGCCTGTCAGCACGCTGTGGGTGCTTTCTCCGCCCAGCGGGTAGCTGGAGCCTTCCAGATGGCCGACGCCTTTCAGCAGGACGTCGTCGCTGGTGCCCTCGTAAATGGGCAGGTTGACGTCGATTTTCGGGATGGTGATGTAGCCAAGGCTCTCCCCCACGTCGATCAGGTCCACATAGCTGGTGCCGGTGTCCTCGGCTTCTCCGGCGGCATCGCGGTCCAGCGCGCTGCCCAGCTGTTCATTGTAACGGCGGGCGGCCTCTTTGGCGGCGTCCAGCTTTTCGGTGTCCATGCTTTTTACGGTATCATCGTAATTTTGGATGGCCGTACTGGCGTGGCGCTGGGCCACCATGTTGCTGATGACCGGGTAGGACGCCACGCCGACGCCCGACAGGATCATCAGCGCCGCAAAGCCCACTTTCAGTCTGGTGGAGGTATCCATGGCAAAGTCCTTTCAAGAAGAATTAAGATGCTGAGGTATTCAGAGGAGATTCTGTAGGGGCGCACATTGTGCGCCCGCGGGCGGATATAGAATCCGCCCCTACGAATCGCAAGGCAAATTTGTCTCCCCATTGCCGTAGGGGAGCATTCTATATGCTCCCGTGCAGTTTTATTTTGTCGCGGCTATGGCGGGCGCACAATGTGCGCCCCTACAAACAATGGTGCTGTTCTTCCGTAGGGGCCGATGCTGGTATCGGCCCGCAATGTCGCCATATAACCCACCATAGGGGAAGAGCCGAAATGGCCCTTCCCCTTTCATTGGTGGATCGGTATTTTGGTTTTAGGTCGCAGGCATCACGGTTTAATGTGGATGCTATTGCAAGGCTCTCTCCCCCACCCGCTCCCGCGGGAGCCCCCTCCCAGAGGGGGCCTTTCTTTCAAGCGTCATCGCGCTTTTAAAGCCTCTCTCTGTGAGACAGGCTCCCCCGATACGGGGGAGGGAGCGGTGGCGCGAAGCGCCGGAGGGAGAGACTTTGCCTTTACAACCCGTCAATCAGCAATCAGGTATTGCCCTTCTTCTTTTTGGTGCTCATCAGCACGCCGACACCGCCAACGACCAGCAGTGCGCCAATGCAGCTGAACAGCAGGGTGCCGAAACCACCGGTGGTGGGGAGGTTGAAGCCCTTGCGGTTGATGACGGTAGTAGTAATGCAGTCTTCTTCCTGCGTGTCACTACCAGTAAATTTTTCCGTGAAATGCTCTTTATGGTGATGAACCAGCTTGCCATCTTCATATTTAGCGCATTCGCTCCAAGTTTCCGTGTAAGAAACGCTCAGATTCACTTCGATGGCTTTGCTCAACAGGTTGTAACCATCCAGAGTTTTAGTCTCAACCAAATAGTATGTGCCATTAGCCAGACCATCATACTTGGTGATACCATCTACGCCATCAACGTTTGTAGTCGTAAGATCTTTCTTAACCAAGACCAGTTTCACACTACTATTAAGGCCAAAATCGCTTCCGTTAACAATATCTTTCGGAACATCATCGTTGGTTGCAACTCTGTACAAATCGAAAGTAACGCCATTCAGACCCTTACCGGATTCATTGGTCTTCTTGATATGAATACCGAAGCTGTAGACAACGGCATCATCAGTAATTTCCTTTTCGCTGCCATCGGCAGGGGTTCCATCAGAGTTAATCTTATTGGTGTACTTCAGCGTAATAGTGTTGAGGTTACCCGCGACAGTAGTATTTGCAGAATCCTTCAGCTTTGCATAGTAAGTAATAACGATGTTCTGGCCCTTGTAAGCGACCAGAGATGCCGGAGTAAAGGTCAAATCAAAACCGCCAGTAGTAGTATTCTTCTCAACAGTATAGTCCTCCGGATTCTCCGTTGTTCCTCTGTCGAAAGTCTTGTTACCAGTTTCATCTTTCACTTCAAGAACGTGACCTTCTTCATCTTCAATGAACTCAAGGTTCGTCGGAGTATCCGTAACCACAAAAGTCTTCAGGTTTTCGATATTTTCAGGAACAGTTACAGTAACTTTATAGGGAACATAATCGCGAACACTATAGTCAGCTTTCTCCCCATATGTGCCTTCGCCATTCTTTACCTGTTTCTCAACATCAGGACGGTAGTTATTTACAACGATTTCCAAATTTTTGGCGCCAGCTTGACCCATCATAGTCTTCGTATTGGCTTCAAACTTAAAGCGCTGGCTGGTCGAGTTATTGTTCATCTGGAAGTAAATCGGCTGCTGATCGATAATGTAAGCACCGTTTTTATCCTCGCTACCAATATTCTGCTCCACAAAGCAGTAATCACCAGCAGGCAGACCGGAAACGCTAAATTTGCCATTTGCATCTGTAACGGCTTTTATATTCTTACCATCTTGAGTGCTCTTGACGATTCTCTCCCAATTATCGGAACCCGCTACATAGGGAGTGGTATCTCCCTCGCCAACAAAACGATACAGATAAAACTCAACGCCTTCCAGCAGGTCGGCATTCTTATCGCCACTTGTGTACCACGTACTATTTTCGCTGCCAATGTAACCATTTTTAACAACAGACACTTCACCATAAGTCGTTCCGTTCTTGGGGAAGACGTCAATTGTATACAGCCACTCAGTATTGCCCTGAGCATTTTCGCGCGTCATAGGAACCGACACGAAAAACGGCGTTGCCGGTTTAGTAACCTGCGAGGGTGCGTTAGTCTCAATTACCAGATACAGACCAACTCCCACACTCGCGGTTGCCACGCCACCATTCTTCGTTGTAACAGTCGTTTTCAGACTCGTGTTATCGCTAATAGCATTCGGAATCCACTCATAACCAACGGCCGGAGCATCCTTCTCCTTTGCATAATGCTGCCATGCATCAGTTCCCGTCAGCGGTCCAGTAAGAGCATTTCCTTTCGTATCCGTAACATTTGAAAAGCCCGTGTTATCTTGAATATTATTATAATACTTAATCAAGTTCTCACTATCAAGCACCTGATACAGTTCAAACGTAACGTCATCCAATGCTGTTGCATCGCCGGGCACCGTATCAGTTGCCTCGCCAGTGCCCTTACCCTGATTCGTACCATTATACTCATATTTGTGAATCATAATAGTGCCGGTTTTCCCTGTATCAATTGTGCTGGGATTTACCACCACATCCGTTGCGGAGGCGGGCAGGGCGAACAGGCTGAGGGCCATGACGGCGCTTAACAGGCCTGTCAAGAATCTGCTTTTCTTTTTCATGACTTTACCTCTCTTCATTTGTTTATGGTTTGTGTTTATGGTTTGCATTGGGGAACAATTAACGCGTCCGTCCCCCTTTCTTGTTGTAACGGAATACCAGTATCAACAACCCCGCCACTGCCAGCGGCAGCCCGATCAGCAGCCACAAGCTAGGCGCATCCGCACCCGTATGCGGCAGCGCAGGTGTCTTCCGGTTCAACACCGTCAACGTCAGCGTATAACTGCCGTCGGGGTTTGGCTTAAAGATATTGCCATTTGCGGCGACGCCATTTAACAGGCATTCACCTTTTTGGGTAAACTGAATCATAATCGGCTCAGACAACAAGCTGTACCCAGCCTTCGTCTTAGTCTCGGTCAAGCGGTAGATACCAGCCTTCAATCCATGGAAGATAGCAGCATCGCCCGCCGTGCCATCGGCGTTCTTTGCCTTAATCTCACCTTTCGAATTGGTAACGCCAGTCCGCATGTCAAAGCTCATGTCAACCGCCGTGCCATTATCGTTCATCTTTTCCAGCGTGAACTCAACGCCATCCAAGAACGTATCATCTTCCGCCGATTTCTTGATGACATCCAGCTTAAACTCCGGGTCTTGCAGCTTATTGGTCAGGGTGATGGTGTGTTTCCCGTCCTCGGTTGTCGTTTCCGTCCCGCCGCTGACCTTATAAACCTTGCCGTCCAACACAATCGTTGTTTCGTCATCACCCATCGAGGTAAACCCGCCATCTTCCAGCTTACCTTCCACAACGCGGTACTCGTACTGGGGCTTGGGTGTTTCTGTCGACTCCCACTGGGTGGCATCCAGGTTTGCGAACTTGTAATGCCAACCGCCGTTATCACGTTTGATCTCAACATATCCAAGCGTACTTCCGCTGGGATATGCCACATCGGTCCACGGATTTGCGAGAGTAGCTACGATGCGGCGCTGCAGCTTAACGTAGATGGTATCCGGCATCGTTTCCAACTCATCAGCTGTCATCGGCCGGCCGCTGGCGTTTTGCCAGTTCTTGACCAGGTCGATATCCATCAACTGATGTTTGGTGTTGGTAAAGGTGGCTGTTACCGAAGCCGAGTCCGACTCCAATTTCGTAACTGTGCCTTCTACGGTCTTGCCTTTGATGACCTGCGCGGAATTTCCCTCTGCTACTTCAACTTTCTGCAAGTATGTACCATCGCTCTCGATTTCCTCAATGGTAAACTGTGTTCCAATGGGGATACCTTTAATTTCGTAAGGCGCACCATAAGTGACATCATACGTTTCTTCGATTGTATTTTCGCCTTCCAGGTTTTGGCCGCCCACGTTAGTGTAGGTAACTTTGAACTTGAAAGTACCGGATTTTACTGTATCATCACCCGCTTTTTTGATGATGATGGAACCGGTTTTTACCGTATTGACGAATTGCAGTCTCAGCTTGGTCAATTCTGCGGTGTCATTTGCATCCGGGTTGGAGTAGGAGCGGAAAACGATTGCCTCTCCATTGGGTTTTTGACCCGCGTAAGAGTTACCGTAGGTATCATCCTCCAACGGGATTTTTTTAGTTGTTTTCTCGATACGGTCATCTTCCGGGGTGTAGCCTTCTACATCTTGCAGCGGTAAAGTTCCTTTGCTAACGGTATTGCCACCGTTATTGGTTGTAACCGCCTGGCCATTCTCGTAAATAGTCCATTTGGTGTCGTACAGGTCCGGGTTTGCATCCTCGGTAACGGAGATGTAGCTGCCACGGCGGAACTGGTCTTTAAAGGTAATGACCTCTTTGTCCCGCAGCTGGAAGCGACCTTCCCCGTCCACGACCTGGGTGCTGCCGCCTCGGTTGGAGGTGTACTGCGCACCGACGGCAGGTTTCATCACATTTTCTGTGTTGCCAATTGCCGTTTCGTAGTCGGGGATGTCTTTCTGTGCGGTTCTAAAGCCTGCCAGAGCCTTGACCTCCGCTTTTGAGGTGAACTGAATGTCTTTGATGTAAAGATTTACCGGGCGGTTATCGCCAATGTAAATCGTCTTGAGCTTTGCTGCTTCAAAGCCTTCCGCCTTGGTCAGTTTGGACAAGTCAATCTTTACCGTGACCCAGTTCTTCTTTGTTAGCTTAGATATACCGTTGTAGGTTTTACCTGCCAGGCCCGCTTTGTTCAGACTGCCCCACTTGTGACCGCTGCTATCTTCCAGTTCAAGGTAGAGGTCATTCAACTTCAGGTAATCATCAATTTCTGTGTTGGCGTAGACCTTGAATGTCAGATAGCCCATCTCGCTGATATCAGCAGTTGCGCTGTTTGGTGTTATGACACCATAACGCTGGGGGCGATAATCGCTGTTCGCATCCGTCATGCCTGCGAACCAGTGAATTGCGTCTGTGCTGCTGATGTTGCCCAGTTCTGTTTGTTCCCATTCACACTGGCTCTTGTTTGCGGGCTTTGCTGTCCAGCTGGCTTTATCCACTTTAAGTTCTTTTGTTTCTAACAGTTCGGAAGCACTCTGCCTACCGTAGTGGGTGGCCAGGTTCTTAATCGTAAAGCCAAACAGATCCGCGTTCTGGAAGTACTTCTTGAACAACTCATTAACGCCATCCACCTTGACCTGTTTTTCAACTTCCAGCTCGTTGTTATCCGGGAAGTTGAAGGCGATTGCCATGTTGGACTCCCACATGCCGCGCTCCATGTAGTACATGGTAAGGGTGTGGGTGCCGGGCTTCAACGTTGTTGGTTGCTTGCTCCTGTAATTAAAGGTGATTTGGTTACCCAGATACGTTACGGTTTTGTTTGCGCCAGGATCATAAACCGTGTTGTTGCTTGCCTTGATGTCGCTGACATACGAGGTGTAGTTGTTTCCGTTGTTGTCCGCGCCGAACTCCAGCAGGCCAGAAGCTTTACCGTGGTCACCGCCAACATCCAGTGCAAGCTTGTCGTCAATGTAGACCCAGACGTCATCATCGCCGGAGAAGAAGAACTTGATGGGGATTTCGCGGCCGCTGTTATCTTTTACCTTGCCATCGCTTGTCAAGGTAAACTGGAATTGCAGCTTAGCACCAAAGCCATAGTTATAAGTAGAAGCCTTGGTATCCGTTGACTTGCTATTGAAGGGGAAGAAGCCGTAGGTATCTTTGTTATTTACCTGAGCATGCGTAGAATTCGACAGCAGGTTTTTGGAATTGTCTGCCAAGCTGCTTTGCCGTTGTAAGAAGTAGCCTTCATCGCCTGTATCTTTTTTCAGGTACAGCGTCGTTTTGTCACTATCGAAGTACCAGTACTTGACGCCTTTTTCATAGGCAGTGGCATCATCTGATTCTTTAAAGACTTCCTCTTGTGTAAAGGGGAAAGAAACATCTTTGTAGACTTCGCCAAGCTTCGTCTTTTTGGAGTTTTCGCTTTGCAGGAATTCTTCGTTGAAGAACGGCATAGCAAGATCGGTGGTACCGTTCATTATAGGCTCGCCGTTTTTTAATTCAGAGCCAGCCAAGCCTTGGAAAGTATCATCATAATATTTCTCTTCGTCAGCTTTTAAACCCTTGCCGTTTACATCAATCGTTGAGTTATTGACGGCCATGAATTTATTCTTGTTCTCGTCACTATAGCCGTACAAATTCAACGTTGAGGCAATGTAAGAGAAACGAAGGCCCCATTCTTCCTTACTATCCGCTGCATCCGGCTGGAACTGGCCTGTGTACATGGGATAGTTAACGGTAGTTCCGCTTTGGCTATAGTAATCACTCAGTGCCTGGTCGAACTGACGGAAAGTTACCCAGTTGCGGTTGTTTGCAAATGTTTTTTCATTATAGTCTTGACTATAAGCATCCCGATTATTGCCGTTCAGTTCCCAATCACTGTAGTAGTCGTACAGGGTACTGCTAATATACTTTGTTTTTCCATCCTTCGTGAATTCAGCGGGTTCAACATCTACGACAGTGGCTTTCTTTCCTTTGGCTGCGTCACGAGTCTGGCCGAGTTCATCCCAATAGCCGTCGCGGTTGCCGCCCTTGTAAACTGCTGCATCGCTTGTGTCTGCATAGAAGCAGGGTTGCTCAAGGTTGTGCGGAACGTTGAGCATTGCTGTGCCATCGCCGTTTCCCGCCGCAACTTCGTTTTTTACATCCCAAGCGGCAAAGCGGATACTTACAGGCGTTTTGCCGGTAAAACTCACATACCAGATGTTGCCGTCTGAGTTTGGCTCGTCTTGAGTCATCGTGCCATTGGCAGTGCTTCCATCCGCAAATTTTGCATAGTACCAAAGCTTATTGTCCGCTGTCGGCATGCCATAGGCAACTTTTGCTTCAGTTTCCTTATCCTTATTATAAGTCAGCTTAGAAAGCGTTGCGTCAAAATAGATGGTTGTGCTTCCTTGGGATGTTCCCCATGCGGACGCATCACTTGCACTATAAGTGAAGCAGTATTTTGTATTTTCATTGTAAATGAATTGATTGGCATTGCCTTGCCCATAGAAGTTGTACGTGTCTGATAAGTTATCCTTACCCTCTGCTGTAAACTTAATGTAGGAGCACGCAGCATCTGGGATAGCAAACGACTTTCGCTTGTTTGTATCTACATTACCGATTTCCACCGTAGCGACAGGTGTCAAAGCACTGTTGTTGGCCGAATCAGGCTCATAAAAGAGAGCCTTTACGTTCGTCAATGATTCATTGCTCAGGTTTTCAAACGTCATCGACTTGCCAGCAAACGTTTGATGGTTGTTGGGGTCATAAGGAGTAAAGTTTTCCCAAGTCTTGGAGTCGGCATCATACAGCTTATTTGCTATGTTGCTTCTATATTGAGGGCCACTAAGCTTCTCAAAATTTCCATCACCCTCAACTATGTTTCCGTTTGCACCCACGTAATGGAACTGCACTTCCCGGAAATATTCCGGGCACTCTTCGGGATTTATAGTTATTTCATAAACTTTTCTGCCTGAATAGTCCCGATTCTGCAGAAGGTGCATTTCCATCTTTCCAGGCCAATTACCATCACTCTTTTGATAATTCAGCATTACGTCAGTGTAGTTGTTAGTTGCAAATTTGGTTGGTACTGCAAAATAAATATTAAAGCTGCTATCACTTGTCTGTGCAGCCGAAACTTGAGTGATGTGACTTTCTTCAGCGCCATCGGCAGACCGGGTGACGATGTCTTGCTTGGCATCCTCATCCTCATCCATAGTGTCGGGAGTGTCATCCATGGTAGTCTTGCCTGCCGTGGTGCCGATGTTATCGGCGGGCAGGGTTTGCGGGGTGTCGTTGACGGCGTCGTCTGCCGGGGTGGTGGAGTTTGCGCCGGGGTTTGGCGAGTCGTTATCTTTCGTATCTTCGGATTCGGCGCCTGTGCCCGTGTCCTCTTTTGTTCCGGACTTATCGTCTGTCTCAACGTCACTGTCTGTCTCACCGTTGTTGTCCGTCTCACCGTTGTTGTCCATCTCAACGGTCTCCTGCATCTGCGTGGTGCCATCAAGGGCCTCGGCATAAACGGGCAGGGCCAGGGCGGCGAGCAGGGCCAGGGCGGCCAGGAGGGCCGCCATGCGGCGGCTCAGGGTGCGGTGGGTGGTACTGTGCTTATACATCTGCTCCCTTCCTTTCTGTTCCTTTCGGTGGCTCTATGTCTGTAATGTTGGTTGGATCTTGCGTGCCGCGGCGGCCGGATACATCGCCTGCTGACAGTACGCATTATTTCACAGGTCTACCTGTGAAATATATCCCCTGGGGATATTATGCGCAACCGTTGCGTTTTTGAGCAATTTTTTGGGGGTTTCTTGCTCCGCTCACTTTTATTCGTTGCACTTATGTGGTTTTCTGTTAATGTTATAACACTTTTTGCTTCAAATTTCAATATTTATGGGTGATTTATGGGCGTTGCACCTTATTTTTCGTCATTGTGTAAAAGTCTACAATGTGGAATTTGGTAAATTTGCTCAACACATTTTTGCGTCATTCTTTGCGTATTTTTTCTTTTTCACGGAATTCCTGCACATTTTTTGTCGTTTTTTGGCGTTTTGTGCAATCCATTTGCGCAAGCAAATTGCGCAAATCCGGCCTGTTACATAGCCAAACATAGCGCAAAACTTGGACAAAAAATAGAGGAGTGCCTAATACACTCCTCTCAGCCAGGTCTATACACTTTTATTCTTCTGCCTTACAACGTGCCAGCAGAACGGCACCGGCAGCGGCGTCGCCCTGCGGCTCGGCCAGGGTGAGCTGCGGCAGCAGGGTTTGCAGCTGCGTTTGGGCGGCGCTGCGCACCGGGGCGCACTTTTGCAGCACGCTGCCCGCAAAAGCGATACGCGTCGATTGCAGCCCCAGCTTTTCGGCCACCGGGCGCACCAGCAGGGCCAGCTCTCGGCCTGCCTTTTCCACAATTTGCAGGGCGGCGGCGTCGCCCTGTTCGGCGGCGGCCCCCACCAGCGGGGCCAGTGCGGCCACCTCCCGCTTGCCGAAACCCGGCGCGTAGATCTTGCCGATCAGCTCCCGGACGGTGCCGACCTGCAGCGCCTCGAACACTGCATCGTGCAGCACGGTGGGGGCAATGCGGCCATCCTCGGCACGGACGACCGCCGCCAGGGCGTCCCGGCCCAGGGCGAAGCCGCCGCCCTCGTCGTCCATCAGGCTGCCCCAGCCGCCGCTGCGGGCTTCGCGGCCATCGGTGCTTTGGCCGTAGCAGATGGAGCCGGTGCCCGCGATGAGCACAATGCCGCCCGGCCCGCCGAGGGCCCCGTACAGGGCGGTTTGCTGGTCGCCGGTGAAGGTGACCGGGCCGTGGTAGCCGCCTGCCTGCAGGGCATTTTGCAGGTGGACCCGGGTGGCCGGGTTGCTGATGCCCGCCGCGCCGATGCACAGCATGCGGCAGGCGTCCAGCCCGCCCGGCAGCGCGGCCATATTGCGCAGCAGGTCGGCCACGGTGGCCTCGCACTGACCCGCCACGGTGCCATTGGGGTTGAGCGCACCGGCGGTAAATGGCTGCGGTGCGGTGCCATCCTGATACAAAACGCGGCAAAGGGTCTTGGTGCCGCCGCCGTCCCACCCGGCGTAATACTGTGTTTGCATACATTTGCTCCTTTATTGTTCAGTTATTACGTTTATACGCAAATTTTCTCTTGACAAATTGCCCTGAAGCGAACATAATAGAATCAGGTTGAAACTTTATTTTAAGCAGATGTTTTATTATTTCAGGAGGTCCTACGATGGAACTTTCTTTTTTACAAAAGGATGCCTGCATCGCCATTGGGCTGATGAGCGGCACCAGCGCCGACGGCATTGACGCCGCCGTGGTGGAGCTGCGGGGCTGCGGCACCGATACCAGGGTGCGGCAGCTGGGGTTCATCACACTGCCGTTCAGCGATGAGGCGCGGCAGAAAATTTTGCAGGTGGCTGGCGGTGCGCCGCTGAACAGCCGGGAGATCTGCCTGCTGAACTTTTACCTGGGCGGCCTGTCCGCCGATGCCTGCCTGGAAGCCTGCCGCGCGGCGGGTATCCAGCCCGGCGATGTGGACTTTGTGGGCAGCCATGGGCAGACCATCTGGCACGAGCCTGTGGGCGCAGACTACCTGGGCCGCAAGGTGCGGGCCACGCTGCAAATTGGCGAGCCAAGCCTGATCGCCGAGCGGCTGGGCTGCCCGGTGGTGAGTGACTTCCGCGTGCGGGACATGGCCGCCGGCGGGCTGGGTGCGCCCCTTGTCCCCTACACCGAATACCTTTTATACCGCGAGGAGCACCGCACCGTGGCGCTGCAAAACATTGGCGGCATTGGCAACATTACCGTGCTGCCCGCGGGCGGTGCGCTGGCGGACACGCTGGCTTTTGACACCGGCCCGGGCAACATGGTCATCGATGCACTGGCCGCGCGGGTAACGAACGGCGCGCTGCGCTACGACGACGGCGGCAAGCTGGCACGGCAGGGGCAGGTCAGTGCCGAACTGCTGCGGTATTTAGTGGACAGCGACGATTACCTGCGGCTGGCCCCGCCCAAGACTACCGGCCGTGAGCATTACAGCGCCGCCTTTGCGGATGCGCTGTGGCGCAAGGGCGAGGAGCTGGGGCTGACCGGGTACGATAAGATCGCCACGGCCACGGCCTTTACCGCCGAGAGCATCCGCCTGGCGGTGGAGCACCACTGCCCGCAGAAGCCGGAGCGGTTGATCGTGGGCGGCGGCGGAAGCCACAACCCTGTATTGATGGAACTGCTGCAGGCGGGCCTGCCCGGCTGCGAAGTGGTGACCAACGAGGCCCTGGGCCTGGACAGCGACGCCAAGGAGGCCGTTGCCTTTGCGATTTTGGCCAACGAGATGCTGCACGGCCGCTGCAACAACGCCCCCAGCGCCACCGGCGCAGCCCACCCTGTTGTGATGGGCAAGCTGAGCCTGTAAAGGCATAAGAAGGAGAGAACCTGCATGACTAATGTAGAAGTACGGGTGCGCAGCAGCTACAGCGCACTGAGCCCCACCTGCCAGAAAGCGGCTGATTATCTGCTGGCCCACACGCGGGAGCTGTACAGCATCCCCATTGCCGAGTTGGCGCGGCAATCCGGCGTAAGCTCGGCGGCCTGGGTGCGGCTGTGCAAGGAGATCGGCTACACCGGGCTGAAGGACATGCGCCAGCAGCTCTACCTGCAATACAGCGCTGAACCCCAGGTGGAAGTGGACCCGACCGTACATTTTTCTGACCTGCGGGAGGGCAAAAGCGCCCAGGAAATTTTGCAGAACGTGACGGCGGCCAGTTTGCAGGCGCTGCAGCGGACCTCCAAGCTGATGGACCCCGCCGCCTACCAGACGGCCTCAGATTGGCTGCTGCAATCCAAATCCATCAAGCTGTTTGGCATGGGGGCCTCCGGGCTGGTGGCCTCGGACCTGTGCGACAAGCTGCTGCGCATTGGCAAAAACGCCATTTTCAACTTTAACAGCCATGTGCAGTTAAGCTACAGCGCCACGCTGACAAAGGACGATACAGCGGTGTTCATTTCCAACACCGGCAAGACGCAGGAGATCTTGCAGGCATTGGAGGCCGTGCAGGCCAGCGGGTGCCATACCATTGGCATTACCCATTACAGCAAGTCCCCGCTGAGTGCGGGGTGCAAGCTGCTGCTGTACACATCGTCGAAAGAAGTGTATGTGCGCAGCGGCGCGATGAGCAGCCGGTTGGCGCAGCTGATGGTGGTGGATGCGCTGTTCACCGTGCTGGCCAGCCAGGATTACGCGGCGATACAGGACACGCTGGAGAGCAGCTACCAGATTTGTATGTCGCACAGGGTAGATCATCGGTAACTCTAAAAGGCTCCCTCTGCGAGACAGACTCCCCCGATACGGGGGAGGTGGCACTTCGTGCCAGAGGGGGCAAAAAAGCGCGCAACCTATTCAGGCTCCCCTTGCGGGGAGCCTTTTGTTATGGGAAGATCTGGTCAAGGACGCGTTTGAGCTGGGCATCCCAGAACGGCCAGGTGTGGGCACCGGGGGCTGTTTCAAACGTGTGGGCGATGCCTTTGCTTTGCAGCAGCGCGTGGAATTCCCGGTTGGCGGGCAGCAGGGCGTCCTGTTCGCCGCAAACCATGCGGATGGCAGGCAGGGCGGCAGGGTCGGCACTGGCGGCCAGCTGCCACAGGTCGGCCTGGGGCGGCAGTTCGCCGTGGTCAATGCCGGTGCCAAACACCGCACGGGCGGCGGCAGGCGGCAAGGGCCAATCGGGGCTTTTGACTACCTGCTCCGGGCGGACCGCAGCAGAAAGTGCGGTACATGTCATATAACTATACGGATTGGTCAACGCCAGTTTCAGCGCCGCATAACCACCCATGGAAAGGCCGATGACATGCGTTTTTTCGCGCTGCTGCGTCAGGCCAAACATACGGCGGCAGACGGCGGGTAATTCCTGCGTGACGCAGGTAAACGCCTGTACACCGCTGGCCATATCCGTGTACCAGCTGTTGCCTACGCCGGGGATGATGAGGACCAAGCCCTTCTCGGTGGCGCAGCGCTCGGCGGCAGTGTAGCGCAGCCAGCCGGTGCCGTTGTCCCCTGCCCCGTGGAGCAGGTAGATGACCGGGGCTTCGTGCAGGTCGCCGGCCTCGGGCAGGACGACGTGGAAGATGCTTTGCCCACCCAGTGTTTCGAGCCGCTGCTCAATTTGCAGGTGTGCCATTATTCCGCCGCCTTTGTCAGGGTAAGCAGCGGCAGTTTGCCCGTGGGCCGGGCGGTGCCGTTCAGCACCGGCCACAGGGCGTCAAACAGCGGGCGGGTGTACTCCCACCCGGCCAGCGCGGCCACATGTTCGGGCATGTTGCGCAAATCGTAGGGGTTGCGCAGCGCAACTAAGATCATCGGCAGGCCGGTGGCGGCCAGGGCCTTAGCCAGGCGCAGCTGGCCTTGCAGGATGTGACCGTTGTAGGTGCCCAGCACGATGCAGCTGTGAGCCGCAGCCTGGGCTACGACCTCGGCAATTTCAGCGTCGCCGGGGTCTTTGCCGGTAACCAGCGCGGTGCCTTTGTCCGCGTGGCGGCGCATTTCTTCGGGAAAAGTGAAGCCGCTGGATTCGCCGTTGGAGGCAATGGTGCTGCGGTAGTCGGCGCAGCCCAGGAACAAGGGGTTGTCGCCCAGGGCAGGCATGCCGCCCTGAGGCATGTGTACGGCGGTGATGGACGCGGCGCGCACTTCCTCGGCGCGGGCGCGGCAAGCGGCTTCATCGCCCAGCGTTTTGGGCTGCATGGCAGCGCACTGGGCCTTGGCCTCCAGCATGCGCTGCACGCTAACGTCCAGTTCGGCCAGGTCCAGCTCGCCGTTTTCGGCGGCACGGCGGGCATTTTGCATTGCTTCGGCGGCCAGGGCGGGTGTCTGGGAGACGAACACCAGGTCGACACCGGCTTTCATGGCAGCCAGCACGCCGTTGACCGTGCCGTAGAACTTTTTGATGGCGTCCATCTCCATGCAGTCGGAAATGATGATGCCGCCAAAGCCCAGCTTTTCCCGCAGGAGGCCCGTCATGATGCGGCGGGACATGGTGGCGGGGATGTGCTCCGGCTCGATCTGCGGAAAGAGGATGTGGGTGGTCATCACGGCGGGTGCACCGGCTTCGATGCCCGCAATAAACGGTTTCAGTTCCCGCTGCATCAGCTCGTCAAAGCTGCGGTCGATGCAGGGCAGGCCAAGGTGGGAATCCACCGCCGTATCGCCATGGCCGGGGAAATGCTTGAGCGAGCAGTAGACGCCGCCGTCCAGCAGGCCGCGCACCATCTGGCTGCCGTATTCGGCCACACGCTCCGGCGTATCGCCGTAGCTGCGCACGCCGATGACCGGGTTGTCCGGGTTGCAGTTGATGTCCATGACCGGGGCCAGATTGAAATCCACGCCGCAGCTGCGCAGTTCCTGGGCGGTCAGCAGGCCCATATCGTAGGCGTTGCGGGGGTTGCCGGTGGCGGCTACCGCCATGGCACCGGGGATGTTGACCTCACTCTCCGGCAGGCGGGTGACAACGCCGCCCTCCTGGTCGATGGTGATGAAGGGCGTCACGCCGGTTTCTTCCTCCACCACTTTGCGCAGGGTGGCGCAGAGCTTTTTCAGCTGGGGGCCATCCTGGATATTGCGGCGGAAAAGGATGATGTTGCCGACCTTATATTCTTTGATAAGCCGCAGAAATTCTTCCGGCGGCTCTAACCCCTGAAAGCCCGCGGCCAATCGCTGGCCCAGTTTTTCCTGCAGGGTCATTTCTTGCAATGTACGCATAAAAGCACCTCGTCAATACAAGTGGTAGGCCGCTTTGCGGGCGGCAAAGGCGGCTTCGTCCGGGGCCTGGGCTTTGATAAGCTCCGCCGCCGTCCAGTCCGGGCGTTCCAGTTCCCGATGGCCTGCCAGCAGGCTGATAAAGGGGCGGCCGCCCTCGGCATGCGGGGGCAGCAGGGCGAAGTCATTGGGGCAGGTATCCCGGATGAGTTCCAGCAGGGTCAGGCCTGCCGAAAGCGGGCGCACGGCGTCGGCATCCAGCACGTGCAGGTGCACACCGCCGCACAATTGGCCCTGATGTTTGGAGAACGTTGGGGTAAAATAGTACGGCGTAGCGCAGATACCGGGCAGGCCGCGGGCGTTAAAAGCCGCCGCCAGCGCCTCGGCATCATGGATATAGGGCGCACCGATGACGGCGAAGGGAGCGGCGGTGCCGCGGCCCTCGGAGACATTGGTGCCCTCAAACAGGCAGGTGCCTACGTAGAGCAGAGCCGTTTCGTAGTTGGGGATGTTGGGGCTGGGCATGATCCACGGCGTGCCCCAGGCCGGGGCGCTTTGGCCGCGCTGCCAGCCGGTGCAGGGTACGACGGTAAGGTCGCAGCCAAAGTGCTGCTCGGCGTTGACCATTTGGGCAAACTCGCCGATGGTCAGGGCGTAGCGAGTGGGGAGCGGGTAGCAGCCCACAAAGCTCTCCATACCGGGGCGCAAAGTTGTACCCTCGATGATCTCTCCGCCCAGCGGGTCGGGGCGGTCCAGCACCACCAGCCGCTTGCCCGCCCCGGCGCAATCCTCGATGAGGTAGGCCAGCGTGGAGAGGAAGGTGTAGTACCGGCTGCCTACATCCTGTATATCATACACCAACACATCAAAAGTTTCCAGCATGGCGGGGGTCAGCCGCTTGGAGTCTTTGCCATAGAGGCTGAACACCGGCAGGCCTGTGGCGGCGTCGGTATACTGGGGGATGAACGCCCCTGCCGCGCCGTCGCCCCGCACACCATGTTCGGGGCCAAGCAGGACACGCAGGTCAGCGGCCTGCTGCAAGGCGGCAATGGTGGAGCGGCCGTCACTTGTGCGGCCCGTGGGCGTAGTGACCAGACCCACGCGGGCATCTTTAAACAGATGTTTATACTCTCCCAGCCTGTCCGCGCCGCAGCGCAGGGCGGGCATCAGCCCACCACCCGGGCGATGTAGCCGTCTTTTTCCGCCAGGCGCTTTTCGGCTTCCTCGGCGGTGCAGCCGCACAGCAGCATGACGATAGCGATCTTGGGATGATAGCCGCACTGCTCCAGCGCAGCGGTAGCGGCGGCTTCGTCGCACTCGGCAGCCGCGCAGACGATGGACACGCAGCGGCGGATCAGCTTCTCGTTGGAGGGCTTGACGTCTACCATCAGGTTGCCGTACACCTTGCCCAGGCGGATCATCGTGCAGGTGGAGAGCATGTTCAGCACCATTTTCTGGGCTGTGCCGCTCTTCATGCGGGTGGAGCCGGTCACGACCTCGGGGCCGGGCATCGGTGCGATGCCCACCTCGGCCAGCGTGTCGATCTCGCTGCCGGGGCAGCAGGTCACACCGATGGTCACGCCGCCCAAGGACTTGGCGTACTCCATAGCGCCGATGACATAGGGCGTGCGGCCGCTGGCGGCGATGCCCACCAGCACATCCTGTTTGGTGTAGTGGATCTCTTCCAGATCCTTGCGGCCCAGGTCGGGGTCATCCTCGGCACCTTCAACGGCACGGAAGATGGCCGGGGTGCCGCCTGCGATGAGGCCCTGCACCAGCTCCGGCTCGGTGGAGTAGGTGGGCGGGCACTCGACAGCATCGAGGATACCCAACCGGCCGGAGGTGCCGGCGCCCACGTAGATGAGCCGTCCGCCCTGCTTCATATGGCCGGTGATGATGTCCACGGCCCGGGCGATGTGCTGGGCCTCGCGGCCGACAGCGTCGGCCACCTTGTGATCCTCCTGATTGATCAGCCGTACCATCTCCAACGTGGACATGCGGTCGATATAGGCCGTAGCTTCGTTGCGTTGTTCGGTCGGGATTCGTTTGAGTTCAACCATAACGGTCCCCCTTGATTTCTTTTGCAGTAGTATTTTCGGGCGGCAGAACACAATTCTAAGTGCCGATACGGCGAGCGAGGTGCGCCAGCTGCTAAGCAAAAAGCGCAGAGAATACTTTGTGTATTCTCGAGCATTTTTGCA
>ERZ1034876.404-NODE-404-length-25377-cov-31.128900_pt1 | contig 25377 bp, 27 predicted proteins | sample MGYA00520698_ERZ1034876 | MGnify/ENA primary metagenome ERZ1034876 (study PRJEB33766, sample SAMN09781723) | gut metagenome | biome: gut microbiome | host: Homo sapiens | place: Madagascar | study: EMG produced TPA metagenomics assembly of the PRJNA485056 data...
TTCCATCCAGCCGTGCTTTCAGACTGGAAACCGTCTCATAGGGCGGTGTGAAAAACCCTGTCTTTTCATAAACATGCCGGACAAACCAATCCGTCCGCCTATGCCCGCCCTTCACATAAAAGCAGCCGCAGAATGTCCCGCCGGGTCTCAAAACCCGGAAAACCTCCCGATAAGCGGCTTCCTTGTCCGGAAAAGCATGAAAGCCGTTCAGCGACAAAACGATGTCGAAAGTATCGTCTGCATAGGGAAGCGCCCCCACATCGCCCTGCCGGAAGGTTACATTTTTCAGGTGCAGGCGGTCAGCCTTTTCCCGTGCCTGCCTCATCATATCCGGCGAATAATCGAGACAGGTAATGTCCGCCTCCGGCATAGTCTGATAAACCGGCATGGTCAGAATCCCTGTTCCCACCGGCACTTCCAGCAGTCTGCCCGAGAAATGCTCCGGAATACCGGACAGCGCCTTTTCCAGATAATCGTCGTTTTCCGCCTTGTTCATTGCCCACACCAAGCGGCACACCGCTTTTCCGCTCAGGGTGGAACAGGTGATCATGCCGTCATAAAAATTATTGCCGCCCGTCATGCGGTATGCACTGCGAATGGCCTCTTTTCGTTCCATGGTCCTTCCTCCGTGTTTCAATCAACGCACGACCGTTTCCGGTCTCATTTCTTCAAAAAATCCACAATCTTTACGAAGTCCTCTTTTGCCTCCTTGAAGATCGGCAGCATACAGTAGCAATGAACCATCTTCGGACGGGCAAAGGCTGTGTACGGAACATTCGCCCGGTTACAGGCGTTTTCAAAATCGGGCAAAGCACCGTAGAGCACCTCGTCGGCAGAATAGAAGAAGTGGATATCGCCTACGCCGGTAAAATCTCCCCGGGAGCCGGAGAGCATATAGTCCGGCACATTCTCGCAGCCATGCCGCATGAACTTCTCCACCGTCACCATAAAGGCATAGTCGATGGAAACATCCCTTTTGTTGAGTGCCTGCATCCGCGCCTTTTCCGCGTCGTTCCACGGCACTTCGCCGGGGGATACGGCGACGATGTGCCTTGGCTGCGGCAGCGGCTCGGGCTGCGCGTTGTTGTGCGCCGCGATCCCCAAAGCCAGCGCACCGCCGGAGGAAAAGCCGCAGGTACTGACATTTCCGCCGCCATACAGTGCAATCATTTTTCGATAACATTCGTACACCATTGCGTAGGTTTCAGTAATGCAGTGCTCCATGCAGAGCGGGTAAAACGGAAACCACACATCACAGCCGGTCTCGCGGCAGAGCTTGCGCATCACAGGCAGGTCGCCCTTGTCGGGGCCGATCACCATGCCGCCGCCAAAGAAATAGAGAATCGCGCGCTCGGACGGCTTCGGATGCTCTCGCACGATCAGGCAGGGAAAGCCGTTTACCGCGATCGTTTCATAATATGCCTTGCGGTCGGTGGGCGTAAAAACGCCACGATGCCGGTTCTGCTTTTCAATTTCCTTTCGCAGTGCATCCTCCGGCAAGGCGAACGCCTTTTTTGCGCCGGAGAGCTTGTATACGCTGCGTAAGATAGATGCAAAGATACTCATGATTTAGCCCCCTCATTTCCACGCCGTAATGCAGAGCCAGCTTTTCTTTTTGTGTATCTGCACATCGTGAAAGCCCGCCTGCTCCAGATACGTCTTCAGCTCGGCGTCCTTGTAGATGGTCATGCCGCCGATGATCTCCGTCCACTTTTTGTCCTTGTCCGTATCGCCGTTGCTTTCGTTGCAGATGAGTAATGTCCCGCCGACCTTCAGCACCCGATAGACCTCCCGGAAACACCGGGGCAGGTCAGGCCAGAAATAGACGGTTTCAAAGGCCGTTACCGCATCGAACCAGTCATCTGCGAAGGTCATATCCGCCACGCTGCCTTGCAGAACGGCGCAGCGCCCCTCCGCGATGGCGGCGTCGTTGACCTTTTTGGATTTCTCCACGCTGACGGGGGAATAGTCAATGCCCTTGACAATACCCTCCGGACACTTTTTCAGAAGTCTCTTCATGTTCGCACCGCCGCCGCAGCCGCAGTCCAGCACCCTGGCGTCCGGAGCAGCATTCAAAAATTGAAGTCCCCACCGCGCCACAGGACTGTGACCCAAATTCATCATGGCAACCATGAGTTTCCCGCCAAAGCCTACAGGCTTGCGGGTATTTTCAAAGAATGACATCTTCTACAACTCCTTTTCCAGAACGATGATCTTATTGGAAATATTCCGCACAGCGGGTAGCTTGTCCAGCAGTTTATAAATCGGTGCAAATACCGCCATGCCCTCCGTCAAGCTGTGTTCCTCGACGAATCGAAAACCCGGCAGCAGTTCGGCAAGTGCTTTCCCATTCTTGATTCCCCAAGTAAATTTTGCATGGCTGCCTTCGATGGATCTTTCCTTAAAGCGCTTCACAATCATCGGATTCATCGTTTCCACAAATACGGTTGCTTTGGAAAAACGGCTGGAAATCACCTTAAAAATTTGCTGCACATCTTTTGCGTTCAGGTACATGGTCAGCCCCTCGATGACGATCAGCACCGGCACATTCTGCTCGCTGAGCTCACTGATTTCGCCACCCCAATCGTCCATGGCGGACATAGCAATCTGCGAAATCGTGCCGCTTTCCGGCAGAAGCTTTTCCCGCACCGCCATCGTCTCCGGCAGGTCGAGGTTATACCAATGCGCGTAACCTGCCATCCGGTAACAGCGGGTGTCCAGCCCGCAGGCGATGTCGATTACCACCGCGCCGGGATGCGATGCAAGCCACGATTTTGTCAGCTTATCCAGCACAATGGTTCGGGCAATCACGCCGCTGCGCATGGCCGTATCCTTGTCCGCAAGGGAAAAATCATAGTCCAGCTTTTCGATGAGTTCTTCCGCTTTTGCGTCGTGGATCGCACCTCTGCCGTTGTTCTCTTTCGCCCTTGCGTAAACGGTTTGCAGCATGGTCTCCGGCACGCCGGAGAGCTTGATTTTTTCTTTCATGTCATACTCCCTCCGTTTGCAAAGTCAGAAATTTTTCCGCATACCAGCAGAATTTCTCCGGATGCACCATCACCAGCTCCGCGTGGGCCATCCTGGGGATGCCGTGAATGCGTGTCTGGGGGAAATAAGCCTTGATGAACCGGATATCCCGCTTGCGCTCCTTCTTTTCGTCGTCACCGTACCAGTAGGTAATCTTTGTGCCAATTTTCGCAGGGCGCTTCGGAAGCGCATAGTTGTTGGCAGACCAGAATATATTGCGGATCGACCGGACAGAGAAGGTCTTGAGATAGGCTTCCATGGCATCGTACTCTTTTTTAGGGTCATGCCCTGCAGGGGTAAACCGTTCCGGCGGAAAAGCCGCTTCCAGAACCTTTCGGCTGTTTGTCGCCATTTTGAAGGACAGCACATCCCGAGCCAGCAGCAGCTTTCGCACTAAGAAGGGCAGCTGATAAGGGGTGATCCCGCCGTCGATGATGGCTCGGCTGATGGGTATTTTCCCCAATGCCAGCATACGCGTCAGGCACGCGCCGCCCATGGAGCAGCCATAGGCCCCGTCCAGACGGGAGACGCTGCGGGATTTCAGATAAGAAATCACCTCATCCACAGTCTGCTCAACGGAGGTGAAGTCCCCGGGGTACTCCGGCTGATGGCCGTCATACACCACCTGAAAAACATGCCATCTCTGAGAAAGTTGCGCGATCGTGTCGGCAAAGGCCCATACAGGCTCTGCCGTGCAGGGGAAAAACAGCAGCGTCCGCTCATGTTCCTGCCCGTGTTCCAATATCTGCATGGTTCATCCCTCCGATTTCACACATTCCGCATAGGTCAGCGGGAAGGATGCCCTCAGCACGGTGCTTTTCCGTACCGTCCAGCCGTTCTGCCGCAGAAAAGTCAGATATTCCTCGCTCGTCCACCTGCTGTGGAGAGGAAAGCCTGCCAGTTTCATAAAAAATGCCCTGACCATGCCGGAAAAAGAGTTTCCGGCATGGGTGAAGGTCGGCGCAATCAACACGCCGTCATCCTTCAGAACCCGCTTGATTTCTTGCAGGGCTTTCTCCGGCTGCGGCACGATGTGCAGTGCGTTTGACACGATCACCACATCAAAAGATTCATCCGCGTAGGGCAGGCGGAACATATCCTGCACGGAAAAGTGCAGCTTCGCCGAGTGATTGTCCCGCTTGGCTTCCGCAATCATTTCCGCGGAAGCGTCCGTCGCCTCGATGTGTGCCGCTGCGTTTACGATATGTTTTGCGATTAGCCCCGTGCCGGTCGCCAGATCCAACACCGTTTTTGCTTTCACCACCGGCCGGATGTGCGCATACATCTCCTCATACGCTGCCCGATCCTTTCGCATAAAGCGGTCGTACCGACCGGCATTTTTGTCCCAGAAGTTCTTGTGTTCCTGCATCGCTATCATTCCTTTCGATGTTAGATTCGCCTAACCGATACGTGCAGTTATTTGGTTAGATATCGCTAACTATCGTGTCTTGGAAAAGCCGCATTACTGCGGCCTTTCGCTTATTCAAATAACTCCCTGCAAGCGCCGTACACCAGCGTTTCCAGCACCTGCGGGTACAGCTCCCCAATCTGCTCCTTGTGAGAAACGGTAAGAATCAGTCCCCGCACCGTGGCGGCAGCCAAAGAGATGCCGCGACTCGGCGCAAGGTCATATTTTTCCAGAAGCTGACGAATGTGCGTCTCGTCGTCGTGGTAATGCACATTTTTGACATCCTCCGGCAGTCTCTGCAAAAGCAGCTTTGCATCGTTTTCAATGAAAGCCATGTCGCCGGTATCGGACAGCCGCCGGCAGACGGCAAGGACCGCCTTTGCCGCGCGCTCCGACGGCGGCAAGCCGTCAGTTTCGCTCAGTGCATGGTCAGCCACTCCGTAAAGCTCGGAGTGAATGTTCTCCAAAACCGCGAAGAAGGCCATCTCCTTGGATTCGTAGAATTTATAAAACGAGCCTTTTGCGATACCGACAGCCTTTGCCAGTTGATCCACTGAGGTTTTCTTCATCCCCAGCGTGACAGCACAATGTCTCGTTTCTTTCAGCAACGCCTTGCGGAGCTGCTCAGTCTCGTAATCGGTAAAAGCCAAGCCCGCGCCTCCTTAAATATGACCGTTTCAGTTTATTTGGTCATATTATACCGCGCTTCTTTCTGGTTTGCAAGGGGTGTGGAGAAAAAATCGCTAATCAAAAGGAGTGCAGTGTTGCAGAAAGAGACGACGGAATTCCGGTAATCGTTGTCGCCGCTGTAAAAGAAACTATATCGTAAAAGGGCATCAGAACGAAGCATCCAAACGCTACGTTCTGATACCCATTTTGTTTCATATTGCACAGATGGGTTGATTACAAGAAAAAAGCAGGAATTAACACAACATGAACGACATATGATATCTGCAATAATCTTCCTGGGGAACGATCTGCACAACGCTCAACGACATGCCCCATGTATAGAGACGGCGACTCGTAAGAGCCGCCGCCTTTTACATGATTACCGCTCAGGGTCACTTCTTTTTCGTTTGCTGATTGAATTTCGATGCTGCTCCTGCCTTTTGTGAGCAATGAGTTGCCGCACCTGCCGTTCTTCTGCATCCTCTCCGAGCAGTCTGGATGTTTCCTGTTTGGCACCGAGCAGCATAATAAGAAATGGCTTCTCATGCATGGCATCCTCTAACTGCTTTTCCGACTCCTTTTCCTGTACAGGACGGATGGCCCGCCGTGCTTCATACAACTCCACCGGGTCAAACTCCGTAGCCTGCGCTTTCAGTTCAGCGTATTCGGTCAAAGCCTTATCCAACTCGGCGGAATATTTCTGTTCCTGCGTCTCCAGCTTTTTCAGACCGGCCTCCATGGTGGCAATATCCTTGCGGAATTCCTCTGCGCCTGCATCCTCCGCATACTCAAATTTTTGCAAAAGGAGCGCCTTTTCGGAACGCAGTTCTTCCAAATCCTCTATCAGCTCGGCAATGCGGACAGTCAGCGCCTTGTGGCGTTTCACATGGTATATTGGCAATTCCTTTTTCTCAGCAACCAGCGCCTTGCGCTCCTTGCTCTTTTCCTTGATCTGCTGTACCAGCCCGGTATAACGCTCCAGCTCTGGCTTCCATACGGAAAGAGATTTTTGAATATGCGATTTGCCGCTGCGAATGTGAGAGAGTTGGTAGCAGAAGATCAGCACACGGCTGCGCAGCTTTTCCAGCCCTTCCGCAATGGCGGGGACAGTACGGACGACCAGTGCGGCCAGTTTCTTAATTTCAGCTTTTAATTCCCGCAGCAGCGCATTGTCTGCCCTGATCTGCCGGTTGATCTCGCAGCGGTCAGAGATGATTCCCTTGCGCTCCAATGCCTGCGCTGCCACACCCTCATGGATGGTGGGGATCTCATCCAGCCCCCGTGCGGCGTTGCTGCGGTGGTCGATGCGCTCCGCCCGTCCGGCACGTTCCAGATAGAGATTGGTCACATCCGCCCACGCCTTGCGCCATTCTACGAGCTGTTCTTCGCTGTTCCAGCGTTCGGAGATAGGATTCTGCCTGCCGTAGCGGGTGCTTTTCGGATGCTTGTCTGCACGGACAAGCCCTTGCACCTCGGCAGCAGATGGTGTCATGTACACCTTCTTTTTGCCGATCTTGTAGGGATATTGCTTCTCCCAGCCCTCATTTTGCACCGTCTTGAATTCGGCGGCAGTGAAGCCCTTTTCTTCACCGTTTCTGACGCAGAGATATTCTTTCTCGGTCTTGTACTGCCAGCGGCCCTGTTCATCAAGAGGGCGCACCGTCAAGAGAATGTGAGCGTGGGGATTGTGACCGTCGGTGTCGTGGATGGCAGCGTCGGCGCACATTCCATCGGATACAAACTGCTTCCGGATAAAATCTCGAAGCAGCTCGATCTGCTGTTCCCGGTTTAACTCGATGGGCAGCGCCACGACGAACTCACGGGCAAGCCTGCTGTCCTTGGCTGTCTCGACTTCTTCCACGGCGTTCCAGAGCTTTTCCCGGTTTTGCCATTCCTGCGGGGCATATTCCGGCAAAAATATCTGCTGCCAGACAAGCCCCTGTTTTCTCGTGTAGTCATGCTGAATCCCGTCGTAATCATTATACAGGCGGGAACAGCTCAGATAAGCGGAAGCGGCCACGGCAGAGCGACCTGCGCCCCGGCTGACCACCTTCGCTTCCAGATGATAAATCGCCATCTCTTGTTCACCTCGTTCTTTCTTTTTCTGTTTCTCTTTCGCAAAAGAGAAAATGACCCGAAGTCGAGCTTCGGGTCATAGCCGCAAACAAAGCTGCCGGTGGCAGGTTTGTGCAGGCAGGGTGCAAGCTGTTTCCAAAGCGGAAACAGCTTGCACCTGCGCAGACGATGACAGCAGCACCCGCAGGTGCTGTGGCATTGTCTGGAGGCTTCCGCAGAAGCCGCAGTCCCCCTCGGAGAGCGCACGATGCCGCAGGCATACCACCGCCTGTTTTACAGGTGGTGAGTAAGTGCGCCCTTCGGGAGAAAAAAAGGAAGGCCCCCGGTTTCCCGGAGACCTCCTATCTGAAATTTAGATTTGTTTTCCCAGCCTTCGTGAAAGATACCCCTCCAGCTCAGACAGCTCAATAGCTTGAACCTCCGGCAGCACCTTTTCCAGAATCGCACCCTCCTGAATGAGCCTGCGCGTTCGCATCTTTCGTTCCTTGACCCGATCCCGCGCCTGTGCTTCCTCCAATCGGTGCTGCGCCTGCAATAGCTTCTTTTCCGTATCCGTCATGTGAAAAATCCCCCTTATCTTCGTTTCTGCCAGACGATCTCATAGCCCAGCGCATCGGCAAGCTGAACGGCTTCAACATAGCGCAGGGATTCCCGCTGGAGCTTGTTGGACAGGTTGGATACGCTGTCAGACCAGCCGTGCTCATCGTGCAGCAGATCGACCACTTCCTGCATGGTCAGTCCCTGACGGACGATGTACGACTTAATCTCATTTCTCAGATTGGATTTCATCAACTTTTTACCTCCATATTTTCGTGATATTGGTTTTTGAGTAAGTGAACTGTGCGCGCTTTGCGGTGAAAAATCTGCCGTGCCACAAATCTGCTCAGATTTCCGCCCGTTACCCTGTACGTAGCAGCACCCTATCGGCTTCATCGTTCTGCGTGAAGTCATGCGGAACGGTAGGATAGGCCACATTCCGGTGCGGCGGCTTCACACTTTGGTGAATCACCGGGCAGTGCAGTGCGTTCAGTTTGCAGTGAAAATTTTCATGAATTTCACAAGGATTGATTTCAGCACTGAAAAATTGAGCCGTCTGTGTACGGCTCGGTACGGCAAAGCTGACCTCTGCACGCTGCTGTACGCCGGTTTTGTGTACCGAACGCCGATTCAGCGGCAGATTTTACACGATGCCGTGAATTGCTTCACCAAAGGCACAAGCAAAACCATATTTTGCGGATGAAGTTGAAAAATGCCGTACAGAGTGTACGGCGTGTACGGCAATTTTGAAGTCCGGTTCTCATTTTTAATACGGCAGTGGGTTGACCACTTCAATGCCCATAAAACCGCGCACCCGCTTGCCACCGACATGGACATTGTTGGTGGCCTCTACATTGTAAAGGCGCTCGTTCTGCGCCAGTTCCGAGCTGAGACGATTTGCAGACATGGGCTTTTGCGCATTGTCCTCGCACCAGCGCTGATACGCCTCATACAGTGCCTTGGAGCTGGCTTCACTGTCGGCCTTGAAGCGGATATAGCCCTCAGATTGCAGAAACTCGATCACATTGTTGCTGCTGCGCTTGACCGTCTCCATATTCTCTCTGGCCTTGCCGGAAATGCTGAACTGATAGTTGTTCCCAATCAACCGATGCAGACCCTCCAGACACCAGAGGAAGATGCCCTCCTTCTCCCGCAGCAGCTTATCCACCAGAAACGGATCATCCACTCGGCCAGCGGGCCGGTCTTTGGTGGTCAGCACGATCTGGCGGCGAAAGAAGCCGTCGGACTTGTCGTGCAGGGCGGTGAGCGCACCGTTTCCGAAGCAGAGAAAACGCACATAGAGCTGGCTCTGATAGCTCTGGATGCCTTTGCGCTCCATGTCCATCTTGCACTCAGAGGTCACGATGGATTTGATATAATTGGTCTTGGGCAGGGCGCTCATATCCATATCGTCATCCACCATCAGGAGCTTGTTTTCCAAGTCTGCACGGCTGAACCGGTTGCTCTCCACCTTCTGGATGCTGGTGGTGTTCATGCTGTCGCCCAGCAGGGAGCGCATGACCAGACCGATGCGGCTTTTGCCCTCGCCGCCCTTGCCGATGAGCATGAGCATTTTTTGCCCCTTGGTGGTAGGCAGCAGGCAGTAACCGAGAAATTCCTGCAAGGTTGGAATGTCCTCCGGTTGCAGCAACTCTGATAGAAATTGCAGCCACTTTTTCGGAGTGGGTGCGTCAGGGTTGTAGGCGACCGTCAGCCGGTTGTTGCAGTAGCTCTTATCGGCGGTAAAGCTACCGTTCATAAAATACGTCCCGTTGGCAACATGGATGCGGTCGGTTTCAATGGGCAGCGGCGGCGAATAGGCTTGCAGTTTGATGCTGGCCAGCAGATTCGCAACCGTCTTGGAGAGATTGGCGGTCAGCACACCGGAGATTTCCTCTAAAATGAGATTGCCGATCTGCCCCTCATCCTCGATCAGTCCGTCCACGGTGAAAAGCCGCCCACGCACACATTTCATGGGGTGTTTCTCCAAAAACTGCTGGCAGAACAGCACCTCGTTGATGTGCCTGCCGTCGTACCACTCAGGCCACGTCTGCGGTGTCATATCCATCTTCCAATTCCTCCTTGTGAATTTTCTCTAACCTCCGTCGCAGCCTGTCCAGCTTGCCGTCTGCCATCTGCTGCTGAATCACCTCGGCACGTTCATAGGAATCACCTGTGCACAGAATATCCAAATAGTATTCTGTCTGGTCGAGGTTGTGGCAGGCTTCTATAAATCGTTCATCCGGTGCTTCTGCTGGTGATTGCGGCGCATACTGTACCTTCCAGCTCCGTAGGACGCGGGCGTAATCGGACAAAACAGAAAAGCACAGCCGCTCGTTTTCCCTGAGCTGCTGTGCTTCCGTCTGAATGCGTTTTGCGTGGAGCGCCGCTGCGCTGGGCGGCTTGTCCGGGGTAAGGTGAAAGTCTGCTGCCAGCTTCTGCGCTGCATCATACAGTGAGAGATGGAACAGCTTGCTCACAAAGTCGATCACATCGCCATGTTCCCCGCAGGCAAAGCAATGGTAGTGATCGTCCGCCACATACAGGCTGGGATGCCGGTCATTGTGAAACGGGCAGAGGGCCATGCCATAATGGTTGACCTCCACGCCGTACCGCTCCGCTGCCTCCCGGCAGCTTACGCCGTATTTTACAATTTCAAAAAGATTCATTGTTCCTCCATTTCTGCGCAAAAAACGGCGGCCTGCCCATTGAGGGGCAAGCCGCCGTTTGCGTCTTATCTTATGCTGATTTCGTTTCTTTCTCCGGCGCTGCCGGTTCAATTTTTGCCTCTCGCAAGGCTTTCTTCCGTGCGCCCTGCCGCTTGATCTGTGCTGCATACCGACAATCGTCACTGCAATATTTCACATCTGACCTTGCTGTGATAAACTCCTTGCCGCAGTTTTCGCAGGTACACGCCCGGCTGCGGCTCTCCGACGCCTCCTGCCGGTAGAATTTTGCCCGGCAGTTGGGGCCGCAGAACAGGGTATTTGTCCGCTTGGATTCAAATTCCTGCCCGCAGCACTTGCAGGTCAGGGTGACCGGAACGCCTACGATACGTTCGCCGGATTTCAGCTTCTGATACCGCTCCCGGCTGCGGATGCGTTCCTTCTTCAAGAACTCCTGCCGCTTGATTTCTTCCTCGGTCAACTCCGTGACAGGCAACTCAAACCGCCCGATGAACCGCAGGTGGATTTCCACCTCCTGTACCCGGTCGCCGTCGATCTTTTCTGGGGCATGAACGATGATTTTCTCAATAAACTCGTTGATCATGGGCGTGGTCAGCTCGGAGAAGTCGGTGTACTTCCTTGCCAGCTCCAGAAACTGCTTGGCACGGTCGGTGTCCTCGGCAAAGGCGGACATCTGCGTTTCCATTTCGGAGACGGATGCCGTCAGCGTTTTCTGCTCCGCCTCATATCCCGCCAGCAGACTGTCAAAGCGTTCTCCGGTAATGCGACCGACGGCAAAGGATTCATAGAGCTTCTTGATGATGGTATCCAGCTCGGAAATCCGCTTTTTCTCCTTGTTCAGCTTCCGCTTGGTTTCCTTGGCTGCTTCTGCCTGCCGAAGCTGGGAGGCAGAGCGCACCTTCTCCAGAAAAGCGTCTCGGTCAGAGATGGCAAAGGTGCTGGCTGCCTGGATGGTTTCCAGAATCAGCTCCCGAAGTACCTTGCTGCGGATATAGTGTCCGCTGCAAGCGTGGGTGCGTTTCTGGTGCGCCAGCGTATAGGTAGAGCAATCGTAAAAATCCGAGGGATAAGGATTATTCTCCGTGCCGCCCCTTGAACGATGATTCATCATCTTTGCCCCGCAGTCCGCACAGAACACAAGTCCCGTCAGGGGATTAGCCTCGCCCAGCGTGTCATGCCGCCGTGGCGTTTTCCGCAGCTTCTGCGCCAGCTCCCATGTTTCTGCGTCTACGATGGCTTCGTGGGTGTTCTCGAAGATCAGCCATTCCTCCGGTGGATTCATGACGGGCGTTTTATCTTTGTAGGACTGCTTATGGGAACGGAAATTCACCGTATGCCCCATATACTCCGGCTTGGACAAAATCTGCCCAACGATGTAGCCGCTCCAGTTATAGGGATTGGGGAATTCCTCCTTGCTTTTCCAGACGCCTTTGTTCTGCTTGCCGAAGTAGACCGCAGGCGTGTCGACCTTATCGTCAAACAGGATGCGGGCGATGTCGTAGGGGCCTTTGCCCTCGATGGTCAGCTGGAAGATACGCCGCACCACGGCAGCCGCCTCCTCGTCGATCAGCCAGTGGTATTTGTTCTCCGGGTCTTTCTTATAGCCGTAGATGGCACAGTTGGTGGTGGGCTTGCCGGATTCCCCTTTGACCCGAATGGCCGTTTTCTGCTTGCGGCTCAGGTCACGCAGATACCACTCGTTCATGATATTGAGGAAGGGCGCAAATTCATTGCTGTTCTGATCGTCGCTGTCCACGCCGTTGGCAATCGCCACAAAGTGGACACTGTGCTGCCGGAAGAATACCTCCGTGTAAAAGCCTGTTTGCAGATAATCACGACCCGCCCGACTCATGTCCTTGACAATGACATGGGCCACCTTTCCGGCCTCAATGTCCGCCACCAGCCGCTTCCATGCGGGACGGTCAAAATTGCCGCCGCTCCAGCCGTCGTCCGTATAGTGCCGACAGTTGGCGTAGCCTCTCTGCTGGGCGTAGCTTTCGAGGTATTTTTTCTGATTCACGATGGAATTGCTGTCACCATCATTGTCATCGTCACGGCTTAACCGCTCATACAGGGCGGTGATTTTTTCCTCAGTCTGTTTCATGCGCATTCGGCGCTCCTTTCAGACTGACGGCTCATTTGTGGTACTTTCATTATACCACAAGTGCCGCCATTTGTAACCCCTTCATTTCGGATCATCCGCAGAATCTTTTCCTCCATAGTCTCCGCTGCTGTCTCGCTGAATGCGACCCTGACCTTGTAAGTGGTGCCGCCGATGCGCCGAATGATAAACTGTTCCTGTTTCGTTTGCTCCATAGGCTTCCTCCTTGCGTAATTTGTTGGTTTTTGATATAATAAGTCTGGTTCCGTTGGCTGTAAGCCGATCATGTCTTTATGCTGGTTTTCCATGTTCTTTTTCTCCTTTCTGCCCTCTGTGTTTTAAGAAAGTAATCTCAGTAACTCGTGCTTAGATTATCCTTTCACTAATAGGAGAAAAACGGTGTGTAAATCGGAACTGTTTTTTGAGAAAAAGAAAAATATTTTTTCGGGAGGTGAAGCTGTCGTGGATTTATGGGAGGATGAACTGCTGTGGGATGATGATTTTTCCGATGAGGAAGAAGATACCGAGGAGCAAATAGAGGAAGCCGACCTTGAAATGGATGAGGATAGCTTCGCCGATTGGGAGGATGCGTCGGACGGTGTGCCGGAGAACGAATCGCTGGAGGAAGCGCTTGCAGAGGAACGCACGCTGGAGCTGGAAAGCGAGCTGGAGCAGGACGAGCATCCCAGAAACTATGCCGCCGAGCTGGAGGACGAGGAAGAGGAAGCCGCGCCCACCAGCGAAAAACGGCTCAAGCGGGAAATTCGCGCAGAGGCTCTGCGGCGGCTGGAGGAAGCAGCCCGGACGGAATCGGATTTTTTGACTGTGGTAGACGAGTGGAACAAGCTGGACAGAAATCGGGAACGCCGGGAGCGTGACCATGAAAACCTGCGTGGGGATGTGCCGTTGGAGTTTCAGGCCGTGCCAGAGCCGAGAATTGCTCCCCTCTGGATGAATCTGCCAAGGTTCCGCCAGCTCTGTCAGGGAAACTTTCTCGACATCATTTTCTCCTGTCCCTATGAACTGCACGAGCTGACCGCAAATCGCTTTCTCTCCAAGCTCTTTTTCACCCTCAGTGATGAACAGAAGGAGGTACTGTATTACCTGTTCGTCAAGCAATACAGCACCACAAGGCTTGCTGCCATCCGTGGGCAGTCCGACCGGAACATCCGAAAGCTGCGGATGACCATTCAGAAAAAGCTTCAAAGGCGGATGTATGAGCATCTGAGCGAAAAGCTGGAAAAGGACTACAACATTACTCTGCGGGAGCGCGAGTTCGTAGAAGAATATGAAGCACTGCTGCAAACCATGGGCAAAGATGCCGTGATCCGCAGGGAAAACAAAACCAAACCAAGAAAAAAGAAAGCCGCCCTTGACGATGTCAAGGACGGTTGATACAATAGTAATATGGTTAATATGTAGTTGGATTACGAGTTGAGAGGAACAGCGCCATGAAGAATCTCTTTGAGCAGTCCCGTTCCCATTGGGTGCGGTATGATCTCTATGAACTGAAAACCGCCGCAGATGGAAAGCGATATATCACGCCGGGGAAGAATGCCAAGCCCGATATCTATAATCCCTTGAAGGAAGCGCCAGGAATCGTGCTGGATGCGCTGAATGTGGGAATGCTGATGATGAACCGCAGTCCGGAAGAAGAAGTGCAAAAGGCCATTCTGGAATTTGTGACCCATTACGGTCTGCTGGGCCTGATGACAGCGCTGCCCACCACACCGTCCTTCATGGATTATGAGGCGGTCTATCTGCCGAAAAACCATTTCATCAAGGCAGAATCCATGGAAACCGAGGACTATCTGGCGCTGTTCTATCCCTTTGACCAGCTGGATCTGGTCAAGAAGGGCATTGAGTCCAGATGGAGCGTGTCCGGCGACAACATGATGGTGGCGCTGACCATGACCTTTGCGAGTGAACCCATGGCGAAAACCATGAGCTTCCAGCGAGAGTATGCTGAAGCCTATGACTGGGTGGCGCAGCAGTTCAAGGACTGGGCCTTCACCCTGACCACCTCCATTCTGTACTACAACGATTATGACCTGATCGACGAAGATACCCGGAATTTGTACCGCAAGGGTATGGCTGCCTTCGGCGGCATTGCGCCCAGCTATCATATTGAGCTGCTGGACAAGCCTACCATCTATTGGGATTTTCACTCCCTGCTGCTGGGCATCCAGATGATGTTTAGCTTCATGCTGGTGGACAGAGAGAAGCCCCTGCGGCTGTGCAAGCACTGCCAGAAGGTATTTTTGAGCAGCCGCTCCAATTCCGCATTTTGCAGCCCCCGCTGCAAGAATCAGTATAATGTTTATAAGAGCAGAGGGAAGAAAACCAGCGAAGAAGATTGAGGTGAAACGATATGGCAGACGCCAAGAAGGATAAACTGCAAATCCGCAACAGCACAGTGGATTTCCTTGTGTTCACGAAAGATGCCCATGAGGATGGCATTGAGGTACGGGTACAGGACCACGATGTTTGGCTGACCCAAAAGGCCATTGCACAGCTTTTTGATGTAGACCGGAGCGTTGTGACAAAGCATCTGAAAAATGTATATGAAAGCGGTGAATTGTCCGAAGATGCAACTTGTGCAAATTTTGCACAAGTTGCGGATAACGGAAAAACCTATCACTATAAGTTCTACTCTCTGTCCGCCATCATAGCCGTAGGCTATCGGATCAATTCCGGCAGAGCCACGCAGTTCCGCCAGTGGGCAACCAAGGTTCTGGACACCTTCACCAAGCAGGGGTATGTGCTGGACAAGAGCAGGCTCATCAACGGGCAAATCTTCGATGAGGACTACTTCGACCACCTGATTTCCGAGATTCAGGAGATTCGGGCCAGTGAGCGGCGCTTTTACCAGAAAATCACGGATATTTACGCCACCGCTGTGGACTACTCCCTTGATAGCCAGACCACAAGGGATTTCTTTGCCACAGTTCAGAATAAGATGCACTATGCCGTCCATGGCGGCACAGCGGCAGAGGTCATTATGGCACGAGCCGATCACACCAAGGAACACATGGGGCTGACCTCATGGAAGAATGCTCCTGACGGCAAGATTGTCAAGGCAGATGTGTCCGTTGCAAAAAATTACTTATCCATGGATGAAATGCAGGAACTGAACGAAATCGTCACCATGTATCTGGACTATGCTACCCGGCAGGCCAGACGGCATATTCCTATGACCATGGCAGATTGGGCCTCCAAGCTGGACGCTTTTCTGCAATTCAACGATGCAGAGATTCTGCGAGATAAGGGAAAGGTCACCGCTGCCATTGCAAAAGCCTTTGCGGAAAGCGAGTTTGAGCAGTACCGTGTCATTCAGGATCGGCTGTATCAGAGCGACTTTGACCGGCTGGTAGCCAGCACAGAGCAAAAGAACTAAAACGCAGAAACGCCCGTTATCGGCCATGTTGCCAATAACGGGCATTTGTCATTCATATACAAGCTCGGTCAGAACGATTTCCTCCGCACGGCTGCGGATGCTGTTCATCCGGCGCACCCATTCCATTTGATCGGCAGCTTTGAGTGCTTCGGTCACGCCTTCTTGCTTCACCATTGCAGAAACGATGATTTCCATACGCTCGTTGCAGGCTTGGTCGATCTCGGCAAGGTGCCGATGCAGCGTTCCGCTTGTGAGCAGGTTTGCGTAGAGAACAGGACGATGTTCTTTCAGATAGCTGCGGCGCATACGCCCATACTTGCCAATCTGGTATTCCGGTTCCTCTGGCAGCGCAAGGTTTGGAATGAGGTAATCCCCCTCCTGACGGTAAGTGCCGCCCATTTCTTCAAAGATGGATTTCATAAGAATCAACTCCTTTTTGTGTTGATTTCCAGCGGTTATAAGGATTATTCTGCTCCTTTCCTACAACTGCTGTTCCATTCACCACAAATGAGCCGCAGTCATATGTATTAGGTGGGAGAAACCACCCTTTACATAGTAACTCTTGATTTTTGATGCTGTTGCTTTCCTGCTGATCGCCGTCTGAACGTGACAATCGAAGATACACAGCGCAGCGATATTGTCCATTTTCCTTAAAAAACATAAAAAGCCGATAACCTCCTTAATCTATTTGTCGTTCTGACAATAAACCAAGAAAATTATCGGCTTTAGTTAACATATTCTGTTTTGACCCAAAGCCATTATCTCATATTTCGCGGTCTATGTCAACGCTTTAATGCGCTAAAGTGCAAATTTGCTTCTGCTTTCTTCTTTTTTATCTCCTATGCGTCCGTGCGCATTTTTTCAGTGTGTCCTCTAATCGGTTCTCTCCTGCAAAGCTAATCTTCACAACCATGCCCTTGTCAAGATAGCAATAAGGGTTCTTGATCTGCGAAATGAAATCGACCATCCGCTCCCGCTGCGACAAGTCTTTTCTAATTTCCACTTCGTTGATGTCTACCAGTTCCTCGCGGTTCACATTACGGAGATCGGTCTGTGCCATCTGGCGCAGGCTTTCCATGGTGTGATAGGTTCGTGCAGTTGTTTCGGTCATTCACTCATTCCTTTCTGTTTTTGGGTGGTGTGTCAGCTTCTTTCACTTATAGAATTGGAGAAAGGCCATTTCGCAAGGTATTTCAAAAAAATTTTTAATTTTTTTCAAAAACACCTTGCGAAACACACTCTGCCCGATTCTAAAGATAGAAGAACCTGAAAATGCGTAAGGCTACGGCTTCCACCGTAAGTAGCGCAAGATTCGCCTGCGTAGACCAAAAACTCCCTTTTGGGATTTTTGTTCTCTGGCAATCTTGATGGGGATTCCGTTCCCCATTCCCACGGCACGCGCAAAATCACAGATTTTGGCTATCTGGCTTCCACTAAAGTGGTCGCAGCCGACCGCCTACGGCTTGTCGGGATAAATCTTTTCTCAAAAAATCAGGAGGATAGCACTATGGCAAGACCAAAAAACAAGCAGCCCATTCAGAGAACCCACGATATTCATATCCGTTGCAGCGAGATGGAATATGAAATCGTATCCGGCTACGCGGAAAGTGCAGGACTACCCACCAGCACATATATCCGAAAGTGTTTTCTCAAGGAAGCACCAGCAAGCACTCATTACATCGTTGCGGACACGTCAGAAATCCACCAGCTAGTTACAATCGCTGCCGGCATCGGAAACAATCTGAATCAGATTACCCGCTATTTGCACAGCGGTGGAAAAATCACCGTCAGTATCGTAGACGAAATCAAAAAGTGCATCACAGAAATTCGGGAACTTCGTCGAGAAATTGTTCACTTGGGAGGAATCTATGGCAATCCTAAAACACTTCGCAGTAAAAAACGCTGACTATGGTGCTGTTATTGATTACTTGAAATACCAGCATGATGAGTTTCACCTCGTTCCCATCCTTGATGAAAACGGCAATTCCATGCTCCGGGATGAGTTTTATTTTGATGGATTGAACTGCAATCCTGAAGCATTCGATCTTGAGTGTGAATTGCTCAACCAACAATACCATAAAAATCAAAGATACGATGAAATCAAATGCCACCATTACATTATCAGCCACGATCCCATGGATGTTACCGATCATGGTTTGACCGGGGAGCAAGCACAAGCTATTGGCATGGAATATGCCAAAGCAAATTTTCCTGGGCATCAGGCACTTGTCTGCACTCATACAGACGGCAGCAACAACTCTGGTAATATCCATACCCATATCATTATCAACAGCCTACGAAAAGAAGATATAGCCTCTCAGCCTTATACTGAACGTGCCATCGACTGCAAGGCAGGATATAAGCACCATCTGACAAAAGAGTATCTCCGTCATTTACAAGGTTCTCTTATGGACATCTGCCAACGCGAGGGATTGTATCAGGTCGATCTGCTCTCTCCTGCTGCAGAAAAAATCACACAGCAGGAATATCATGCCCAGCGCAGAGGACAGCTCAATCTTGATATGGCCAACATGGAGATAATGGCAGAAGGCATCGCACCCATGAAAACCAAATTTGAAACCAACAAAGAAAAAATCCGCAATGCCATCAACGACATTGCGGAACGTGCGAAATCTTTTGAAGAATTTCAACGGCTGCTCAAAGCAGAATACGGAATACAGGTCAAAGACCATCGGGAGCGATTCAGCTATCTTACATCGGATCGGCAGAAGTACATATCTGCCCGGAAACTGGGAAGCCACTATGACCGAGAATACCTTTTGCAGCTCTTTGAAGAAAATGCACTCGCCGCTGAACAGAATCAGGCACAATGGGTGCCGGACGATCCTATCACCATTCTGTTCATAAAATCCGACCTGCGTCTTGTGGTTGATTTGCAGAACTGCATTAAGGCCCAGCAAAGCCGAGCCTATGCCCAGAAAGTAAAAATCAGCAACTTGCAGCAAATGGCTAAAACTGTTGCCTACATTCAGGAGCATGGGTATGATACTCAGGAAAAATTGCAAGATACCACAGATACGATTCAGTCCAAAATGGCAAAAGCCCGCAGCGATGCCAAACTCACTGAAGCCAAACTGAAAAAAGTGAACGAACAGATTCATTATCTGGGACAGTATCTTTCTATAAAATCGGTCTACGCTGATTTTCTGAAATCCACCAATAAAAAGGATTTCCGGCAGAACCATGCAGATGAGATTGCCAAATATGAAGAAGCGTTGCAATTTCTAAAGCAAAATTCACCAGACGGGAAACTTCCAACTATGAAAGACCTGCGTTCTGAAAAAGAACTTCTGGTACAGCAGAAGGACACACAATATGAAACCTATCAGTATTTCAAAGACTACCATCGTGAATTGCAAACCGTCTGCTCTAATGTTGCGAGCATCTTAAATCAGCCTTCTACACAGAAACGAACCAAAGACGAACACACACTTTAATAGAAATGCCGCAGACAAGAATGTATAAATTGTTCTGCGGCATTTTTCTCTGCAAAGAAAAAAGAGGTGGTTCAAATTGAACCACCCCCCTTATAGTGTTACGGATATATCAGAAGAGTCTCAGCAACTGGATGTACTTCATCTGGTCTTTGTCCGAATAGCGTTCACCAAATACTCGGAATCTGTTTTTCTCATTTTCATAAAATGATAATAGCTGCGGTCTTTCTTCACACTCCAGATAAACAACACCGCCACCAATTTCTCTCTGAACTGCCACCAGAATATTCATGGTCATGTCCATCAGTTCATTGCCAGTGACTTTTTCTTTATACCGATCATTCTTTCCGAATTGCGCAATCAAGAATGCTGACAGCATATATGTATTAGATTGTTCATCCAATTTTGCGTGTCTCTCTATCTTCTTCCGCATTGAGCCGGATAAGCCCTCATTTGTAAGTTGCACCGCTTTATGTGTCAAAGCGAAAAATGCCACCAAGTTACCTTCTTCGTCAACCACCAAATAGGTAATTGACATTTTCCGTTTTGCAAATTCTAAAGCATTCTTTTTTACATAATTTTCAATTTCAAAATTCTTATGGCACGAAAAATCGGAAAGGATGTTTTTGACGGCATCCTCTCCGATTGCATCTACCATATCCAAAATGTTTACTGCGTTATACTGACTCACTTTGCTGAAACCCTCTTTGCCATCAGTTTACGGATTGCCTCTATATCAGTCAACGGCGGTTTAACTGGCGAAGTCGGCTTCCATGCAGGATCATGGCTGGATGTTTCAAGTGCATCAATAAACTTTTCCGCTTTTTTCGGGTCATTGATTACAATGTTTGTAAAAATACTCGACGTAGCCATTCATAACACCTCCTATTCGTATTGTTTGGCTCTTTCTTCGTATTCTTCTACTTTCTCATTTATATTATATCCTCTATGCGCTAAAAAATCAACTCCGCTATTCCGTGTTTGAAAAATTTAACTCTTATGACACACTTTTGCAATTTCAAGTTTTTCGTGTTCGTTCCTGCTGCTGAACCTGCGCATTGTCCTTTCGCGCTCTTTCCGCCTGTTTGATATGCAGGCGATCCAGAACCGACACTCTGCCGCCGATCACTCTGGGCTTCTTTGGCACATTGTTCACACAGCCGTCTATCATGTTGTAGTTCTGCTCTGTGCCAGACTCCCTTGCTCTTTCTGCTGTGCCATTCTCCAAAAATTTTTCATGGTGGAGCAGCTCCCGGATTTTTCGGACAGTCGCATTGTCAAATCCACTGGCAGTCGATGTTATGAATTTTCCATCCGACTGTACTACAATGCTGGGCAGCAAGTCCGGTTTCTGATCACTCACCATCAGCACAAAGCGTTGCTCGTCTATGGTTTTCTCATCCGTTACCGTCCACGTTCCTTTCTGCCCCTCCACCTGATAGCCTTCCTCGTTCAGAAGCAGGTACTCGCCATTCGGCAACTTCGTGAAAAATCCATTGAACTTGATAAGCTCCTTTGGATTCACATAGTAAGACTGCGTTTTGCCGCCAATGGACGTTACAATCACATCACTGACACCGAATTTTCGGACTCTGAATCTATCAGGATTCAGCTTTTCCATTCGTTCCCGAATCTGCCCCGGTGTAACGCCTTGAATCAGAGATGCCTTATAACCCAGAACATAGTTCTCACTTGTCACCATGAAGCTGTTTTCAATCTGGTACTCATACGGGCGACAGCGATAGTCCCGGCTCTTTTCCAAATCATTGATCTGGTAAATCATAAAAAGATTAGCACTCATCACGCTTTCTCCTCTTCCGGGGCATCTGGTCTGTACAAATCCAGTTCCAGATTCTTGAACTGCTTATCCGGCAGATTTTCCATTTTAGAAATCACCTGCTCCACCAGCAGCCTTACTGCCATATCATCAGCAACATAGGGAAGAACTTCTTCCAGTTCCTTCTTCGTATTTTCAGCCGTGTCCTGCTCGAACATTGCCATAATCATCAGTTCGTTCTCATCAAAATGCACCTTGCTCACCGTTCCATTTCTCCTTTCTTCTTTGCCTTCTTCGGTTTTGCCTGTTCCTGATTGGACTGCTGCTCCTGAGCCTTTTTGCGATTCTTCAACGCTTCACGAACAGACTGCCGGGTGTTGGGGCGTTCCTCCAACTCCTTGCTTGCCTGCCGCTTTTCCAAAAGCGTTTTCATATCCGAAATTGCTTTCTGCACCAGCGGGCTTTCCCGGTAATGCTGGATATGGTTGACGACCTCTGCCTGCACTTCTCCACCTACCATCAGATCAAACATTCCCGAATAGATGCTTCCATCCTCAAGAGAAAAGCCAATGCTCTTGATTCCGTTCATCCGCTCTGCCGGAATCTTATCGTAGACTTCCAATGCCTGCTCCAATGTCAGATTGTCGTGGAACTCCCCCATCACTGGGAATTCAGCACACTCTGCTACATAAAAACTGATGGTTGCTTCTGGTGTGGGCTTCTCTGCCGCCAGCTTTTCTTTCAAAGCTTCTGCCTGCTGTTCAGCGACCGTATCAGCTTGTTCCCGCAGTTCTGCTGCATCCATGACCCTGCCCTCTTCTGCATTGCAGCCGAACTCTGTAAGCAGTTCCGTCATGGCTTCTTGTACAGACTTATCCCCATCCGTTTCAAGGATGCCGCCATCCCGTTCTGTGAAGTTCTTATTATATAAGGTATAGTCGAAACCATCGTCACAGGTCTGGATATGGAAATAGGCATCCGGCAATTCATAGGCCAGTTCCACATCCTGCACGGCTAAGGCTCCCTGTAACGGCTGGACAACATGATTCTGGATATACTGGTTATCCCAGCCCGGAACCGTTTTGTAGTTCTCTACGATGGTGTCAATGCCGTTCTTGCACTGTAAAATATCCAGTGAACCCGGCAGAGGATCAGGATTTTTTTCCACGCCCAAGGCTTTCATGTAATGGTTCGGAAGTGCCTGATACTGCGACATTGCATCATCGAGATTTCCGAACCGCTCAATTTTCAAAGGAGCATCCTGCAGATTTTCGACCACATAGAACTGCTTTACAAAAGGCTGCTCCTGTCTTTTCTGCGCTTCCAGCTCATTTCGGTACATCGTCACAAAGCCATCCAGAATAGCCGGATGGCTGTCAACCACCCAGTCTGTGCGGAAGGTCATGCGGTCTGCATTATGCTCCGGGGTGCTGACCTGCTCTGCCCATTCCTTATTGCCGTGAGAAAAGCGGTCATCGTAACTTTTATGGTGCAGAGTATTCGCCAGAATGTAGCCCACACGCTCCATGCCGTACTGCCGCACCACCTGATCGACCGCGCCATCGCCAAGGTACATCCCATCATAGTTGTCCGCAATCGCTTCATGGATTGCCTGCTTGCACTCAGTGTTCAGCCGATAGGATGTGCGGTATAAATCCACCTCGTCATTTTCTTTGGCATAGCTGAACGGCTCGTAGTAAACAGGCACATCCGAATAGTCCTGTGCGCTGTTGTCCGGCACAGGCACAGTCTTTTCAATGATCTCCGACACCACATCTTCTTTTTTCGGCATATTCCATTTTTCAGAGAGATATTTCTGTACGGCCTCCTGAAAATCTTCATCGAAGCCGTTCCACAAATCCTCTGCCACCAGTTTGCCCTGCTCATTGACTGCAACGCAGGCCGCCATATCGCCGTGTTCCTCATGCTCTAGCAGGAAGAACTTCTCGCCGCCGACTTCCGTTTCATCAACGGCATACCATGTGCCGATATGCCCCTCAACCGTGATGCGGTCAGAATCGCCGTGGATCAGTCCGTTCCTTTTCTGCTGCTGTTCCTCCATGAACTCTCGCACGGTCAGTTCTGCACCTGTGAAGTTCAGTCCTTCCTCACCCAGTTCCAGCCGACCGTCTGCACCAAGGTCAAGTTCTTCTGCTATCAGGACGGATGCCGCATGGTTTACGATTACTGTTTTTTCCACCAGAATCGGCTGTCCCGGATCATAGTCCGACCCGCGCAGGTCATAGCGATATAAGCCCTCCGGCACATCTTCATCCCGCAGTCTGCCGTTGCTGAAAAGACCGGGCTTATCAAAGATTTCAATTTCCTGCAACTGTTCATCCAGAATCGTTTCTTTCTGCAAATCAATCTTCCTTTCCTTGAAAAAATCCGGCAGTTCTGCAAAGCCGATGCTGTCAACATAGCAGGCTTTGATCGACTTGCCATCGTTCAGCACCACAACATCACTGACGGAAAGCGAATGCCCTGTAAAATCCGCTGGACGCTGGATATTGAAGCGTTCGTAAATGGCTTCCAGCGTATCTTTTTCCGTAAGAGGCGCGGTATAGACCAGTTCATAGTCTGCACGGTTTACTTAAACTTATTTTTCCAGGCATTGTACCCAGCCACCAACGTAGCATCTGGACGCTGCATTGCGATCAGCAGTGTATTATTGAAGCTGTAATTGTGGAACTTCGACATTGTGAGCAGGTACTTCGTATACATTTCCGAAGTAAAAATGTCCTTTACGCCCTGCTCCAACCGTTCCGTGATTTCTTTGAGCTGGTCTGCCCGCTTATCTGCCATTCATGCCCTCCTTTACAAAATCTGCCCCATCAGATTCCCTTTCGGAGATCTGACGGGGCATTCTCAGTTACAGTTCCATATCGTGACTTTTCTTTTTCTGCGGTTTCGGCTCTGCCATGCGTTCCGCCTGTTTTTCGTGAAGCTGTGCAAGGATCGACGGTCGTTTCACACTGTCTGCACTCCGCTCAATCTCACGCTTCGGCGCAGGAAGTTCGCTATCCGGTACTTCCTCATCCATGCCAAGAGCCGCATCATCCCCCTTTTCGTCCATATCCAGCAGGGCATTCAATTCTGCAAGCCGTGCAGATTTTTCGTTTAATTCCGCCTCCTGCGGGAACGGACGCTGCACTTCTTCCTTTGCTTCTGCCAACTGCTGCTGTAAGGTTTCCAATCTGCGCTCCACCTGCGGCAGTGTCTTTTCGATGGATCTGCGGCTTGTAATAAGCTGCTGTACGGTATCAAATTCCTCCTGCGTGACTATCCCCTCATGGGTGTCTGGTATCACTTCCCATTCTTCGGGCAGCTTAGAGGGGCGTTTCTTGCTTTTCATGTTGGCGGCAATCCGCTTGTAGCCTGCAAGGTTTCCCGCATATATCGGGCTTCTTAAAATGCCCCTTACGCTGTTCTCGCTCCAAATATAACGGTTCTCCTCATTCTCCTCAAAATACCTCTCATAGCCTGTTGCCCCCTGCTCCGCCGCATAAGCGGCGGGGCGTAAGATATGCTGTTTGTTGATGTGCTTGCGGATTTTGGCGATTCCGTTGCCCGCTAACGCAAGGTCAAATATTTCCCTTACCACATGGGCAACTTTGTCATCTATCAGCAGATGGTTGTGGTCGGCGGGGTCTTTGACGTAACCGTATGGTGCTGTCGTCCCCATGAATTTCCCCTGCTGAAACCTCGCTCGGTACGCCGATTTTATCTTGACCGACACATCGGCGGAATACATTTCGTTTAGGATGTTGCGGAAAGGCGTGATGTCCATAGCGGATTTATTGAGCGTGTCCACGCCGTCATTGACCGCTATATACCTCACATTATGCTCTGGGAAAAACACTTCCAGATACAGTCCGCAATCAAGATAGTTCCTCCCCAGACGAGATAAATCTTTCGTGATAACGCAGTTTATCAGACCGCTTTCAATGTCCTTAATCATGTTCTGGAAACTTGGTCTTTGGAAATTTGTACCAGAGTAACCGTCGTCCACATACGTTTTTGCTAAGTGCCATCCCTGCTTTTTCACATAATCCGTGAGGATGGATTTCTGTGTCGCAATGCTCGCACTCTCGTTATCCGTGCCATCGTCTTTTGACAAGCGGCAGTACATGCCGACTTCATAAATCTTGTTCTCCATTCTTATGAAACAGATGAGTGTGGACGACCTTTCTCTGCAAATCAGTCAAAGTAGAGAGCAGTTCTTCCACTCTTTCCTCACTTA
>ERZ1034876.415-NODE-415-length-24850-cov-19.840169_pt1 | contig 24850 bp, 25 predicted proteins | sample MGYA00520698_ERZ1034876 | MGnify/ENA primary metagenome ERZ1034876 (study PRJEB33766, sample SAMN09781723) | gut metagenome | biome: gut microbiome | host: Homo sapiens | place: Madagascar | study: EMG produced TPA metagenomics assembly of the PRJNA485056 data...
TATTCTATATTATAAAATGTTGCAAAGTATTTGTCAATTCGATGTTCGTTTTCAGGCAACAGCAAAGAGCCGAAAACCCGCCCCGCAGGCTGCGGATTTTCGTGAAAGATGCCCATTTACAGAATTTTTTGAGTTTTTTGAAAAAAACGCTTGACTTTCCGGGCGGTGGGCGCTATAATAAAACACGTTCTCCGGCGAGAACGCCAAAAGAATATGCGCCGGTAGCTCAGCTGGATAGAGTGTCTGACTACGAATCAGAAGGTCGGGGGTTCGAGTCCCTTCCGGCGCACCAAAATAGCCGCGTGTTATCGCTATTTTTATAGCGTAACACGCAGCTTTTTTGTTTGCATTCCTGCCACTGACTACATAATGACTACTCACCCACACACAATGCAGTGGTAGTACCGCCCGGCCTTGTTAGGCATGGCGTCCGCGTCCATCAGGAAGGCAGCGGCCATGTCGGCGTAGAAGTCCGGCGTGTCCACGTTGTTCGTCCAGGCGACCTTGTAATAATCCGAGTACATCATATTCATCACGCACCAGAACGTCTCCGGCGGCGCGGTGACGTCGCGCGGTGCCATATAGGGCGTCGTCTGGGCAAGCGTCCAATGCGCCCCCGTCGTGCCGTCGGCGTTCTTCATCTTGTCCGCCCAGATGTGAGCCTCTGCCGCGGAGAGGGCTGCCCCTTCCTGCCCCTCGGCGGGTTCTCCCCTACGCTCGCGATCATCCAGCGCCATCCAGCACGCGCTGATGGCCCGGATCGTGTCCAAGCGCTGGCCCGTGAGATTCCCGCGCATACACTCCAGCATCTCACCGTCGAGGCGCTTTTTAAATTCCTCAATTTCCTTCTTCATCAGACCGGCCTCACGCGAGCTTCACGATGCTGGCGCAAACGTGGTTGACCGTACCGGCCACGCCGCCGACGACAGCGTTGATCGTCGGTGTGCCATTGCAGCAGACCGGAATATAAACAGTCGTTTCCGTGTGCAGCGTCACGACGTCGTTGGCGGCTACGGTGGCCTGTGCGCTCATGCAGGGCAGCGCAGCGGTATCCTTGTACCCTTGCAGCGTAACCACGCCAGCAGCAGTCGCTGTGGCTGTCACGTCGTAGCTGATACGGTACAGGCCGCTGCATTCCACCTCAAAGCCGCCGGTATTCGTTTTCAAAGCGCACCCGGTGTCAGTGTTAAGGATGCCCAGCACATTCACCGGCGTGCCCGCCGCCACAAACGCCTGCGCGGCGTTGTTGTAGGCGTTCTGCGCGCTCTTGTAATGCGGATTCTTCAACTTTTGATTGCAAGCCATCTTAAAATCTCCTCTCAAAAAAAATGCCCGCACAGCTTCTGCCGTGCGGGCTTCGCTGTTAATAGCGTACCGTTATGTAGCCATCAAGCGCAGCTGCACCCGCCGCCGCAGAACGGCGAAGGCCCGGCGTTGTAGGCGTAGCCGGTAGGATACCGCACCACACCCGCCATCTGTCCGGCCAGCTCCAGCGCATTGACCTTGTCGCGCAGCTGCTGGATCGTGTTGGCCTGCATCAGTGCGCGGGTCTGCTCACCCTCGGCGTGGATCGCGGTGGTGATGTCGCATGTCTGCCGGTCCATCTGCGCGGACAGGTTGGCCGTGGCCAGGCGGTTCTCGCAGCAGCAGCTGGCGATCTGCTGCTGGATGCCGTTACCGGTGCCCATGATCGTCTGCTGCAGGTTGCTCTGGCCCAGGGCGACCTCCTTGCCAAGCTGGCCGAGGCCGCCCTGCATCTCGTAGCCGAGATTGCAGACGCCGTTGCCCAGATTGGTCAAGCGGTCGTTCAGCTGGCCAAACTGCTGGCCGTACAGGATCTCCTGCTGGCTTGCCGCCGTGGCGTACTGCCCATATTCTCCCTGGCGGTTCCAGCCGTTCAGACCGCCGCCCATGAAGACAAACAGAAACAGGATGATGATCCACCACGCGCCGTTGCCGCCCCAACCTTCGTTGTCATTCGTGCCGCGGGTGACGGCAGCAATATCGGAAAGGCTCATGTTATCCATTGCGTTTTTCTCCTTTCAAAAAATTTATGATAAACCGTTGCGCACCGGCCTATCTCCAAAACTGTGCCAGGTCCTGGGCCTGCTGTTTCAGGGCATCGAACTGCTGCTGCGTCATCCGCCCATCGGCCAGCATCTGCCGGACCTGCTCCTCTGCTTTCTGCGGCGTTATGCCTGCCGCGAATTTTCGAAATTCAGCTGCAAGGGCCAGAGGGTTATTTGGCAGCCGGGGGCCGTTTGCCTGGGGTTGCAGAAACTGCATCAGAGGGTTGCTTGCCATTTACGATCTCCTCCAATCTTGTAAGCCGCGTGTCCAAACTGGACACATCCACCGCGGGGGCGGTCTGGTGTGGGGCAATGTCAAACGGCTGCACCGTCTTGTACCCTGCCCCATCGGTCTGGCACAGCCACACAATGGGGGCTGTGCCATCCCATGACAGCGACTCTAGGTAATCCCTAATCGGATGATAAGCACGTTCCGAACTATAAGTGCCCAATACCGCATCGCGGATCATCTGAACCGACGTTATTTCGTACTTTTTGGCAAAATAATTGCGCAGATTAGCCCAATCAGCATCGCCGAATCCTTTTTTGACCTGTTTCCAGGGGAGGGGGCCAGTGACATCGAGAGAATCGCGGAATGTGTTGTAACAGATGTTCTTCAATTCCGGATCATGCAGCAGAATTGTGCATACATTCGCCGTATTCTGGATGATGTGTCCGCTCTTATCCACTTCCAGTAGACCTGTCCAATCTGTAGCACCGCCTTTTCCTTTCGTTTGAGCACTACTTTGACCACCAGCTTGATTGTTTTGTGGTGCACTTTTCATATTTTGAGCAAGCAGGATTTGTTTTGTTGGTGGATCCTTTACCGCGAACTCCAGCATGGCCTTATATGATGGTCTTTTGGCCGTAGGCGTTCCTTCTGCGCAGGCCACATCAAGTGCGCCGAATTTATGTACCCGGATAAGATCAAAAGCATTAAGCAAGCTGCCGCAGCAGGCGGGATCACTTGCATGATGACTATAGGCATACTTGCCATCGTAGACAATCAGCCCTGCATGGGACTCAGCTCTTGTGTAATCATACCGTCCCGGAATAGTGCTGGGACGGTAAATGTCCGGGATAAACAGCCGAATGGCATCATCAATGCTGTGCGCCGCGCAGAATGCACCAATCACGCCGCCCTTGCTGCAAGGATCTTGTGCCTGCTTTCCTTTGGGGGCAAACATTTGCACAGGCAGCAGTTGTGACCATTCTGCTGCATTGTGCCAATCTGTGTAGCAAGCCAAAAGTTTGTCAGCATCAACGACAGCACCGTCTACCTCCTCATAGATATATTCGCCGTCACGCGATGCGGATGGGAAATACATGAATTGAGCCGGACGCAAGGACACTGGATCAATAAGATCCAAAATGCTCAACTGCTGCGCTAATTTGATCGCTACCGGAACATACGCCTCCGCGCTCACCTCCTTAATAAGAGGATACAGCAACCGGAAACGAGGATGGTCAGGCGTATGCTTATGGGTTGTGTACAGATAGCGCTTATACTGCTTTTGCTTGCGGATTTCCAAAAATTTATCCGGTGTGCACTTGTCAATGTCGTAAACAATCATACAGCGACTAATCATCTGGTCTGCTTTTCTGGACCCGTCAGCGGATGTCCCGGCCACAAAACCACCCACATCCTTGATGTCGGCCTGCTTTTGACGAGGCATCTGCAGATATTCGGCCTGGGATTCTGCTGTACGGATGGGGTTTGCAAGGCGTTTTCTCACCTCCTCTTCATCCATGGCAATTTTGTGCAGCTTGGTTTCCAGCCGCGAATTTGCAATCATAATATTGTATTTCATACGTTCTCCTGTCATTTTTATAAGTGCACTGACAAATCATGCCTTACAATAATACTGTGCCGCAAAGCCATCCGCACTCAGCGGCAGCCCTTCTGCCCAAAGCGGGCCCTGTGCCATCAGGTTACATAGCGATTCAGACGTGATGCTCAACGGTGCCTCTACGATGACCTCATCGTGCGTGTGCATAACAACTTGGTAGTTGCTTTCGTGGTCTAATCTTACAAGGGTATCTGCAAGCAGATCCCGCGCAGTCCCCTGCACAATGTTTTCAACAAGTTTCGGTCCATACGTTGAAAACGTCTTTAGCTCGCCCTTATCAGCTGCTTTGTAGGAAATTTCTGTAAAACCGGATGGCGAAACCGTGATTGCGGGTTGCAAATAGATCAGGTTTCGGCCGCTGGGCAATCTGATTTTTAGCAGGCCACCATCATAGGAAAATACGAGCCGTCCTACAGTTCGTACTGTTCCATAACGGATAGCGTTCAAAGCCTCTCTATGCACTCGCCACCAATAATCCTTGATTCTTGGGCAAGCTGCACGCCACTGGGAGACAAGTTCTGGCAGTTCTTCTTCTTTAAGGCCGCTTTCAAGGGCCCCCATTGCCAAAAGTGCACCCGCGCCTCCACCATAGCCAAGGGCCAATTCTGCAACCTTCGCCTTGGATCGCTGCTCTTTTGTCACTTCCTCGGTCGAAATACCAAACAGCTTAGAGGCAGTGTGCACATAGATATCCTCGCCTTTTCGCAGGACTTCGAGCTTCCATTCTTCACCCGCCAGCCAAGAGAGGACGCAAGCCTCGATTGAGTGATAGTCTGCCACAAGCAGATGCTTATTTTCGGGGGCGACAAAAACCGTCCGCAGCAACTGTGAGAGGACTTCCGGGATCGACTCGAATTCTTGCTTCAGAGCATCGTAGTCTCTTTTCTTGACGAGCTTACGTGCATAATCCAGTCTTTCTAGTGGGTATTTGGGCTTTGCCAGGTTTTGCAGATTAACTGTATGGCTTGTCCAGCGCCCGGTATGGGCACCATTCATTAAGTACAATCCACGCAGTCTGCCATCGTCAGACACACAATTTAGAATCGTGCTGTATTTAGACAGTGAGCTCTTTGCCAGTTGCTGGCGGCATCGTAACGCCTCCAACACCTCCGGATCCTGTACCGTTGCCAGCAGCTTAACGACATCCGATTTAGTGAGGCTTTTTGTCTCATACCCCTTTTGCAGTAACCACACCCGGAATTGCTGCACAGAACGCGGATTTTCCAGACCCGTAATCTGCTTTGCACGTTCCAGCACTTCTTCTTGGTTCTTTTGGGCGATTTCGAGGGCGGCATGTACAAGATCAAGATCTACCAGTACACCTCTGTCGTTGATATGCTGATCCGCGATGTACACAAAATGCTCCGTTCCCATGTCGATTTCCGACTCAAGCCGTCTGTACAGTTCCCAAGTCGTGTCTACATCACGGGCGTTGTAGGTTGCAAAGCGCTGGGCCTCGTCCGGGTAATCCGCGAGATCTCGGAAGTCTCCTTCCTTATCAGGTACGCAGAAAAACGGGATCAAATCATCGCCTTCGCCTGCCAGTTTTTGAAAGTGTAGATTCAATGCCTTAGCCGCTCCGTCAAGGCTGCGGGGCAGCGTTACCTTAGCGGATCCCTCTGCCGCTGTGCAGCACCATTCCTCTACGGGTAAATCATGCTGTAGCACCTTTGAAAGCACGACTCGTTCAAAATTGGCATTGTGAGCCACTTTCAGCGTAAGTGGATCTAGCAGGCGCTGGACTACCCATGGAGGAAGTGCGCCATCCCTGTCCACATTGTAGACCTGAGTAGGCTGGTCATCCAGCTTGGCCGCGAGGACCAGAAGTTTGAAGCTTGGATCCCTTACATAGCGGTAGATGCCATGCTCAATGCCAACTTTGGACCGCGTTTCAAGATCGATATAAAGGGTATCATTGACCATTACAGACCACCTCCCATCACACGATTAACGGTCATGACAATTTCATCGGACGAGAGCGGGGCAAAAAGCTCTGCCACCTCTCTGCGGCGAGGTGCTCCACCATGGCTGACAAGCTGTACGCCCTCCACGGCGAACGCCACTCCATTACACACGCGGGTTGCGTAGGCAAACGCCTCCATCGTAATCTTGATGATGTCACCCTTTTCTAAGGCTCTCGGCTGCAATGGGCAAGCTGCACTGTCAACCATCACCGCATCCGGCTTAATTCGGATGTTCATGTAGTATCTGCCACGGAAAAGGTCGCTTTCTGGCTTTTCAACATCGCCGTCATGGAGCGGGTAGAACAGCTTTGCAGGCATTTCTTTTCCCCACTTGTGCTCCAGGCCATAGCTTTTGGTGCTCTCAATAGCATTTTGGAGCGCGGCAATCTGAGAGTAATCGGTAGCCTTGCTGAACAGCAGCAGCCCGGTAATCGTGCCGTCCTCCTTTGTTTTGGGATTCAGAATCTTAGTGGTCAAAGTGATTTCACGCACATTTGCGTTGGCGGTTGTATTAACCGCAGTTGTCATAGTGGGATTCATGGTCGGATTGTTAAAAATCATAATATGTGTCTCCTTATTGGATAATAGAATTCTTGATGTGTTTGTCTGATGCCGAGGTTTGCGGGAATGCTCTCGCATTGATATTGCCCTAAGGTGGGTGCCCGGAAAGGTAATACATGGACTTCTCCTTTCGTATAAGAGCTAACGTGACGGATCTATATGTAAACAGGCAAATGCCTGGAAGGGTATCAGTGGAGATAAATCTCCGGTGAGCCACCGCTTTTAGAGGGTAAGAGATAGGCCCTCTAAAAGCAATAAGGGGGTTCGCATATGACAAAAAATGTTCGAAGCCAAAAATACAATTTATATAAAAAGGAGAAATTCTATGAAGACTATGTCCGTTAAGGTATTCGCCCGTATCGCGTGCCTGATTATGGCAGTCGCGATGGCCGTCAGTCTGGTTGGCTGCGGCGTTGATATCACCTCAGTTGGTCTGCCCACCGACATTGTGCTGGAAAAGGGTGAGACCCAGCAGCTCAATATCGAGTATGGCACCGACGACAAGGCTGAGCAGGAAAAGATTGCCGAGGCAGCATCCAAGCTGAATCACTTGGACTTCCTCCGACGAAGAGATTGCCACGGTTGATGAGACTGGTCTGGTCACTGCAGTTGGTGCCGGTGAGGCTGAATCACGGTTTCCGTTTCTGACGCAAACATTTCATCTACGACCCATGTAACAAATCCCGAAGCAAATTTAATGATGATGCAATGTCAAAAATGTTCAACTACAGCAGATCTTCGATAACTAAAGAAAGGAAGAGAAATGATCAAGCCAATATGTGATAATATTCGCTTTTTCAACCGCTCAACGCGGTAGACTTTTTTCCTGGATACAACTTAGAACAATCAATAGGACCACCCCCTTTCTGAATTTTTGTTCTCCGTTAGTCTAAATTAGTCAAGCAAGGTGACCACCCCCTTTCCGTATTGTTTAATCATTCTTCAACCTCGCCGAAGATTTCCTCGTAGAGTTCGACGCTACTGTGATCTTCCATCCATTCACGAGCCTCTTGCTCGGTCAGAGGGACAATTTCACTGCCATAAAACTCCCTCCACAGGTATCGGAAAAACTCACCCGTCTTTTTCCGGTACAGATTGTCAAAAACCGGGCAGCCGATGGAGGCATTCTCATTCATAACCTCGCCAAGGAGCCTGGCGGTTTCAGTGTCATACTTGCGGCCGTTGATAATTACTTTCATATTCAATCTCTCTTTCTGTGTGTGCACGACAAAACAACGTGCGTTTGTAATATTACGCGAGGATCAGCGTCCTGTAGAGTTGTCTATGTGATGTACTTCTTCTGTTCAGTCGCTGTCCTCTTGCGATATTTATATTATACCAGATATAGCGGTGTTTTCGGATATTTTACACGATGTATCGTTATGCAAAGAATTAGTATGCAAATTTAAGCAAACTTTTTTGTTTCTTCTTTTTTAGTAATCATTTTCTTACTGTACTTTTTGCGTTTTTTGTTATTTTTGTTGCGTAAATGCAACGACTTATGTTATACTCAGAAAAAAGTTTTGTTTCCTATGGCTTATAAGAAAAATTACGAAAGATATTTTTTGTGTTTTTTGAGAAGGAGGACAAAATATGCGCGCTTCCAAGAGCGATAGCAAAGACATCTCAGAAAAAAGTAGCGTTCATTCGTCAACCATGATGAGTGAAGCCGCTACATTGCGACTCGTAATGGAGCAAACCCTTTCTGAAACTGATGAGCGCTGCGATGTCACCCCCCAAGGCGAAACAGGTATACTTATCAAGCCCATCTCAACCAATGTACATCTACAGGTCACTGACAGGGGCTTAATCAGTGTGACGTATTCCGGCCAGCAAATTCCGAAAGCAAAAAAAAACGTAATTGCGGAGTTTTTAAACATAGCTGACATTGCAGAAATTATTCCGGGTGACGAAATCACTTCCGACCCGCGCGAGACCATGCTATCACGTGCATTGTCTATGCCGATATTTGCTTTGCAGTTGGATCCCTCAACCGATAGGTCCTCTGTGTCTTATCAAAAAGCAAATAGGGAACTTGCTGAACGTGTACGGCATTTTGTCGCTGCATTTGGATCATTGCCGTTGGAGAATCTCCAGCGTGACTTTTCAAAAAAATCAACCAGTAGAGAAAGTGACAATCCTTACTTTCCCGCCCCTTCTTTGCCTTGGGAGGATCAACCTCAGCAGCCTGCCGAATGGAGCCTGACTAAGCACAGCTTAATCGAGTACGAGCGTTGTTCCACCCGCTTTCGCGCCGCAAAAGAATTGATGGACGCTCTGGATCAAATTGCAAAAGTCCGAGCAAATTCAAAGGGCACGCTGAAAGATCAGCGCGAGGCCGCGTACTATCCTAGCCTCCTACGCTGGATCATTCTCTATGCTCTAACCAATATGCCAAAAGAAACCCATGTTGAATTAACATATCTGCCAAAACAAGCTAAGAGCCTATCCGCTACAGCAAAGAGCAGTTGGCAGGCGTTAGTTGAGCGTTTTACAGACGAATCTGGTTTGGATCCGAGGCAAACCGAGAATGAATATGGTGAGTCGCAAAGCTACTATGACGCTTATGACTACTGGGCCGAGCATAATTCCGATGCAGATTCTCATATATATGGCATTTCCCCTTCCATGAAGGGTCCTCTGCGGGCAAAGCAATTACTGGCAACAGGCAAGTTTGGTACTTTCCCTCCTACATTTGATTCTCTCATGGACGAACTCGCTACTAATTTGCGCATCTTCTTCTCAGCCTTTGATCCGGACAGCCAGCACCGCTGGAGCACCTACAATTTTGCACCGCTTTTTTCTGATGACTGTGATCGGTGGGTTCGTGCCCTCTTTGCTGGTCTGCCAACTGACAAAAAATCTGCAAATGCAGACCCAATCACAACCGCACATGCGCTATATCTGCGTAGCCTGATGTATGATGCCGCATGGCGTATTGTGGACCGCGAGTATAACCAGCGCTACCATGATATTGATGTCCGGGTAGCTTTTCGCAAAAACAGCAGCGCAATGCCGCAGAACAAGGATTATCCTATCCGTCCTTATTCCGGCGAACGATATTGGATGTATCGGACAGATAATTTACTGTCTTTTATTTCTTACGCCGACTTGACCGCCGAAAACGTCTGGCGTTGCCTCGGTTGCCATCGGTGGATTGAGGCCAACCGTATGGGACAGCCTCGCAAATGGTGCCCAGTTTGCCGCGAAAAGGTACGATCCCTCCCCAGACGCAAAAAGGCAGAGGACTAAGCCCCTGCCCTGTGTGCTGTGCCGGATGCACTTGCATCTTTTTAGCCTATACGCATTTAGCGCATCTTGTGTGTTATCTTCCTTATTATAATGATATGCTCACGGCACACCGTTGCAGCGTCCTGCGTCTGCAATCCGCACTACTACGGCCTATCCTGTGTTTGTGCCGCGCCATTCCGTGTGCTGTGCCCGTATGCCTTTGCAGGCAACCCCACTTCCTCTAATCTATGCCGTTCCCTTATCCGGAGGTCATCTCATGCCTCAAAAGAGAAGAAAATCTGCCTATGTCTGGCTGTGGGTTCTTGCCTTGGCTGCGCTTTCAGCGGCAATCTCTATCACCCACTATAAGATAGGCGACAGCGACTACTATTGGCATTGTATGTACGGGCAAATTTTGGCTACTACCCATAAAATGCCCACAACCGATCCCGTTTCATGGCTTGCCGCCGAAAGTGGCCTACATTATATAGATTATTCCTGTTTTTGTGATCTGCTCCTGTACAAGCTATCACTGCTGGGGCCTATAGAGACCTATGGCGGGTTGCTGTTTTTCCTGCTTTTCTCCATCCCTGTGACAATTCTAATTTTCGATCTATGGGGACAAGGTGTGATCCAACGTCTACAGCAAGGTTGGCAGACCGCATTGTTATCCCTTGCCATTCTTGTAGGATGTCTTGTCTTGCAGCTTCCTGCTGATCCTTGCAGCAGGCCCAAATTGGTATCACTGCTGCTCTTTATTCTTTCGGTCTACTGGATTCAAAAGCCCGGCTTCAAATGTTTCCCAACTATTTTTATTGCCATCCTGTGGGCAAATCTACATGGCACCGCCCTGCCCACTTTGTTTATTTTGCAAGCAGGAGCGTTGTTTTTAGATGTCTTACCCACCTCCAATGCAAACTGCCTGCAATTTACTCACGACAAAAATTGGTTTCCTCGTCTGCTGATATTACTCCTAAGCCTCCTTGCGGGAGGCATCAATCCTTATGGATTTCGCCTGTACTCTCAACTCGCAGAAATCCAACGAGCCAGCAAAATTATTCATATCACAGAGCTTTCTCCGTCCACGCTAAATCTATCTGCATCCACTTTTGCCGCACAGCAAAGCAGTGCTGCCATGATTTTACTGCTCCTACTGCTGGTATATTTAATTTTTTGTCCGCACAAAATTCCCGCAAAAAATCTGCTGCCTGTTGCAATGACAGGCTGCATGATGCTGCTACACGTCCGCTTTATTGGCTGGTTTTTTGCTGCTTTGACGATTTTTATATTGCAGGAAGCTGACAGATTGCTGCCCATCTGCGAAGTCTCCAACAAGCACGCTCGTCCACAGTGCGCAATTCTCGCTGCACCAATCCTCGGATCCGTTTTGTGGTGCACTTTTCAATTTGCACCCACCGCAGAAAACGCCCGTCCGATCCGCTACCCATCTGAAACACTGCTGGAAGTCATTGCCACACAAAATCCACAGCATCTATACAGTTCGGCCATTGGTACTGGTACCTTTTTTGCGTACAATGGTACTCCTTGTTTTGTTGATTCGCGCATCGAATTGTACCCATCGGAGGTCCTGCATGATTTCCAAGTCCTCGAAGGGAGTGTGCCCTATACCGACACCACCATTGACTATTTTGGTCCCATCATCGACAAATACCAGTTTGACATGATGGTTCTGTGCCAGCACGACAATGTAGGTCTGACCGCCTATATGAGCCAGCGCAGCGATTGGCAGCTTATTTACACGAGCTCTGTCTACGCTGTATTTGTTCCCAAAACATAAAAAAGAGGCTGAAAGCATCATTTGCTCTCGGCCTCTTGCTGTTTTGTCGTTATTTCATCAAAAATCGGGCTATCCCAAAATTCCTTGAATGGGATTTCCAGCCCAATACACAAACGGGCTATGGTCTCCACGCTTGTGCGCTGCACTGTTGCGTAGGACTTGACCGTGCGCTTAAGGACACTGGGCGCAATGCCGGAGCGTTCCGCCAGCTTATTGACGCTCCACTTGCGCTGTGCTGCAAGCTCTAATATACGGCATCGGATTGCCTCTTGGATTTCCACGCCCGCCACTCCATTTCCGTCCATATAGGTACGGAAATATTTTAGCCTACAGCGGTCCTTTAAATCGTACCTGTAGGCACGATATTATTTACTTTTACGATCCGATGTATTATAATATAAGAAAAAGACGGGAAACACGCCAAATCCCGGAAAGGATGACAATGTATGAGATCCACCACTAAAGCTATCGGTTGCTTACTCGCCGCTTCGCTCGCCCTTGTTCTGACGGCTTGCGGGGTGACAATTACGGCGGTACATCTGCCCGATGAGATACAAGTCAATGTGGGCGCAACCGCCGAAACCGCTGCGACCTATGAAAGCAAGCAGGAAGCCGATTCTGCCGCGCAACAGGCAGCAGCAGACAAAATCGACTGGACTTGGGAGATCGGGGACGATAGCGTTGCCTCGGTCGATGCAAACGGTGTAATTACCGGTATCAAAGGCGGCAATACGATTGTAACCCTCACCTCTGCTGACGGTAAATTTTCGGCCAAATGCCCCGTTACCGTCAACCAGCCTCTCAAAGCGATCAAAATGGATGATATTGCCCTGGGAACCAATGGTCACACCAGCGAGACTGTTGCATACACGCTGGAGCCCGCAGATACCACAGAAGATGACGTTATTCTGTCGGTCGCGGACGAGTCCATTGCCAAACTGGAGGGGAACAAGCTGGTCGCCGTCAGCGATGGCGCCACAAAAATCACCGCAACATCCGGTATCGTCAAAACAAGCGCCAAGGTCACCGTCGGTAAGGCAATCGAGTCCATTACGCTGAATAAGACGGAGGGTGTCCTGACCGTTGGCAACAGCGTTACCGTTACCGCTACTGTCACTCCCGACAACGCAACCAACGCTACCGTCAACTGGACATCCAGTGACGAAAAGGTTGCCACGGTAGACAGCAATGGGAAGGTAACTGCAGTGGCTGCTGGGAGTGCCACGATTACGGCAACCAGCGAGTCTGATGGGGATGTGAGTGCTGATTATGCGCTCACGGTAAATAAGGCTGCAGCTAAGCCTGCAACCAACTATAGAGGAATCGGTAGTTCCGCAGGTGCAGCAACCACGCCGAGTTACACTGCACCGTCTACGCCTTCCGCGTCCACGCCCACTTATGTGCCTGAGCCTGCACCGGCTCCCGCTCCCGACCCCGCACCTGCCCCTGCTGAGCCTTCTCAGCCGAGCGGTGGGGATATTGTACCGGGTAGTACAGAAGATTACGATAATCGTTATAAGGACTTCGGACAGTGGTCCGGAACTGACTGGACGCAGGACAGTTCCAACGGTAGTTTGGATGGTGGTTGCGAAGGAAATTGTGAATAGGGGACGGGTCACTGTTCCACTCTGTTCCACTACCTTTGCTTACCTAATTTACATATTGTATATGGGTGCTGTTCTCTTACAGCACCCATTTTATTTTCGTTGCACGTTGACAAATAGCTCCCAGTATCGTATTTTATTAGTAGATTACCTCTACATACAGCAAATATCGAAAGGAGCCCAAAAATGACCAACATCGAAAAAATCAAACAGCTTGCAGGCGCAGTTGACACAGACCTCCAGGAAGAAGTTGAAAGCGTTATCCTCAATGCTGGAAAATATGTGGCCGCTGTCACTACAATGGAGTGTGCATCGTTAAACCTCCAAAACCGCAAGGGCGAAGATTACCGAAGCGAAGTCAGCCGCACGGATGCTGCCAGATCACGGGCACATAACGCGTTTATAGACTCGGTCAATTTTGCCAACAAGTTGGCTGACTCCTTCGGTGTCGAAAAAATCTACACCGGCGGTCCCGAACGCCGCGACTACGGCGATTTCGCCTTTGCCATCGTGAAAGAAATCTACGATAACCGCCAGTAATCCGTTGTAAGTGCACTTACAAATAAAACACAACAGGAGCCTTGAACACATGAAACATATTGCATCTGGAAAATCACTTTCGTGCGTTATTGGGCTCCTGCTTTTTCTTGCCATTATGGGCTTTGCTGCCTCGGACGGTTGTACTTTTTCCCGATTGTATATGTCGGTCAATAATCCGGTCGCTGGGGACCACACCTATCAGGCAATCTATATCAGCCCTTGTAATCCCATGCAAATCTGCACAGACACCGAGCTTGTTGCCAGCATCCAAAACGGTTATACGGGATATATCTACCTGGGATCCCCTCGCTGTCCTTATTGCCGGAATACCGTTCCCCTTTTGCTGGAACAGGCTCAGGCTTCCGGCATCAGCAGGATTTTGTCGTGCACTTTGCAAAATTACAATTACCGCTATGAATATACGGACACTGGTTTGATCGAGACACAGCACGGCACCCCTGCCTACGATACTCTATTACAGCTGCTGGATGCCTATACTGCACCCAAACGCGTAGTAGCCCCGGACGGACAGGCTGTCGATACAGGTGTACGCACTATCTATATGCCCGCCGTCCTGCATTGCACAAATGGCATCCCTGACCGCTGCTGGCAGTACAGTTCCACCGGGATCACACTGGATGCAGGCCAGAGCGCCTATGACCCATGGACCCCTGCACAACAACTGCTTGCCAAAGAGAGCTTGCAGGAGTTTTTTGCGGAACAATAACTCTATGATACAGAAAAAGCCGGGAGCTTGTGATATGCTACCCCTAGAGTAGACAGAGTAAAAACAAAAGCTCTGAATACTCTGGGGGTATTTACATGTCAAGAAAGAACCATCACTACTCATCCGAATTAAAATATCAAGCGGTAGGAGAATATCTAAAGGGGCAGAAAACGCTAGATATCGTCTGCAAAAAATATGGAATTCTGTCAGATAGGCAGTTGCGAAACTGGATAAAGATGTATAATAGTCATACGGAATTCAAGAGCTATACAGGAGGCAGCCGTATGACCAAAGGAAGAAGTACCACCTACGAGGAACGAATCGCACTTGTAAGAGAGTGCATTGAAAAGGGGTACAATTACGGAGAGATAGCGGAAAGGTATAAGGTCGGTTATCAGCAAATCTATACATGGGTCAAGAAATACAAAGAAAAAGGAGAAGCGGCTTTAAAAGAACACCGTGGACGGCACAAGAAAGATTACGCTCCGCAGACAGAAGAGGAACGGCTCAAATTAGAGGTTGCCGCATTGAAACGGCAGCTCTATTTAGCGCAGATGGAGAATGACGTGCTAAAAAAATTGCAAGAGCTGGAGAGGGGGAATCGTTGAGCCTGACCAGACTTCTGATTCGATACCAGACAGTAAAAATCCTGCATGAAGAGAAAGGATACTCCATTCAGGATTTGTGCCCACTCGTACATATTGCACGTTCATCCTATTACAAATGGCTAAGCCATCCGAAAAGTCAGCATGAACTCGAAAACGAGAAAATTTCTGCGGCAATCCAACAGATTTACACAGAGCACCCAGATAAAGGTCACCGTAGGATCCGGGATGATCTGGAAAAGGATTACGGCATTATGACCAGCAATAAGCGTATTCTGCATCTGTGCAGAGTTCTCCATATTCAGTCTACCGTTAAATTCAAGAATCATGGCTGCACAAAAGCTGCATCTGACCCGCAGGTCATTGTTTCCAACATCCTGCACCGTGAATTCTGGGCAGGCAGACCGAACGAAAAGTGGCTGACTGATGTGTCAGAATTCAAGTGGTACGAAGGTTCAATCGTCCACAAGCTCTATCTGAGTGCGATTCTTGACCTGTGTGACCGCAGAATTGTCAGCTACATTCTCAGCGATCGAAATGACAACAAGTTGGTCTTTGATACCTTTGACAAAGCCGTTCAGGAAAATCCAGATGCACATCCGCTGTTCCACAGCGACCGTGGATTCCAGTACACTAGTCGAATCTTCCACAAGAAACTGCTTGATGCCGGTATGACGCAAAGTATGTCCCGTGTTGGACGTTGCATTGACAATGGCCCGATGGAAGGATTCTGGGGTATCCTTAAACGAGAATGCTACTACGGGCACACATTTACAAGCCGGAGTGACCTCATCTCGATGATTGCAAACTACATCGACTATTACAACAACCGCCGTTACCAGCACCGTCTGTTCATCCAGACGCCAATGCAGGCGCACATCGCTACCATGAATCGAGCCGCCTGATACTAACTGCACAAAAAATTCGCTGCTCCCTTGTGGAAACAGCGAACAAAAATCTTATATTATTTTTTCTGTCTACTTGACGGAGTGCACTTCATTGCGGGCTCTCGGCTTTTTGTTGTTTCCTGCGTGTTGCGGCATTATCAGCCCCACTTAACGGAAACGTCCTTATTCTGCTGTGCGCAATCTGCCAGATACAGGTTGATTAAGGTCTGATATGGGATTCCGGATGTCTCCGCCTTGCCCTTGAAATAATCAATCGTAGATCCATCTATGCTTTTCCTCTTGGGGATGACCTAACAAAACGTTATGTCACCCCCGTTTTTCATCATATTTACGTCACTAATTTTTTGAAAAAGTTTGTATTTTGGGGGTGCTCTGGCATATAAAGCACTCTATTTTATGGGTTCTGTCGTATTCGGCAGAGCCCCTTTTTATTCCACAAAATTCATTCGTTTTTTTCTGCACTTTCGTTGCACCATCGCTGCACTCGACCCCTGTATAATCAGAAATAACAAAAGACACGTCAGATACGTTGCTTTTGGAAAATTCAGAAAGTAGGTAATACCTTATGACCGCAAAAGAATACGCCACTACCCTCAAGGGTAAGAGCATCACCTCCGCATACATCGGCCCGCTTCGGCTCCTGCAAAATGCCGAAATGGACTCCACTTATCTGCCGGAGGTTATCGAGGATCCGGAGCGAGACCAGGTCTACTACACGGGGAACCTCGTCAAGCCCGATGCCGCGAGCGGCCTCCGTCCCTATGTGCTGATACAGCCCTATACCATTGTCGCCAGCAGAGATGACCTGTGCAAGCACGGCCTTGACTACATCATGTGCGCCCCGGAAGAGTATTCGACCTGGGATTCTTTCTGCATCGCCAATGATCTCAGGCTTTTCAGCGCGACACAAAATGATATCCGAGAGTACCAAGCCAAGCAGACTGACCTCGATCTCGGCCTTGAAGATGATGACGATGATGCTTGCTGGGTAGACGATTCTTTCCCGGACCTTGCCGATCTCATGGATATGGATTTGCCGGATCCTGAGCTGCCGGAGGACGATCCTGATGATGACTGGCTCTACACAGACTAACTTCGATCCCCGCCCTTATCAGGACGAATGTGTGCAGGCAATGCTCCACTACACCGGACATGCTGCAATCACTTCGCTGGCGGTAGGGCTGGGGAAAACCAAAATCACAACCGATTTTGCACGCGCAATCGTCAAGCGCGGCGGACGGGTGCTGCTTCTGGCGCACCGGGAGGAGCTTGTCCGCAACCCTGTAGACAACTACCTCAGCGATATCCGCTGCGACATTGAACGGGGCACAGAACACGCCAGACGAGACGAACCCATTATCAGTGCATCTGTCCAGAGCTTGTCAGGTGCACGTCTAAAACAATACCCACACGATTATTTTACTCACATCTGCATTGACGAAGCCCACCACGCCGTATGCAGCAGTTACCGTAAGATCCTTGATTATTTTTCGGGCTATCAGCTGTTCGGCACGACCGCCACATGCCACCGTTACGATGGACAGGCGCTGGGACAGATTTTTGACGATGTACTGTTTGTCCGGGATCTCCGTTTCGGGATTGCTAACGGTTACCTCTGCGACATTGACTGCCAACGGGTACAGCTGCAATACGATCTCGGACAGGTACACATCCGCAAAGGAGATTTTGTCCAAACGGAGCTTGAGCAGACGCTTTCCGGCACCGCCGAAAGTGTTGCCGAGGTCTACGAGCGTTACGCTGTGGGTCAAACCATCATTTTCTGCGTGTCTGCCACAGAAGCGCAAGCCGCCGCAGACAGCATTAACCGCCGGAACGGGCCCATTGCAAGCGCCATTCTCGGCACCACGAAAAACCGTGCAGCGCTTTTGCAAGATTTTGCCACCGGAAAGATCAAAGTGCTTACCTCTTATCAGGTACTAACCGAAGGGGTAGACACCAAAAACGCCCAGACCGCCATCATTGCCCGCCCTGTAGCAAGGACCAATCCCGGCCTATACCAGCAGATGGTAGGACGTGTACTGCGCACCGCCCCCGGAAAGAGCCGTGCTCTCATCATTGACTGCACAGGCATTTCTGAGAGCTGCGAAATCTGTACAGCGCCTACCCTGTTGGGGCTGGAATATTACGTCCCGCCGCCTGCATCACGGAACAGCAAGACTCGCTTGCTGGATATCCCGCTTGACACCCTGACAATGGACCAGATTCCTTCCTCTTGGATCCGTAGCCAGCACACAGTTGATATCTGGAGCCATGCAATGGGAGTCTTTACGCACGGGATCGCATGGGAAAAGCTGCCCGATGGCTGTGCTTTTCTGGATGCCGGAAGCAGCTGTTTTCTGGTTTCCCAGGCAGACCCACTGGGTTACGTAACTCTCTACGAAAACAAAACCAATCACGGCAAGATGCCACTGCAAACCGCTTTGGACACTGTTTGCAGTATCTGCCGCACAAAACTTGCAGACGAGCGCCAGTTTTGGAGCTTGCGCCGTAAAAAGCGCTGGGCTTATGATCCTGCCACGCCTGCACAAATCGCATTGCTATGCAGCTATATGCCGGGGATTATGGAGGATTCTCTTTCCGGTTTATCAAAGGCAGATGCACAATACTGCCTGCAACAGCTGCGTTACTATCACAACAAGCGGGAAGGGGTGTACTAATGGCACGTCAAGCCCGCAAACTCGCCGTCAGCGGTATCTACCATGTCATGGTGCGAGGTATCGGTCGGCAGGCACTCTTTCACTCAGCTGCGGACAATCTTGCCTTTCTGTCGGCGGTCACATTTGCCTTGCAGCGCACTCAGGTCCAGTTGCTCAATTACTGCCTGATGTCTAACCACGTCCACCTGATGCTCAAACTGCGTCAGGAGGACCGAACCAGTACAGCAGCTTTGTCGCAGTGCCTCAAAATCCTTGAGACCCGCTATGCTGCCTATTACAATAACACCTACGAGCGCGAAGGCCCCCTTTTTACGGGGCGCTTTGCCTCTGAACCCATTGATGATGAACATTATCTGCTTGCTGCATGGTGCTATGTACTGCGCAATCCTGCCAAGGCAGGCATTGCCGAGACTGACACCTATACATGGAGCAGTTACTCTGATTATTTTGGTTCCGGTCATCCCTATCCGGCTGTTGATACGTCTTATATGCTTACCCGCTACAGTAAGGACTTCCTATTGCAGCAGATTAGCAGCCTTGGCGATCCGGAAAGGATCCTCGAACCACCCACCCCAAAAAAGAAATGCAGCGATACCGATGTGGTTGCCAAGATGGATCGCATCTGTGGCTGTACCACACCCTCTGCATTTCAAACACTCTCGCCGGAAATCCGTGCCCGCAGCCTCGCCGTACTTGTACAGCAAGGAGCTGGTGTACGCCAGCTTGCCCGCCTGACAGGTATTGCACCGGGCATGATTTCCCGCACCGTCCGCAATTACAACACAACCCATAAGAATATGGAGGATATAGAATGATTCGCACTTTGCCCCAGATCCTGGCACAGATTCGCCGGGATGATCCCAACACCAGCATTACATATTACGCACTGCGTAATATGTGCGTGAAAAATGAGGTGCCGTATTGCCGCGTTGGTAATCGCTACCTGGTTGATATGGACGTGGTCAAGGCCCATTTTCACATCAATTAACGCCTGTTTTTTGCGGGTGCACTGACAAATTCTGAAGAAAGGATAAAGCCCAGCCCTCAGCCCGCGTGTGCGCCATACAATGCGCGCCTGTAATCCCTTACAAACCCGATACCTACACTGTTACTCGACTGTGGTTCCGCCTTTCCAACGCGGAACCACAGCCGAGCAACGTGTATGATCTAAGTATGTAATGAATTACAGAGAGCCAATGCGAGGCTCTGAGCGCGAGAATGTAGGCGCACACGTAGCTGAGGGCTGGGCTGGTTATGATGTTATATGTATAAAGAATATGAACTGACTGACAGAGAGTATTTTGTATTGATAATAATTGATGCACTAAGAATCTGTACAGCAGATGTAATAGCATGGTTGGCTGGTTATACAGACTACAGCTACTGTCGAAAATCTCTGATGAGATTGTATAACAATGGATATGTGTCCATTGTAAAGGGGAATAACGGGAAGAACTGTTATTTCTTAAGAAGTAAAGGTCTTAAATGTATTGGTAAATATAATAGCCGTGTGTATGAGGTATCATCTATGACTAATCATTGTCTGGAGGTTGGTATTGTGTGTGCATGGTTAAGGGCAACAAGGAAACTACATTTTTCAGAAATGTTATTGGATATGCAGTTGAGGGAGTCACAAGCTGTTGGTGAGCACAGACCGGATATTGTTGTGGGCAATTTGGCCTTTGAAATCGAATTGAACCACAAGCGCAAGGAAACCCTGACCCGGAATGTGTTAAGCAATGAGCTTAACTATGATGGTCAGGTATGGTTGGTCCCGCAGCGGAAAGCTAATATCCGGCGCAGTCTGGCAGAAATTTTTGCTGATAATGTTATTGATGAAACTGCAAAGATCCTGTGTCTGGAGGACATCCACCAGGAACTTTCGCTCTGCAACATCCACAATAACACTTGGCAAGCACCACCGCTGCCTTGAAGGAGGATACAATGTCAATAATCAAACTTACATTGGGGCAGCAGCAGCGCTTGAATGACCTGACCGTGCCTGCGCTTGTTGCGGCTTTTCTTGCGTCCCCTTTTTATTTTGCCCTTTTTGCGGCAGGGTACGTCTATATTAAGCATACCAATCGTCCCGTGGCGGCAAAAGTCCCTACTTATTTGGGCGGGGCAGCTTGTGCGTTCTGCTTCATTTTTATTGTACGGTTCCTTTGCGATCCGCTGTCGCTGTGCTTTCCCCCAACAATACCAAACTGGCTATTTGTGCCAAAACCGCTTGTTATAGGGCTGGATTGCTTTGCCCTGTGCCTGTACTCCCTTGCTTGGTTTGCCCCATCAGATCAAATGCTGTTGGAGCGATCTGAACAGGAGCGGCAGGCGCGGCAAATCCATCTTGACGACATCCCCATTGAGCACCGCACGCACATTGCTGTGCTGGGTACCACCGGATCCGGAAAAACCACGGCTCTGATGCGCTATGTTGCCCATGCTATGGAGCATAACCAGCGGCTGTACATCGTGTCCGGAAAAAACGGAACGGACGACAATTACAGTCTGCTTAATCAAGTCAAGCGTTTGGCACAAGCCAGGGGGTATCAGCTGTTGCTCGTCAGCCTCAATGAGCGTGAGCCCATGCGCCAGCCATATAATCCACTGGCTGAAATGTCACCCACTGAGGCTGCCGATGCCCTTACTGCAATCAGCGAGTATACAGAACCGCACTACAAGGCTGTCACAACCAGTTGGCTCAAGGCTGTATGCGAATGTCTGATTGCAGCAGGCACACCGCTTTCACTCAACGCAATCTGCGAGTATTACGATTACAGTGCGTTAAATGGCCTGCTGGCGAAGCTATACAAGGCAGGAACTATCACCAAGGAGGATGTTGCGCGATACCGCAGCCTCGCCAAAATCGCAGAAGAAGCCTCCCTCAGCAAATCTCGATATGCAAATCTGCTGATGGGCGAAGGCGCTTCCCTGTTCGGCAATGGGTTGGATTGCTGCTGTGCCTCACAGGTCAAGGACAGTAAGACCATCTTTTTCCTGGATCTGGATTCTTTCCGGTACGAGGATTTCACGCGCTCTATCGGAAAGCTTTTCATTGCGGATCTGCGGCATGTGATTTCCGTAGAGGCTGATTTTAACCAGGAAAAAGATGTCATTCTTGACGAGTTAGGTTCTTTTGCCACCGAGCAACTGTTACCAATCTGTGCGCAGGCACGCTCCTATGGATATCAGTTAATTGTCGCAAGCCAAAGTATTGCTGACCTCGAAGCTGTCAGCGATACTTTCACCGAAAGATTGATGGAAAACTGTGGGCAATACTGCGTATTGCAGCTTAATTCTGCCAAGGATGCCGAATTTATGGCTAACTTGTTCGGCACGTTTACAACGACTGAAACGACTTATGTGTCGCTGGATCAGCGACTTGGAGACGGGGTTAAGGGTACGAAGCGTCTGGTGCATGAATACCGTATCTCACCAGACGAGATTAAAGGAATACCGCCGTTGACGGCTTTCTTTTATAACAAACGACGTCCTGACGTCGTTTACAAAGTGAAGGTTCCCTTCACCGAGGGCTGAGTATCCGACGTCCTTGTCCCAGCATAGTCAGTGCTGCGAATCTGTCAACTCACTTTCGCGGCATATCCTCAGTCGCTTCGCTTTCCTCTGGTATTCCACGTTTAAGTTGACATCTCCGCATCCCCAACTATGGGGTAATCAAGGACGATCGGAAAATTTAACGACCCGCAAGGGTTCGCAATTCGCCAACGTCAAATTGAAAGGAGACATCAACAATGAAATCCACCGTAAAAAGTAGCAGAACAATGGGGTATTTGGAGAAGATTTTTCGAGCTCTCAACGCCAAATATTTCGATGGCACGTTAGAAGAGCCCATAATAACTGTTATGAGCACACCCCGTGCTTATGGTCATGTGACCGTCAGCAAAACTTGGCGGCGCGGCGATGAATACCGCCACGAGTTAAACATAGGCGCAGGGACCCTTGACCGCCCAATAGAAAACGTCGTAGCTACGATGGTTTATGAGATGGTGCATTTGTACAATATGCAGATAGGTGTCAAAGATTGCAGTCGAAACGGAGTTTATCACAACAAGAAATTTCGGGATGCCGCTACCGCCCGCGATCTAGCAATAAGTTATGATCCGCGCCTGGGCTGGTCCATAACACAACCTACCGATAAGTTGTGCGAGTTTATACTAGAACAAGGCTGGTCCGACATCGAAATGGGACGAGCCGAGTACATTAGCTGGGCATCTGCCCCCGGCGCTACCAACAAAGGCCCCGCCCCTGATCCTGGCACGACCGGGAAACGCCCCAGCAGTACACGCAAATATATATGCCCCTGCTGTGGCATGAGCGTCCGCGCCACCAAAATTGTCCGTGTAATGTGCATGGATTGTGAGAAACAATTAGTTCTCGCAGAATAACACTTTCTGAGCGAGGTCCCCTTAGGGGGACCAACCTCTTATTTATAGATTGGAGAAATTATTATGGCAACTATCAGGAAAAAGAGTGCTGGTACATATCAGCTTATTGTATATACCCGTTACACCGATGATGGCAAGCAGAAGCGTATATATCGCACATGGACTGCACCAGAGGGTTTGACCCCGAAAGCAGCCGAAAAAGCTGCCCAACGCGCAGCAGATGACCTTGAAACGCAAATACTACATGGGCAGGATCCCAAACGGATCCGCATGGACGCATTTGCCCGCAAATGGCTGGACGAATATGCCGAGCCTAACCTCGCTCCCAAAACCGTCAGTGGTTATCGGGACATGATGCCGCGTGTGGTAGATGCTTTTGGGTGCCTCTACCTAGATGAGATCGGAAGCAAAAATCTTTCGGATTTTTACGCAGATCTCCGCAAGACCCCCTGTGCAACCCACTATTGCAGTGATGGCGGTTTGTCTGCGCTGATGGAGTCGCAGGGGGTCAGTAAAACCAAGCTGTGCCGCATTGCAAATGTAAGTGATCAGGTTGTCACGTCAGCCACACATGGGCGGAACATTTCTAAGCGTAGCGCCAAGAAAATAGCTGATGCGCTCAAGGTTCCTTTAAACAAAATTTTCCATCCCTGCAAGGAAACCTCTTACTTGTCTGGCACCACCGCACTGCACTATCATCGGATGATATCGTCAATGTTGACCATTGCTGTGTATTGGAATTATCTGCAAGAAAATCCTGCAAAGCGTACACGGAGCCCGCGAAAGGAAAAAACAAAGCCCAAATACCTAGAACCGGAGGAAGCTATTGCATGGCTGGAACGCATGGACGAGCAACGGGTGCCGCCCAAATATCGCATTGCCACCTGTATAGGGCTTTTTGCCGGGACGCGTAAAGAGGAAACCTTCGGGTTGAAGTGGGAAGATATAAATTTTGAAAAGTGCACGATGAATATTGAGCGCACCGCAATATATGTACGTGGCAAAGGACTTGTGATAGGGGACACTAAAAACGATTCTTCCTGCCGTGTAATCGCCATTCCAATAAGCCTTGCACAAATCTTGCAGGAATTTCGCAGCTATAAAGTAACGGAGTTTGGCAAAGTCGGCGTTGATGTAAAACAAGATGATTTCGTTTTTGCGGAAGTCGATGGACATCTACTCCGTCCGGATACATTCGGAGGTTGGATGCGGCGTTTTCACAGCCTCAATCCCGATCTTAAAGATATCCCGCCCCATGGCTTGCGGCACACCAATGCCAGCATTATGATTAACAACGGTATACCGCTTACAGCCGTTTCAGGGCGGTTAGGCCATGCAGATACCGCAACCACTACCCGCGTGTACTCCCACATGATCCAAAGCGCGCAAGCAGCCGCAGCAGATAAAATACAGGATATTCTTTCCGGTTACAACCACCATTAAAAATTGAGGCGACCTCAGGGTCGCCTTTTTTGTTTGTCCATCGGGGTATTTATCCATAATGATTTTTCTTCAAGAAATTGCTTCGCGCAAAATTTTCTTGGGCGCTTATTTGGCGCTTAAATTTCAGAAAAAACACAAAAATGAGATTATCAGACGAAAAACACGCGCGAAAAATACTCGCAGATACGAAAAACACGCAAGAAAGAAAAATCAAAAAAAGTTTCACAGGTCCCTACGAATCAGAAGGTCGAGGGTTCGAGTCCCTTCCGGCGCACCAAGGTCACTTGCGATTGCAAGTGGCCTTTTTTGTTTATATCACCTGCGTTCACCGCTCTTTCAACGACAGCTTACGTAAGCAAGCTGTCGTTTTCAAACGAGCTCCCCCCTTTGCACCGCTCATGGACCCCGCAGCAAAGCCCGCCTGTCCCCTTTTGCGGGAGACAGGCGGGCTTTGCTATGCAGATTT
>ERZ1034876.417-NODE-417-length-24760-cov-8.501113_pt1 | contig 24760 bp, 18 predicted proteins | sample MGYA00520698_ERZ1034876 | MGnify/ENA primary metagenome ERZ1034876 (study PRJEB33766, sample SAMN09781723) | gut metagenome | biome: gut microbiome | host: Homo sapiens | place: Madagascar | study: EMG produced TPA metagenomics assembly of the PRJNA485056 data set...
CCACGCAAGTGGTGCCCGCCCGGCCTCGTCAATCAGAGAGCAGCGGAAGGTGAAAGGATCAGCCAAGTCCGCCGAGGATCTGGGCCACGAAGATCTTGCCGACCATTGCGACCGGGTAGATCAGAGCGTAACCAAGGGCAACGCGCGGATCCGAGTTCGTGCGGCCGTTGGCGAATGCCAGAACAGCAGGCTGGGTCTGCAGGCCGCCGAGGAAGCCGGACAGCTGCGTGCCACCCATCTTGAAGATCCAACGCATGATGACGTAGGTGCCAACTGCGAGGATTGTCGTGATGACGAAGCCCAGGATGAAGATCCTGATCCAGTCACCGGAGGTGAAGGCGTTCGCAATCTGTCCACCAGCGTTGGCGCCAGCCTGTGCGAGGAAGACCAATAGACCGAACTCAGAAAGAACCTGGCAAGCGGTGAAGGGCAGAGCAGTAACCAGCGGTCCGATACGGCCCAGACGACCGAAGACCAAGCCAACGATCAGGGTGCCTGCTGCCGAACCGATCGAGAAGTATTCACCGGACGGGGTCAGGATCGGGAGCTCACCGATCGCGATACCGAGCGCCATACCGAGACCTAGCGCGATTGGGTTCAGGTCCGAAAGCCCACGAGCTGAGTCGCCGAAGAACTTTGTGATGGCTACCATCTTGGAGGTAGGAGCAACAACGCGAACTCGGTCACCCTGCTGAAGGATTAAGCCCGGCTCGGCAACCATGTCAACGTCACCGCGACGCACGCGGGAGATCGTTGCGGAGAAGTGCTTCGCCATCTCCAGGTCAGCAACCGTGCGACCGGCAACCTTCGGATCGGAAACCGTCATGCGACGGAAGTCAAGGTAAGTGCGGTCCTGCATGAGGGAGTGTGAAGAAGCGTGGCCCAGCTCAGTTGCTGCGCGAGCAACCAATTCACGAGGACCAATGACGGTCACCAAGTCACCGGGATCCAGAGTGTCAGACATCGACGGACGGGTGATCGGGCCGGTCTCGCCACGACGCAGACGCGAGAATGTGACCTTTGACCCGAGCTTCTCGTAAATGTCGCCAACGAACGGGTGATCGTCGCGCTCAACGCGGATCGTGCGGTTCGCTAGCGGGGAAGGAGTATCGCGGTCGTTCTTGCCGTAGGAGAGCGCTGCGGCAGAAGCTGCGAGCATACCGATAACACCGAACAGGTAGGCAATCGAGTAGCCGACAGTTGCGCGGTCCAGCTGGCCGGAGGCTTCGCCGGCGGCTGCAAGAGCAGGGGTGTTCGTGACCGCGCCAGCGAACGTACCCGAGATCAGCGCGATATCCATGCCGAGGGCCTTACCAACACCAAGGCCAACGCTGGCAGCGACGATGTAGAGCACAACGACGGTCAAGATTGGGCCGACAGCGGTCTTCAAGTTATGGAAGAAGGACGCGCCGGAGTTAATACCGATAGCGAAGGTAAAGAGGGTCAGGCCGAGCGTGCCCAGCTGCGGGGTCACGCGAAGCTCAATGCCGTATGCCTGTGCCCACGCCGCCAAAATAATAGCGAGGAATAGAACGGCCGCAGCACCGAGGCCGATGCCCTTGACCTTGATATGGCCAAACGCCATACCGATGCCAATGAGCAGGAAGAGGAAGAGAACTGGCTGCTCAGCCAGCAGAGCGAATACTGTTTCCACAGTTACGACTCCAATGTTGTGTTGACGGAGTAATCACGCCCATTATTGCAGGTCTGTCCACAAAGGTAATTAGTCCATCGTCCTATCTGTGACGGATAAAGCGCCGAAAACCTATCGTTTGTGTCACGTATGCAAATGAAACGACAAAGGCGATGAGATTCAGATTCCGCAGTGTGAGATAAATGGCGGGGCGAGGCCCTAGCGGGCATACGGTTTAACCGTGTTCAGCATTCTCTCGGTTGGTATTTCCGTCCTGGTCCTCGTACCCGGGCGTGCGAATCCTGCCGCGTGAAAACGGATGGATCGCACGCCTTATCCCCAACGCCATGACGCGGCTGGGGATTTTTTGTTGAGATCCACCCACACATAGAGAGGACCCAGCGGTGAAAGACACTGCTCCCACGCAGATGATGACCGGGGCGCAAGCGATTATTGCTTCCCTTGAAGCTCTCGGCGTGACCGACGTGTTCGGCATGCCCGGTGGCGCAATTCTTCCTACTTATGATCCGTTGATGAGCTCAAAGCTCAATCACATTCTTGTTCGTCACGAACAGGGTGCAGGCCACGCCGCTGAAGGCTACGCTCTTGCTACCGGCAAGGTCGGTTGTGCGATTGTCACATCCGGCCCGGGTGCAACAAACACCCTGACAGCGCTGGCCGACGCGAACATGGACTCCATCCCCATGGTCGTGATTTCAGGTCAGGTGGGTGCCTCCCTGATTGGCACCGATGCATTCCAAGAAGCCGATATTGTTGGCGCTTCGATGCCACTGACGAAGCATGCGTTCCTTGTCACCGACGCTACAGAGATTCCATCTCGACTGGCTGAAGCCTTCGAGATTGCGTCGACTGGTCGTCCCGGTCCGGTCCTCGTTGATATCACGAAGTCCGCGCAGACTGCCCAGATGAACTTCTCTTGGCCACCCGCCATGGACCTGCCCGGCTACAAAGAAGCTGCCAAGCCTCACAAGCGCCAAGTGCGCCAGGCTGCAGAGGCAATCCTCCAAGCGCAAGCCCCGGTGCTGTACGTCGGAGGTGGCATGATCCGCTCGGGTGCAACCGATGATCTTGCTCGACTGGTTGAGGCAACCGACGCTCCGGTCGTCACTACTTTGACCGCACGTGGTGCATTCCCAGATTCTGATTCACACACCTTGGGTATGCCTGGTATGCACGGAACCGTGGCAGCCGTCGGTGCTCTGCAACGCTCCGACCTGATCGTCACACTCGGTGCTCGCTTCGATGACCGCGTGACTGGCAACCTCGATTCTTTCGCGCCTCGTGCGAAGATCGTGCACATCGACATTGATGCCGCTGAGATCTCGAAGAACCGATTTGCGGACATTCCGATCGTCGGTAACCTCGCCGACGCGCTTCCGATGCTCGTTGACGAAATCGTCGCGATGAAGAAGAAAGATCAGGGTGAGGACATCTCCGGATGGTGGCGTTACCTCAATCGTCTGAAGGACCGCTACCCGATGGGGTGGACGAAGACTGAAGACGGCATGATGGCCCCGCAGGAAGTCCTGTCGCGACTGTCCAAGATCGCAGGCCCCGACGCTATCTACGTGACCGGCGTTGGCCAGCACCAGATGTGGTCGGCTCAGTTCATCCAGTCCGACAAGCCGAGGCACTTCATATCCTCGTCTGGTCTGGGCACCATGGGTTTTAGCATCCCCGCCGCCATGGGCGCGCAGGTCGGCAAGCCGAACAACATTGTGTGGGCAATCGACGGTGACGGTTCGTTCCAGATGACCAATCAGGAACTGGCCACCTGCACGGTGAACAACATTCCGATCAAGGTCTGCCTGATCAACAACTCTGTGCTCGGTATGGTGCGTCAGTGGCAGTCGCTGTTCTACGACAAGCGCTACTCCAACACGACGCTCAACCCCGTTGACGGAGAGCAGATTCCGAACTTCGAAATGCTCGCCACCGCCTACGGTATGGCAGCGCGCACCGTCCGCTCTATCGACGAAGTCGACGAGGCTATCGAATGGGCAATGTCCATCAACGACCGCCCTGTCCTGATCGACTTTAGAGTCTCGAAGGACTCCATGGTGTGGCCGATGGTCGCAGCAGGTGTGTCGAACGATGAAATCCGCTATGCCAAGGGTATGGCCCCCGACTGGGATGTGGAGGACTGAAAATCATGGCACAAACACATACTCTGAGCGTGCTTGTTGAAAACAAGCCCGGTGTCCTGACCCGCGTCTCAGCACTGTTCGCGCGTCGTGCATTCAACATCACCTCGCTTACCGTGGGTGAAACTGAGCATCCCGAAATCTCCCGCATGACGATCATCGTCAAAGCAGAAGACCAGCCCTTCGAACAGGTCACCAAGCAGTTGAACAAGCTGGTGAACGTGCTCAAGGTCGTGGAGCTTGAACCGGAAGACTCCGTGGAACGTCGCCTGCTCCTAATCAAAGTGCGCGCCAACGAAAAGCGTCGCACCGGCGTCCTGCAGGTTGTCGACCTCTTCCGTGCTCACGTCGTCGACGTGCAGACGGAAACGGTCGTCATCGAATCTATTGGCTCACTATCTAAACTCGAAGCACTTGTCCGCTCCCTTGAGCAGTACGGTGTGACAGAAATCGTCCAGTCGGGCGCCGTGGCGATCGGCCGCGGATCACGCTCGATCACGGATCAATTGAAGGAGAAATGACAATGACTGAGATCATCTACGACGACGGTGCAGATCTGTCGATCATCCAGTCCAAGAAGGTTGCCATCATTGGCTACGGCTCGCAGGGTCACGCCCACGCGCTCAACCTCAAGGATTCCGGCGTCGACGTGGTTGTTGGTCTGCGTCCGGGCTCTTCCTCATGGGACAAGGCTGAATCCGCTGGCCTGACCGTCAAGGACGTTCCCGAAGCGGTGGCCGAAGGCGACGTTGTGATGATCCTGGTTCCGGACCAGGTCCAGCGTTTCGTCTACGCAGAGCAGATCGCCAAGAACCTCAAGGACGACGCCGCACTGTTCTTCTCGCACGGCTTCAACATCCGCTACGGCTATATCACCCCCGAAGCTGGCCACGACATCTGCATGGTCGCCCCGAAGGGCCCGGGACACACCGTTCGCCGTCAGTTCCTCGAAGGCAAGGGTGTTCCGGCCCTCGTCTGTGTCGAGCAGGACGCATCCGGCCAGGCACTTGCACTCGCACTGTCCTACGCCAAGGCAATCGGTGGCACTCGCGCAGGCGTCATCGAGACCACCTTCACTGAAGAAACCGAAACCGACCTCTTCGGCGAGCAGGCAGTCCTCTGCGGTGGCGTTTCCAAGCTTATCCAGTACGGCTTCGAAACCCTGACCGAAGCTGGCTACAAGCCCGAAATGGCCTACTTCGAGGTCTGCCACGAACTGAAGCTCATCGTTGACCTGATCAACGAGGGTGGTCTGACAAAGCAGCGTTGGTCCTGCTCCGACACCGCAGAGTACGGCGACTATGTCTCCGGCCCGCGCGTCATCGGTCCGCAGGTCAAGGAAGCCATGAAGGAGGTCCTTGCCGACATCCAAGACGGCACCTTCGCCAAGCGCTTCATCGCCGACCAGGACAACGGCGGCCTCGAGTTCAAGGCACTGCGCGCAGAAAACGAAGCACACCCGATCGAAAAGACCGGCCAGAAGCTCCGCAAGGCCTTCGGCTGGACCTCGGCAGACGCCGACTACACCGATGGTTCCGCAGCTCGCTGAAGCCCGGTGATGCTACGTCGCTAGACGTACAAGAGCACATATGGGTGTGGCCCCGACAACTGGTCGGGGCCACACCCATATTCAGCTGAGCGGAGAAAACCGATCACTTATCGGCGTTCTTCTGCATAGCTTCATAGATCAACGTGGTGTTCTGAGCCGTACGAATCTGAGCAACCGCACGTTCAAGTCCCAGACGGACTCCAATCAGAACCGCAATGGCAACGATCCATCCGAACAGAAGTACGAAGAAGCCAGCTGTTGCATCAGCGCTAAAAGCGGCAATCATGCTCACAAACCACGACAGGGCGATAAGGCCGAGGACGATGATGTAAATGAACTTCATGAACCCCAGCGTCACGTAGTGGCTGAAAGAGAAATCAAAAAGAGCCCTGATAAAACCGACGCCAGCCTGGGCAGTAGTGGAAGCAGCCTGAGGTGCAGGAGCAGGCTGGGCCATTGCATACGGGTTTGCCTGTTGTGCTGGAATAGTCGGCATCTGACCGGTGGTGTACGTCGGCATCTGAGTCGTCGGCTGGGCAGAAGGAGCTACCGGAGGGGCCGGCGGCATATTGTTTGCAGCGTTCGGATCTTGGGGTGCGTACGGGTTGGACATGGGATGTTTCCTTGCAGTGTCGATGAGGATACAGATAAGCGTTGACGCTTATCGAGTATGTGTCTCATAGTTTATGGCATCTCCCGACCTTCACGGGTAGGGGTAGCGATTGTCTGAGTGTTGTCGTCAAACAGGTGGTACCTAGAGCAGACAGACCAGTTGGTGGACGCTCTGAATGCCCACACGTGGGAGTGCCCACAATTGGGCTATGACAACTTTGAAGCTTGCAGTTATTCCCGGTGACGGTATCGGTAAAGAGGTTGTTCCCGAAGGCCTGAAGGTTCTGACTAAGGTCCTTGAAGGTTCCGACTTGGAACTTGAAACGACTCACTTCGATCTGGGAGCTGACCGCTGGCACCGCACCGGCGACACCCTGACCGACGAAGATCTTGAAGCAATCAAGGGCAACGACGCTATCCTTCTGGGTGCTGTTGGTGACCCGTCGGTTCCCTCCGGTGTCCTTGAACGCGGTCTGTTGCTGAAGCTCCGCTTCGCTCTCGATCACTACGTGAACCTTCGCCCCTCAAAGTACTACGAAGGTGTTGCCTCGCCACTGCGCACCCCCGACAACACGGACTTCGTTGTCGTCCGTGAAGGCACGGAAGGCCTCTACTGTGGCAACGGCGGCGGAGTCCGCGTCGGCACTCCGCACGAGATCGCAACCGAGGTTTCAGTCAACACTGCTTTCGGTGTCCAGCGCGTTGTACGCTACGCGTTCGAAAAGGCCAACGCTCGGCCTCGTAAAAAACTTACTTTGGTGCACAAACACAATGTCCTTGTGAACGCCGGACACCTCTGGCGCCGCACAGTCGAAGCTGTCGGAGCCGAATACCCTGACGTCGCCGTCGACTACTGCCACGTTGACGCGGCCACGATCTACATGGTCACCGACCCGCAACGCTTCGACGTGATCGTCACCGACAACCTGTTCGGCGACATTCTTACCGATGAAGCGGGCGCAATCACCGGTGGTATCGGCCTGGCCGCATCGGGCAATATCAACCCCGACGGTGCATTCCCGTCGATGTTTGAGCCCGTCCACGGCTCTGCTCCCGACATTGCAGGCCAGGGCAAGGCTGATCCGACTGCAACGATCTCCTCGGTCGCACTGTTGCTCGACCATATTGGCAAGCCGGAATTGGCAGCCAAGGTGGAAGCCGCCATCGAAAAGGACATGGCCGACCGCGCTGCCGCCGATAAGGCAGGCACTCCGCTGGTTCGCTCCACCTCCGAAATCGGAGACGCGATCTGCGCGGCACTTGCCTGAGCGTATTCTCACCGACTGACGCTCGCCTAGGGTCACATGACGGAACCTTGGCGAGTATCGTCCTATCCACACATATCCTTGACGTAACGCCTACGAAGAGGAGAAACAATGGCGATCCAAGAGCATGTGCCTACTCACCTGGAATCCTTGGCTGCTCAGCCGATTGGATCCGGTGACGAGCTTGCAGGTCGTTTCCCTCTTACCGTTAACCCGAATCCTGCGTCGCAGGCAGAATACGACGCGGTGATGAACGATCTGACCTTCGGCTGTCAGTTCACCGATCACATGGCGCACATGCGCTGGATCAAGGGTGAAGGGTGGACGGATCGCGGTGTGATTCCTTACGGTCCGCTGGATCTCACGCCGGGTGCTGCGGTTCTGCACTACTCGCAGTCCGTGTTCGAAGGCATCAAGGCCTACCGTCATGATGACGGGTCGATCTGGACCTTTCGCCCGACTTTCAATGCGGCGCGCATCAACCACTCGGCTCGTCGTCTGGCCCTGCCCGAGATGGATCGCGAAGACTTCGTCGCCTCCCTGGTTGACTACGTTCGCGCGGATTCGAAGTGGGTTCCCGAAGGCGATGGCACCAGCCTCTACCTTCGCCCGTTCATGTTCGCCTCCGAGGCATTCGTGGGTGTCCACGCCGCCCAGGTCGTCGACTACTACGTGATCGGCTCGCCGTCCGGCCCGTACTTCAAGTCCGGCTTCACCGGTGTTGCGATCTGGGTCGTTAAGGGGTACCACCGCGCGGGGCCGGGCGGTACCGGTACCGCGAAGGCGGGTGGCAACTACGCTGCCTCCCTGATGCCGCAGGAAGTCGCTGCTGAAAAGGGCTTCTCGCAGGTCTGCTTCCTGGACACCTACGAGGAAAAGTATCTCGAAGAGCTCGGTGGCATGAACATGTTCATCGTCATGGCTGACGGCACGATCCGCACGCCCGAACTGTCCGGTGTCATTCTTGAGGGTGGTACGCGTTCGGCAATCTGCCGTATGTTGCGCGAGCAGGGAACCGAGGTTCGTGAAGAAAAGATCGCTCTGGACGAACTGGTTGCGGGCATCCGCTCCGGCGTGGTTTCGGAGATCTTCGCGTGTGGCACGGCCGCCGTCGTCACGCCGATTACTCGCCTTACGAATGACGACTTCGATGTGGAGCTCCCCGTTGGTGAAAAGACGAAGGCTATCCATGCTGAGCTGACCGGTATCCAGATGGGGCACCGTCCGGATCCGTACAACTGGCTCTACCGCCTCGCCTGAGTTTCACGTTTTAACGTAGCGGCCTCGTTGTTTTTATCGACGAGGCCGCCTCCATATATAAGATTGGGCTGTGGGACTCAGTCCCACAGCCCAGAAGCCTTGTCTTTGAATGGGATGTCCGTGGTGTGCGGGCCGTGCCAGGAACCCCAGCAGACGTGGAAACGGACGAGTTCGGGATCGATACTTTCAAGTGCGTGGTTCAGAGCATCGATACGGACTTGCTGGAAAGCACGGTAGTCCTCAAGTGAAGGAGCAACAGCGAACTGGTCCTAGCCCTCGGCAATATCCGGAGCATCGAATGTGACACAACGGTCTGTTCACTCAATGACCTCATCGGACGCGCGTAAACCAATCCTCTTAGGCTTAACGCATTACCTAATTACTAGGAGGACGTTCATGAGCCGGCAGCTTCGCTCCGCGACTTCAACGCAGACCCGCAATATGGCTGGTGCCCGTTCGCTCTGGCGCGCGACGGGTATGAGAGATAGCGACTTTGGGAAGCCGATTATTGCCGTCGTTAACTCATTCACCGAATTTGTGCCTGGACACGTCCACCTTCGTAACGTTGGCAAGCTTGTCGCTGACGCAATCGTTGAAGCTGGCGGCGTTGCCAAGGAAATGAACACTATTGCCGTCGATGACGGTATTGCGATGGGGCATGGTGGCATGCTCTACTCGCTACCCAGTCGCGAAGTCATCTCCGACTCCGTTGAATACATGGTGAATGCCCACTGTGCGGACGCCATGGTCTGCATCTCCAACTGTGACAAGATCACGCCCGGCATGTTGATTGCTGCGATGCGCCTCAACATTCCCGTTGTTTTCGTCTCCGGCGGCCCGATGGAAGCTGGCAAGAACATTGATCCGTCCGTGATCATTGGCGACGCAAAGACCGGCCACGGCAACCTCATCACCGTTATGAATGCGACGGCGAACGACGAGGTTTCCGACGATGCGCTGCTCGCCATCGAGAAGCTTGCTTGCCCGACCTGTGGTTCCTGCTCCGGCATGTTCACCGCGAACTCGATGAACTGTCTGACCGAGGCCCTTGGCCTGTCGTTGCCCGGCAACGGTTCAACCCTCGCCACCCAGGTTGCTCGCCGCAACCTGTTCGTGCGCGCAGGCGAAATGATCGTTGACCTCTGCCACCGCTACTACGACGAGGAAGACGATTCCGTCCTGCCTCGCAACATCGCGAACAAGGATGCCTTCCACAACGCGATGACACTGGATATGGCGATGGGTGGATCCTCGAACACCGTCCTGCACCTGCTGGCAGTTGCGCACGAAGGCGGAATTGACTTCGACCTCGAAGACATCGCAGAACTGGGACGCACCGTCCCGTGTCTGTCCAAGGTTGCACCGAACCACAACGACTACCACATGGAAGATGTCCACCGAGCAGGCGGTATTCCGCGCATTCTGGGTGAACTCGACCGTGGTGGGTTCCTCACCCACACCGTCCACACCATTCACTCGCCGTCGCTGGACGAGTGGCTGGGAGCATGGGATCCGAAGTCGCCCACCGTCACCGACGAAGCGATCGAACTCTGGAAGGCGGCGCCCGGAAACGTGCGCACCACCGAAGCGTTCTCTACCTCGAATACGTGGGCTGAACTCGACCTCGATCAGGAAAACGGTTGCGTCCGCGATATCGAACACGCCTACACTGCAAACGGTGGCCTGACCGTTCTCTTCGGCAACCTTGCCCCCGAAGGCGCCATCATCAAGGCAGCCGGTATTGACCCGTCTCTCTTCCACTTCGAAGGCCGAGCGCGCGTCATGGAATCCCAGGACGAAGCCATCGAAAAGATCCTCGACAAGACCGTCGAAGCTGGCGACGTTGTTGTCATTCGCTACGAGGGTCCCGCAGGGGGTCCGGGCATGCAGGAAATGCTCTACCCGACCTCCTTCATCAAGGGACGAGGCCTCGGTAAAGCCTGCGCCCTCATCACCGACGGTCGCTTCTCCGGCGGCACGTCTGGCATCTCCGTTGGACACATTTCACCCGAGGCTGCTGACGGTGGTCTGATCGGCCTGATCGAAGACGGTGATCCGATCATCATCGACGTGAACGAGGGTCTTCTGCAGCTCGATGTCCCCGAAGAGGAAATCGAACGCCGTCGCGTAGCCCAGGAAGCACGCGAACACCCGTGGACTCCGCTGAACCGTGACCGCGTTGTCTCACCCGCACTGCAGCTCTACGCCGCAACGGCAATGAGCGCATCGAAGGGCGCCGCACGCGACGTCTCGCGCGTCCTCCGCTGAACGTTGAATCAGTGGTCGCGGCCTCGTCGATTGCGATGAGGCCACCCACCCATATCTGAACGGTTAGCCCAACACGACCTGACCAGACCAAAGCGCACACGCGCTGAACTCGAGGGAGCTGGCAATGAGCGAACACGTTGTCCTGTACGACACGACCTTGCGCGACGGAGCCCAACAGGAGGGCATTTCCCTGTCCGTCGCTGACAAGCTCGCAGCACTGCCCATTTTGGACGAGCTGGGCGTCGACTACATCGAAGGCGGATGGCCGGGCGCGATTCCGAAAGATACGCAGTTCTTCCAGCGCGCTCGCGGCATACAGTTGCATCACGCGCGCCTTACAGCCTTTGGTGCCACCACGAAAGCCGGCGTTCGGGCATCCGAGGATCACCAGGTTGCTGGGCTTGCTGAATCAGGCGCATCGGTCGTCACGCTGGTTGCGAAGTCGGATCCTCGCCATGTGACGCGTGCGCTACGAACAACGCTCAAAGAAAACCTGCGCATGGTGCGTGACACCGTCGAATACCTGACGGGCGAAGGCATCGACGTCATGGTCGATCTGGAGCACTACTTCGACGGGCTCGCATTCGATCCTTCATATGGAATTGAAGTGATGCTTGAGGCCGCGCGCGCTGGAGCCGTCGCGGTTATTCCGTGCGACACGAACGGTGGAAACTTGCCGTCGACTATCGGTGCGCTGACGGCGCGTTCGCGTCAAGCTTTGGATAAGGCCGGGTGCGGTTTAACGGTGCTTGGCATTCACACTCACAACGACACCGGGTGCGCGGTAGCGAACGCCATTGCTGCCGTGGAAGCGGGGGCCCGTCAGGTTCAGGGTACAGTTAACGGTTACGGTGAACGCACCGGTAATGCGAATCTGCTGACGTGTGCGGCGAACCTGCAGATCAAGTGTGGTTTTGATGTGATTCCGGACGATGCGCTTTCGTCGCTGGACTCCGTGTCTCACCGCATTGCGGAGCTCGTGAACATCACGCCGTTCGCGCGCGACCCCTACGTTGGAACCTCGGCATTCGCGCACAAGGCTGGCCTGCACGCATCTGCGATCCGCGTCGATCCCGATCTGTACCAGCACATCGATCCCGCCCTGGTGGGGAATGGCATGCGGATGCTGGTATCCGAAATGGCTGGAAAGTCCTCAATCGAGCTGAAGGCTGAGGAGCTCGGCATCGACCTGACTGCTTTTCCGAATGCCGCGGGTCTGCTGGCGGCAAAGGTGAAGGAACGCGAAGCTGCCGGCTACACCTACGATGCTGCCGACGCTTCTTTCGAACTGCTGGCACTGGGCGAACTGGGGCAGATGCCGCGCTTCGTCCGCGTCGAGTCCTGGAAGGTGACGACTCAGGAAATCGCCGAAGTCAAGGGCGATCCCTTCGCCGAATCGGAAGCAACCGTCAAGATTCACACGGAACGCCGTCATATTCGAACCGCCGAAGGAAACGGTCCCGTGAATGCTCTCGACCGGGCACTCCGTCACGTGTTGACTCGCGACTACCCGGTGTGCGCGAGCTTCAAGCTCTCCGACTTTAAGGTGCGTATTTTGGACGAGGATCGTGCGGGCACCGACTCCACGATTCGCGTTCTGATTGAAACCACTGACGGACACCGCTCCTGGTCGACCGTTGGTATCGGTACGGATATTATCGAGGCCTCGTGGGAAGCACTCTTCGACGCCTACATGTGGGGGCTGTTGCATTCGGGCGTGGCGCCGTTGTTGCGTGAGTGAACTTCAGCTGAAAACGCTGGCGCGATTCGCATTGCGGGGCGTGGCGGGGGACAATTGAGCCATGCATGGAGAGTACAAAGTTCCCGGTGGCAAGCTCGTCGTTGTTGACTGCGACGTGGAAAACGACTCGATTGTGAATGTGCGCCTCTCTGGTGACTTCTTCCTTGACCCCGATGATGCGCTACTGCGTATGACGGGTGCGCTTGAAGGTGCCCCCGCATCACTGTCGGGTGTTGAGATCGCATCGCGCGTTGAAGCTGGCCTGGATCCCGATGACGTTCTCATGGGTATTACGCCCGCCGCTGTTGGCGTGGCCGTGCGTCGTGCTCTGGGACATGCGCTCTCGTGGGATGACATCGATTTCGAGGTCATTCACGGTCCGGTTGTGGACCCGATGATTAACGTTGCTATGGACGAGACCCTGGTCGAAGATGTTGCGGCTGGTCGCCGTAAGCCGTTCATGCGACTCTGGGAATGGAACGGCCCACAGGTTGTTATCGGTTCCTTCCAGTCCTATCAGAACGAGATCCAGCAGGATGGCGTTGAACGCCACGGTATTACCGTGTCTCGTCGCGTCACTGGTGGCGGTGCTATGTTCATGGAGCCCGGTAACTGTGTCACGTACTCGCTGGTCATTCCGACCGCTCTGGTTGAAGGAATGAGTTTCGAACAGTCGTACCCCTACCTGGACCAGTGGGTCATGGAAGTCTTGGCAAAGCTAGGTGTGAAGGCGAAGTACATTCCGCTGAATGATATTGCGTCCGAAGCGGGCAAGATCGGCGGCGCAGCACAAAAGCGCTGGTCAAACGGCTACATGGTTCACCACGTGACAATGTCCTACGACATTGACGCAGTGAAGATGAACGAGGTCCTGCGCATCGGCATGGAAAAGATCCGCGACAAAGGAACCCGTAGCGCTGTCAAGCGCGTTGACCCAATGCGCTCCCAGACCGGCCTGCCACGTGAGCAGATCCTCGACACCTTCTACGACCACTTCAAGACGAAGTACAACGCTACTGACGGTGAAATCACTGAAGCCGACATTCAGTGCGCGAAGGAACGATGTGAAACGAAGTTCGCGACCTACGAGTGGGTGCACCGCATTCCGTGATTGGTCAACGCTGAGCCCCGCGGCTTGTCTCAGTTGCGAGGATGTTGTCAAGAGCTAGTGATTATCGAGAGCTGAGAGACGTACTCAATTCTTCGCAGGAAACTCCGGTCTCCGCCGACTTCTCGAATCAGATCAAGGTTGAGATAGCAAGGCGTCATGCTCATGTCCCAGTGTTGCGCCTAGCCCAGGTTCCGCGCCCCGAAAACGGCGGTGCCGACGCGGACGATTGTTGCGCCTTCAGCGATCGCCCAGTGAAGATCATTCGACATTCCCATCGACAGCTCCAGCTTGCTCATCGCGTACGAGACCCCGATTCGATCTCGGATCTCGCGAAGGTTCGCGTACGCGGAGCGAACATCAGCCTCGAAGGGGGAATTCAGCCCAACTGTCATGAAGCCACTGAGCTTCAAGTGTTCTGACCTCACGACTGCCTCAACGACAGAATCAACGCCTGCCGGCTGGCACCCGTGTTTCGTGTCTTCACCGGACACGTTGACCTCGATGAAAACCGGCAGGGAAGTGGAAAGACGCTGGTCGATCTTCGTAGCAAGCGCTACAGAATCGAGGGATTCAATCAGATCGACGCACGCCAAAGCTTGATTGATCTTGTTCGATTGCAGTGGTCCGATCAAGTGCACGTGAGAACCTTCAACGCTACGGATAGCATCAACGGTATCTCGGGCTTCCTGAACGCGATTGTGACCAAGCAAGATCGGCTGGCCAAGGTCTTTCAACAGCCCTGCAGCGTGCGCGCATTCCTCGGCGGATCGCGTCTTCACGGCAAGCTCGAGCGCAACTTTTTGCGATGCCCCGTACTGGGTGCGCGTAGCCTCAATCCGTTCCAACGCTTGCTGAATTCCCGCCTGAATGTTCATAGGTGAATCGTACGGCAGTCCGGCCTCGTATCCCCTGAATAATCCCTGACTTGCCCTGAACAGCTGACTTTCGAAGAGCGCCCCCAACGCCAACGCGAGATAATTGATGTAGTTTCACCAACGACTTCAAGGAGACCTCGTGCGCACGCTACTTAACATCATTTGGCTACTCTTCGGTGGCATCTGGCTCTGGCTGGGATACCTGCTGGCCGGCGTCATCGCGTGCGTTTTCATTGTGACGATCCCGGCTGGCCTGGCGTGCTTCCGTATCGCACAGTACGTGCTCTGGCCGTTCGGGCGCAGTGTCGTGCCTCTGCCAAATGCGGGCGCGGGGTCGGCTCTGATGAACGTCGTCTGGTTCCTGATCGCTGGACTCTGGCTCGCAATGGGGCACGTAGTAACAGCTGCTACGCAAGCCGTGACGATTATCGGTATTCCGCTGGCGCTCGCGAATCTGAAGATGATTCCGGTGACTTGCTTCCCGTTCGGAAAGACCGTGGTTTCTGATCCGCGCGCAGTAATCATCTGAGCAGGTGTATCCAAGTGGGCAAAAAGCAAGCGAATTCGAGTTCGCCGTCGGGTCCGACTCGTGCGATTGAAGCATTGAACAAGGCCGGGATTTCCTTCACATTGCACGAATACGAGCATTCGCCCGAAGCCCGCACGTACGGTGGTGAAACGGTTGAGAAGCTCGGTGTTAATCCGGCTACTGCGTTTAAAACGCTGATGGTCAAGCTTAATACCGACGAGTTTGTTGTCGGGATTATCCCGGTTCTTCATCATTTGTCGATGAAGCTGATCGCGAAGGCTGCAGGTGCGAAGAACGCTGAGATGGCGGATCCTGCTGTCGCGCAGCGTCGTACGGGATACGTGGTGGGCGGGATTTCTCCGTTGGGACAGACGACTTCGCACCGTTTATTTGTTGATGAGTCCTGTTTGGGCCATGACACGATGATCGTGTCAGGTGGTAGGCGCGGCTATTCGGTGGAGTTGAGCCCGCTGGACTTTATCGATGTGTCAGGCGCCGAATGCGTTCCGCTGACTGCGATCGACTAGGTGAATACAGGCCCGGCGTCTGCTGAGCCGTTAGAGATGAAAACCCTGAAGCAGGCGTGCGACTGTCGACCGTGGTCGGTGATAGTGACCGCTCGTCCGGTTTCGGCGAAGAGACGCACGATCCGTCCGGATCGTTGGTTGAGTTCTCGAAGAGAAACCATCGGTTCGTTGTCTCTTGAAATGCTCATATTGCCGGTGTAGCGACTAAAAGTTCTACACGTTCTACATTGGAGAGGGTGCAGTAGTCCCGCAGGGAGTACGTGAGCTTCTTAGTGCGGGAACTTTTTAGTGTGGGCCTACGGACAGCAGGGTCAGCGCGACTGAGCCTTGGCGATCAGATTCAACAAGGTCGATCAGGGCGACGAGGCGCCAGTCGCCATCGCCATTCGGATCAAGCAGGGTCTGAGTCGCCAACCAATACGTGTGGTCACCGTCCGCCTCGGCGCCAGCAACCTCAAGATCTGCGGGGGAAGGGTGCTCATTCAATTCGCACAATGAGGCTGACCGAGCTTCCTGATCGATCCCGATCCAGTCATACTCCGCCCAGTAGCGCTCCAACACGTGATCCCAACGTTCTTCATCCCACCCGGAATTAGCGTCCTCGCGCGCCAGAGCCTCAACCGCGTCGCGGCTCATCAGTTCTACACGATGGAACATCGCCTTACGCACTGCCGTACGGAATGCATGCTTGTTCGTCGTAAACGCGATCGTTCCGTCCTCGTCAGCGCCGAACGCAACCTCGTTTCCAACCGTCTGTGTAGCAGGATTCGAGGCCTTGCCTTCAGCCAATGCCTCCCACTCGTCCAACAAGGAGGAGTCAACCGCACGAATCAGCGTGGCCAGCCAATCGATGATCGCCTCAACCTCGTCCGTCATTGCATCGTCGGGAATAATCTGCTTCATGCCACGATAGGCATCCGTCAAATAACGCAGCAGCACGCCCTCGGAACGTCCCACGTCGTAACGAGAAACAAGCTCCGTGAATGTCATCGCGTTCTCAACCATCTCACGGACAACAGACTTCGGAGAAATCTCAAGATTCCCAACCCAAGGATTCGCCTTCACATAGGTTGCGAACGCCGGCTCCAACAGATCAGCCAACGGCATCGGCCACGTTACCGATTCCAAAGCCTCCATACGTTCGTCATACTCCATGCTCTCGGCCTTCATCGCGGCGAGAGCCTCACCCTTCGCTACAGAACGCTGGGCAAAGAGCAGTGGACGAGGATCCTCGAGAACCGATTCCACAACGGACAGCACATCAAGCGCATATGACGGCGAGTCAGGATCCAAGAGTTCAATCGCAGCAAGTGCAAACGGTGACAGTGGCTGATTCAATGCAAAATCATCGGGCAAATCAGTTGCCGCACGGAGCCTCGGACGATGTTCCTCCAACGCTTGAGCGGTAGAGACGTGCTCGACCACGCCCGCCTGCAACAACGAGGAGTAGATGTCGCCCAAGCGGCGAAGATGTGGGTTCGAGTCCTGGGGACGGTCATCGTTGCCCACGGCCAGCTCCACCAAATGGGCTCCAGGATCGCGCCTGGCAACTTCCGCTCCGGCAAGAACATTCAAGACCATCGAGTGCGTCATTGAGAACTGTGAACGCAACTGTTCGGGCTGCTCTTCAGTCAAACGCGTGAACGTCGCCTTTGTCCACGAGATCGTTCCATCGCCAGGACCCTTACGCTTCTTCGCCTGCTTCTTCTTAGCGCGCTTCAACTCACGCGCGTCGCGAGCCGCTTCCTGGGCCGCACTGAGCTTCGCGCGCTCGCGGGCAGCCTCGATCTCATGCTCAGGAGCAAGAACACGCACATAGCCGACGGTATCGAAGCCAGCGCGACCTGCACGACCAGCAATTTGATGGAATTCACGTGCTGATAGGTGACGCATCTTGTTGCCATCGAACTTCACCAATGACGTCAACAACACTGTGCGAATGGGCACGTTGATACCAACACCAAGAGTGTCAGTTCCGCACACGATGGGGAGCAAGCCCTGCTGTGTGAGGCGCTCAACCAGTCGGCGATAGCGGGGGAGCATACCGGCATGGTGAACACCAATTCCCTGGGGGAGTAGAGACCGCAGAGTCTGACCGAACCCCTTCGCAAAGTTCACGGATGCAAGCTCGGCCTTGATCTTCTTCTTTTGGTCCTCACTGATCAACGTGCGCTTATCAAATGATTGCGCAGTTGAAACGGCATCTTTCTGAGAAAAATGCACGATGTAGACCGGCCAGCGGTCCTCCTTTAGCAGGCGTTCAACCGTGTCATCCAAACGATCGACAACGTATTCAAATTCAAGAGGAACCGGGCGCTTTGCATTATCAATCAACGCAACCTCGCGTCCGGTGCGTTCCTGCCACGTGTGACGGAAGAACACGGTGTCACCAAGCGTCGCAGACATCGCGACAAACTGAGGTTTCGTGAGCTCCAGCAGAGGAATCTGCCACGCCGATCCTCGCTGCGGATCCCCGTAATAGTGGAACTCATCCATCACGATCATGTCCGCATCCAAGGACGGACCTTCACGCAGAGACTGATTCGCCAAGATTTCAGCCGTGCAACAGATAATCGGCGCCAGAGGATTGAGGGACACGTCGCCCGTCACCATGCCAACGTTCTGCGCGCCAAAGAGTGCGACCAGATCGAAGAACTTCTCTGAAACAAGAGCCTTCAGAGGTGCTGTGTAATACGAGCGCCCACCATTCGCCATCGACACGAAGTGCGCGGCCAACGCGATCATCGACTTGCCGGACCCCGTTGGGGTTGCAGCAATAATGTGCTTCCCGTCGAGGAGCTCAAGGAACGACTCTTCCTGATGCGGATACAGTGGCCTGCCCGTTGAGGCCGCCCACGAAGTAAACGCTTCGTAGAGTGCGTCAGGATCCTTCAACAGACCATCGTCTTCCAACTGATCCAGAAGTGCGTTCAAGCTCGCTGTCATGGTTCCATTCTCCCAGAAAGACGATTGCTCCCAAACGCTCGCTATTAAACCTGTGGATAGAAGGGACAGGCGATGTGAGCCTGTGAATACGTGCCTGTTTAAGGAAACGCGCCCAACGCTGGGCCTCGTCCCGACCGCTAACTGAACGTGCACCCAAGTGGTCACGTTGTGGATCGAAAAACGGGGAAAGCAGATCGTGTGCCATGCTTACCGCGTCCCGTTAGCCGTAACCCACCACAGTGGTGGACAAGAAAGGAGTGCGACGTGGAAGACCTTGCAAATCAAATTCTGGCGGTCGCAGACTGGCTCACGTTACACGTGACAGTCTGGGTTCTCGTTGGCACCGGCCTTTTCCTGACCATCGCGTCTCGTGGTGTACAACTGAGGCATTTCCCGTCGATGATTCGCGCCGTCACCGGCTCGCGTCAAGGTGCGAAGGGTGGCATCTCGTCCTTCCAGGCGTTCACGATTTCACTCGCCGCCCGCGTCGGCGTCGGCAACGTGTTCGGCGTGGCCGCAGCTTTGCTAATGGGTGGTCCGGGCGCAATTTTCTGGATGTGGATCGTCGCCCTCGTTGGGATGGCGACCGCATTCTTCGAGGCAACGCTCGCGCAGGTCTTCAAGGTCCGCGTCGCTGACGGCACATTCCGAGGCGGTCCCGCGTACTACATTTCGCTCGGTATGAAGAACAAGGTACTTGCCTCAGTCTTCGCCGTCATTACTGTTGTCACCTGCGCATTCGTCATCACCTCCGTCCAGTCGAACGCCATCGCCGGAACCCTGCTCTCCGCACTTGGTGACGCCGGCTCTGAGCCCGTCATCGGTTCACTCACCCAGGCGCAGATCATCATCGGCGCCCTGCTGTTCGTCTTCTCCTCCATGGTCATCTTCGGCGGTATCCGCACCGTCGCCCGCGTGACCGAATGGATGGCTCCGATCATGGCCACGATCTACGTCATCATGGTTGCGATCATCATCATCATGAACATCGGCCAGTTCGGAATCGTCCTCGGCCAGATCTTCACCTCCGCATTCGCGCCCCAGCCCCTCGTCGGTGGCCTCGGTGGTGGCATCCTCGCTGCCCTGATCAACGGCACGAAGCGAGGCCTCTTCTCGAACGAAGCCGGCCAGGGCACTGCCCCGAACGCCGCTGCAACCGCGACCGTTGCGCACCCCGTGTCCCAGGGGCTCATTCAGTCCCTCGGCGTTTTCATCGACACGATCATCGTGTGTACCGCCACCGCGTTCGTCATCCTGATCGCAGGCCCGGACGTCTGGGGAGCTGAAGGTATCAGTCCCGCAAACCTGACCTCCGTGGCCGTCGCGAACGAGCTCGGTCAATGGACCATCATGCCGATGGCCGTCCTCATCTTCGTCCTCGCGTACTCGTCGATCATCGCCGCCTACGTCTACTCCGAAACGAACATGACGTTCGTGACTGACAAGAAGTGGGCAACTTGGGGCGTTCGCGTCATCTCCGTCGGGTCCGTTGTCCTCGGCGCGCTGGTCTCGCTGGAGCTGGTCTGGAACGCCGTCGATATTGCGATGGCCGTCATGACCGTCACCAACCTAGTCGCCCTGCTCTGGCTCTCGAAGTGGGGCCTGGGTGCCCTGCGCGACTACGAAGCACAGCGCAAGGCCGGCGTCGAGGCCCCCGTTTTCGTTGGCAAGAACAATCCGCTGCTTCCTGGCGACCTGCCGACCGACACCTGGGCTGAGGAAAAAGTCTCCTGACGCCGCGCGGTTGGATGTTCTGTCTGTCTTCCCAATTGGTTGCTGAAACGGCTTTGTATTGACGAGGCCCATCAGAAAGTCATTCTGACTCAACGCCGGTGCCCCGGGCTGATGCCTGAGGTACCGGCGTTTTACCACACTGTTCAACTCGGGATCTTCGAGTTCAGCAGCGCTTTCTAGGCAATCCCCTCAAGCTCAAACAATTGCGTGTTGTTTGGACTCCACCGACTACGTCGGAGGGGCCAACGCAACACGCAAAACTCGTCCTCGGAGACAACCTACCTCCGCGGCGCCTTAGTCTGCTGGCTACCCAGCGCCCTGAACATTGCCAGCGTGTGCCGACAAAAAGGCGCTCACGGTTTAGGCTTTAACTATGAAGATCGTGCGTTTTTCTGATGGTGACTCACCGCGTTATGGAGCCCTTGAAGATGGCTCAACCCGAATCGTTGTCCTGAAAGGCGACCCGCTGTTCAATCCGGTTGAGCCCGATGGGCGAATCGTTGAGCTTGATGAAGTTCGCTTGCTTTCGCCGGTCATTCCGCGTTCCAAGGTCGTTGCGATCGGCAAAAACTACGCCGATCATGCGCGCGAAATGGGAGGCGAGGCCCCGGATATGCCGGTCCTCTTCTTGAAGCCGAACACCTCTGTCATTGGTCACGATGATCCGATCGTTCGCCCGTCCTGGTGCAATGAACTGCATCATGAAGGCGAGCTCGCAGTCATTATCAAGTCCTTGGCAAAGGATGTTCCGGTTGAGGACGTCGACAAGGTCATCCTTGGATACACCATTGCAAACGACGTGACCGCTCGTGATATTCAGCGAGCCGACTCGCAGTGGACTCGCGCAAAGGGCTTCGACACGTCCTGCCCGCTGGGGCCCTGGATCACCGTTGACCCGAACTTGGACGTCAACAACCTGCGGATTACGACCACGGTCGATGGCGAAGTTCGCCAAGATGATACGACCGCCAACATGATCCACAATGTTGCAGAACTTCTCTCCTACGTGTCGTCTATCTTCACGCTGTTGCCCGGCGATGTCATCATCACCGGAACCCCCAAGGGTGTCAGCGAAATGAAGCCCGGTCAAACCGTTGAGGTCACCATCGAAGGTATTGGCACCCTTCGCAACACGGTTCGAGACGCCGAATAGTATCGGCCCTTTACCCGTTAAACGTGTGGGGAGCAGTTTAATGAACTGCTCCCCACACGTCTGTTTTTAGGTGGCCGGCCTCGTCAATCGCCAGAAAGCCAGCCGGTTAAAAATCAGCCCAGACGCGTACCCGCGACTAGGGCGAGAACGCGGTCGATCATCTCCGCAATTGTTTCGTGCGAGCATGCCAGGTTGAAGCGCGCCCAATCGGCGTAGTCGGCGCCCAGGGTCTTACCGTCATTGACTGCGATTCCGGCTTGTTCGCGCAGAGCAATCGCAGGTGAAGGATTCAGGCCCAAGCCCGCGAATCCCCACCATGACAAGTACGTGCCCTGCGGGCGAACGAAATCAATGGGGGAGTGTGTGATCGCGGCCTCGACCGCATCGACGTTCAAGCGAATATAGTCGCGGACTTCGTCGAGCCAGTCGACACCATTCTCGTAGGCTTCGATCGTGCCAACAGTACCGATCGTGGAAGCGTGGAACTGCAGTTTTTGTCCCTGCTCATCCCAGCGCTCACGAAGCGCATCGTCGGGAAGAATCACTTGAGCGGACGGAAGCCCCGCGATATTCCACCCCTTCGAGGCGGCGGTCGCCGTCACCGTGTGTGCGGCAAAACGCGAATCAAGACGAGCGTAGGAGAGGAAAGGAACCTCGTCGAGCACCAGGGGAGAGTGGATCTCGTCGCTGAACACGAGAGCGTCATACTGGCTGACCAGCTCGCCGAGCGCACGAAGTTCAGCTTCGTCCAGAACACGGCCGGTCGGATTCCACGGGTTGCAGAGAATCACGAGGCCCGCGCCAGCCTCAAGACCTGCTTTGATGCCCTCCAGGTCGAGCGCCCAACCCTTGTCACCGGCCCTATCGCCGTGAAGGGACGGAACCTCGATGACGGGGTGGCCAGCCTCAGTGGGCATTGAAAGGAAAGGCATATAAGCCGGCGTCGGAACGATCACCGGCGCACCCGGGCGCATCAACGTGGTCATCGTCAGTTCCAACGCGGGAAGAACGGACGTCACCAGACGAACCTGGTCTGGGCGCAGATCCCAGCCGAAACGACGCTTTTGGAAAGAGGCGGTTGCTTCAGCAAGCTTCGGTGCCAACCACGACGGCTGGTAGCCCAATAGTCCATCATTGATGCAATCCGTCATCGCCTTCGCGACGCTGGGAGCAGTACCGAAATCCATCTCGGCAACCCACGCGCCGATCGTGGGGGAGCCATCCTTGCGGGTCATACCCGTCCATTTCAACGAGCCCACGCGATGAAGCTCAGCATCAGTAAAAGTACGAATTGGCACGATTGCTCCTTTATCGGGTCGCTGAAGCAGTCATCGATACCCTCTGATGCCTGCCGAAAAAATGACGTATTGGGAACAAGCCTAGCCCCGACGAAAAACTCTGCCCGCTGGGGCGAGTAAGATAAAAGCATCATGAGTGAAACGACTGCTTCCGGCGCCGACGTGCGCGTTCGATTCTGCCCCTCACCGACCGGTACCCCCCACGTGGGAATGGTCCGAACCTGCCTGTTCAACTGGGCATACGCGCGCCACACCGGCGGCACCTTCGTTTTCCGTATCGAAGACACCGACGCTGCTCGCGATTCCCAGGAATCGTTCGACCAGATCCTCGACTCCCTGGCATGGCTTGGCCTTGATTGGGACGAAGGAGTCAACAAGGGTGGCCCTCACGGCCCGTACCGCCAGTCCGAGCGCATGGACATCTACGCCGATGTCGCAGCAAAGCTCCTCGAAAGTGGTTTCGCCTACGAGTCCTACTCCACCCCCGAAGAAATCGAAGAACGTCATCGCGCAAAGGGTGAAGACCCGAAGCTCGGCTACGACGGCTTCGACCGTGACCTCACCGAAGAACAGGTTGCTGCATTCAAGGCTGAAGGCCGCAAGCCGGTTCTGCGCATGCGCATGCCCGACGAAGACATCACGTTCAACGACCTGATCCGCGGTGAAATCACCTTCAAGGCCGGCTCGGTTCCGGACTACGTCATCGTTCGCGCCAATGGTCACCCGCTCTACACGCTGGTGAACCCGATCGACGATGCACTGATGGAGATCACGCACGTTCTGCGCGGCGAAGACCTGCTGTCCTCCACCCCGCGCCAGATCGTTCTCTATCGCGCACTCGAAGAACTCGGCATCGCCAAGTTCATGCCTCGCTTCGGCCACCTGCCCTACGTCATGGGTGAAGGTAACAAGAAGCTCTCCAAGCGCGACCCCGAATCGAACCTGCTACTCCACAAGGAAGCCGGCATGATTCCCGAGGGCCTGAACAACTACCTCGCCCTCCTCGGCTGGTCGATCGCACCCGACCGTGACATCTTCACGATGGACGAAATGGTTGACGCGTTCGATGTCGCTCAGGTGAATCCGAATCCGGCACGCTTCGACCAGAAGAAGGCCGTCGCCACCAACGCGGAGCACATTCGTCGCCTCGACATCTGCGATTTCACCCGTCGCCTAGTGCCGTTCCTGGCACGCGAAGGCTACATGAGCGCCGCAATCTACTCCGAGCTCACCGATACCGAGAAGGCAACCCTCGACGCCGCTGCTCCGCTGGCGCAGACCCGCATTCAGATGCTCGGCGAGGCCGGCCCACTGATGCGCTTCCTGTTCGTCGGCGCAAGCGCCCTCAAATACAACGAAAAAGCTGTTTCTAAGCTCAAGGATTCCGCTCCGGGCGTGCTCGCCGCTACGCGCGAGGTCCTTGCCGGACTCGACGATTTCAGTGCCGAGGCAATCAAGCCCGCGCTTGATGCCAAGCTGGTCGAAGAGATGGGTGTGAAGCCACGCTTCGCATTCGGCCCGCTCTTTGTGGCGATGACCGGCTCGAATGTGTCGTTGCCCGTCGTTGACTCGATGGCAATCCTGGGCAAGGAAGAAACTCTTGCTCGCCTTGATCGCTTCATCGCGACGCTCGCCTGATTTCCTCAACGCTTTCGTGCCAGTCGGTTGCTACCGGCTGGCAGGAAAGCGTTTGGGAGGCCAAGTTTGGCTTCCGGCATCTTCCGATCTGATTCTCCGCTTTGTTTTCATCGTGAATGTACGAGGTGCATCACGGATCGCTGAACGTGAAAGGCGTTGTTTCGACGCGCCATCTCCCTGATGAACAGGGGAGAGGCAGGAGAATGTGAGTCGAAACATGCCCGCTCGATTTGGCATTAGCGTCACACTCGACTAGTCTTTCTTTTCGTCGCGAGAAACCGTAACGGTAACTGCGATTGCCAATGGGGTATGGTGTAATTGGCAACACAGCTGATTCTGGTTCAGCCATTCTAGGTTCGAGTCCTGGTACCCCAGCCGTCGGAACGTATGTTTTCCGATAGGCCCCCATCGTCTAGCGGCCTAGGACGACGCCCTCTCACGGCGTTAACGCCGGTT
>ERZ1034876.420-NODE-420-length-24639-cov-12.255166_pt1 | contig 24639 bp, 26 predicted proteins | sample MGYA00520698_ERZ1034876 | MGnify/ENA primary metagenome ERZ1034876 (study PRJEB33766, sample SAMN09781723) | gut metagenome | biome: gut microbiome | host: Homo sapiens | place: Madagascar | study: EMG produced TPA metagenomics assembly of the PRJNA485056 data...
CTTTTAGGTCGTACTGATAATAAGTACATGAACGAAAATCAAGAAATTGATGATAATATTCTTGAACGTGCTCTAGACACAGCCATGTCTTTTGATGGTAAAGGTATATCGGATAGAGATAGACCGGTTATAAAAAATATAATCAGAGCATATTTAGAAAGTAAGAACGATTAGTAGGTGGCAAATTGTTTGCAAGTTACATCAAAAAAATTAGTGCAGATTTGAACGTTAGTATTATTTATGCAGATTTAGAAAATGACGCACATTATTTTCCAACAATCGATTTAATTGTGGTTAATCAAAATATATCAGAATACAATCAACAAAAAGCAATATTACATGAATTAGGCCATGCAGCAAAGCATAAACATGATTATGCTTTATATTGGGTGGCTTCTAGAATGCACAGAAGCATGGAGGTTGAGGCTAATGATTTTTTAATTGAAAAATTGGTATATCATTATGCGGAATACACTGAGCCAGAAGACGCTAGTTGGATTGATTTTATGGAAAAATACGAAGTTGCACCAGAAAACGAGTTTATCGTAAAAGAAGTAATGAACAGTGTCTATTATGGTAGTGATCAATTTAAAAGTTTTATTAATTAGTAGTTATGACTACTTTATATATTTAACGAGGAGTTGTTTATTATGAAGAAGAAAATTTTAACATTGGGATTGGTATTTTTAGCAACATTTATTTTAGTTGCCTGTGGGAATAATCAATCAAAAAATACGGAAAACACAGAAAATACAGAAGATATTGATAGAATAGAAAAAGAGTTGGAAGAAGAACGAAAACAAGAAGAGGAAGAAGAACAAGAGCGAGAAGAAGAAGCAGAAAGACAAGATCCTAACTCATATGAAAGTGTTGATTACATTACTTTAGCTAGAAATCCAGAAAATTATGTCGGTAAAAAACTAAAGTTTAGCGGTGAGATTTTGCAAGTTATCGAAGGCGATAGTAACACTGAATATCGATTAGCAGTTAATAATGATTACGATAATGTTGTGTATATGTCGATCTCGAATGATGATTTGCCACAACGAATTTTAGAAGAAGATTTAGTGACTGTTTATGGAGAATCGACTGGGAAAATTACTTATGAATCTACCCTAGGTGGAAATATTACTATTCCGTCAATGGTAATTTATATGTTTAATATAGACGGACACAAAGAGTAAACTATTAATAATAAAGAAAACACACCATCTCCCTGACCAAAGTTTGAAGGTGTGCTTAGCTAAAAATAAAACCTACACAATAGGCTTATTTGACAATGCCTATTGTATCACAGAAATTGGAGTGAATACAATATGATAAAAGATATTAATGGTACAGTCAAAAAGATGACTGGTAATAAATATAAACTTTTAGTAACTTATTACAATGATTTTGAAGAACGTCAAAGAAAGCAAAAAGTAATAGAAGTTGATTCAACGCGCAAAGCTTATGTAGAATTGGATAGCTGGATAGAAGAATTGACTCGGAATGGATTCGGTAGTTTAGATAAGATTACCTTGGAAACATTCTATAAAAAAATGTGGATGAAAGATGCTGAATCTTTGCTAGAATCCAGAAGTTACTTAGATTATATGAAAATTATGGATACACGAATCATTCCTACTTTTGGCAGCATGAAAATAAAAAGCATTCGAACATTTCATATTCAAAATTATATTAACCAAGCAAAGAATTTAAAAAATGGCAATGAACTAGCTTACACCACAAAGAAGAAAATACTAAATGTGTTAAGCTCTGTATTTAATTTAGCGATTGATGTTTATCGTATTATGGACGAATCACCAGTGGAAAAAGTGAAGATAAAAAGGAAGAAGAAAGAAGTCAAGAAAGTATGTAAGCCATACAATTTATCTGAAATCAATTTGTTTTTAAAAGCCGTCAACAAACCTAAAACACCACTGGATACTAAAGCCTTTTTACTAACCGCTTTTGTTACAGGTGCTAGAGAAAGTGAACTAGCTGGATTACTCGAATCTGATATTGATTTTAATCAAAAGAAAATTTGGATACATCAACGAATTACTAAAAGACCTAAATTTGAAGAAGATGATTTAAAAGAAGAATATTACTGTGCGCCAGGTACAAAAACCGGTGATGAATTAACTATGGTAGTTCCGGACGATTACCTGAAAGTCATGAAAGAATTTATACTTATGAAAAAGAAACAACGATTAACTCTAGGAATTAATCCAGACAGAGCTTATCTATTCGGTAACGTTGATGGTAGTTTTGTCCTACCAACATCCCTTTATCGTAAATGGACAAGATTTGCTAAAAGGAATAATCTGCGTGTAATAAGACTACACGATATCAGGCATACTACCGCTTCGTTTTTAGCTGCTGATCCCACTGTACCGTTGAAAGTTATTCAAGAGCGATTAGGTCACAAGGATATTAGAACAACAATGAACATGTACGCATCAGCTTTAGAAGAGAGCGATATTATTGCGTCAAATGCAATTTCGAGTGTGTTTCGATAATTTTATTTTAAAGTTGTCAAATAAGTTGTCAACATACATGTAAAAATAAGATAATACAAGATAAGCTAATGCATTGAAATCAAGTTATATCAACGCATAAACTCATATATTCGATTACATTTATGCACTCGTAACGCGTAGGTCACAGGTTCGAACCCTGCAGCTGGCATATCAATAAAACCGTTGAGCCCCATGAGGTTCAGCGGCTTTTTTATAACATTTTTTCATTAAAATATCTGTTGTTCTGTTTGATGTTGCCAAAAAAGTTGCCAAAACCAATTGTGAATTATGCACAAGTTTATGGTTGGAGTTATTTTAAAAATCAAGGTATCTAAATCGTCCTATTTTTATTGTCATTTTATTTTTAACCTTTTATGCGAACAAAGAAAATAAAAAAGCGCCTAACTAACTAGAAGTACTGGCTATCATTTGGTTAGGTACTTTATTGACTTATTTTTTTATAGAGGTTAGAATATGGCTGTGGAATGAGTTCTCCTTGTTACATTCTAGGCGTAACGTTTTTGAGAGACTCCGAAAAGCCCTATCTCTAGCTATCGTATTAGAGAAGGGCTTTTTGTATACCCTAGCGAATGACTATGGTTTAATTTTTTTAGTTAACAAGAACCCCTATGTATAGACAAAAACGTAAATACGCTGAGATAACTCAGCCCGTCAAGCGTATCGCTTGAAAATTGTCCTATACATAGGGGCTATTTTACATCTAATCGTTTTGTTAGTTCGATATGATTTTATCACATTAGGCTACTCAAAACTACCCCAATAGCTCGTGCGTCGATTACCTACACACTCACCGCTCAGTTTTCTGGGTGGCTTTTTTTTATACAAAAAAAGCGCCCTGCCGAACATGGGTAATCCGACAGGGCAGTACTATTTAGGTAAGATTAATATACCACATATATATTGGTTGTCAACAAAAAAGCCCTAGCGAAAAACTAGGGCTTAATTCGTTAAATGCCTACTTTTTTAGCAATTTTGTCAACCTTGTCAGCCAACTCTTGTAAATTAACAACAGGTTGTTGTAATCTAATCCACCATGGTGCTTTGTTATCCCAGGTATATTCTGGAATTTCTTTTCCATTATTTTTACGGTAAACTTCCTTCAAAATATTGATTACATCAGGATGACTGATGTATTCATAAGTTACTCCATTGAAATAATATGCATCCTTTCCATTGCCTTTTTTATTTGGAATCCAATAAATTGCGTACATAGTTACTGTACCTCCTTGATTTGTATTTTGATTATTAATATTTTGAGCAACCCCTTGCTCGATATCCTTTTTGAATTGCTCACGACTAATACCCCACTTAGCTAAATAGGGGTATGGATCTACGTGGTCACTGCCATTATTTGGCTGATTAGCAGTGCAGTATGCGTGAGTTTTAATACCGGCTAAATCTCCAGTATCTAAAGTCGTAGGGATACCACCTTCCGTTGCTAACCGACGTAGTAAATCGACATAAATCTTATAGTCAACCATAAACTCATCTTTGGTCTTGTGGCTCTCGATAAGTTCAACCGCTGCGTAGGTCTCGGCATTAAAACCGCCACCTACATCCCACGCTCCACGATTAGTTGGCGCTGTTTGGATAATACGACCATTTCCTACTACGTGGGTGTAAAAGCCGCTATTAAGGTTCTTACGTTGCATATAATCAGCTTCGTTTTGTGCAGTACTATTGGCATTTGCTGTACTGTGTGCATGCACCTGTCTGTAAGGAGCGTAGCCGACTTGTGGTGTATCTGTTCTCATTTTTGACCATCCCCCTTATCTGTTAAATCACGCAATTTTTCAATTCTGCTTTTAATAAACTCTGGAATAGGTACACCCATTTGTCCTAGATTTTCGGTGATACTAATTGCGTAGCTTGCGATATAATACAGCACAAAGGCATTAGCATATGGCTGCAATCCTAAAAGTGATAAATAAGGATAAGCAGTAATAATCAAGATGACAACTAATAGATGTTTAATCATCCCAGTTAATCCTTTAGTACTGTTTGTTGCATTTTTCTTCATACCTTTAACTAATCCAGTCAAAATATCAAAAGCGACCAAAATAATAAAAACGTGTATCCATAAATTGTTTAATAAATTACTAAATTCTTTTAAAAGTTGAAAATTATCAATAATCATCATTTTAACCACCAATTCTTTCTAAATTAAAAAGTGCAGCCGCTGCACACGCACTGCACTTTACTGCACATAGCTATTATTCTTCGTTTTCTGATTCGTTATCCACGTTATCCGCTTTTAACTTTTCAATTTCCGCTTTCAGATTTTCAATCTCTCTATCCTTATCATTAATCGTAGCTACCAATTGCAATCGTTCTAACTCCAACTGTCCTAAACGTTCTTGTACCAACTGATTTAGCATTAATTAATCCCTCCAGTTAATTCTTTGACAAATTCTTCTTTAGCCTTATCAAACCATTCATTCAGTGTTAATTCATTTAAATCATATCCGCTTTCGTTATCTAAAGGAACGTTTGCCGCTAAACTAATAAATCCGATATTCGCGTTCATGAATACCGTTGCACTAGTTACTTTGTTATTTTCTCCAATTGATAAACTTGCATTTGTTACATTTGTCGTAATCATAATAGATTACCTCCTTTTGTGTTATAAATAATATTTTCTAAAAGATTCACCTTGTTGCTTAATTTTTGTACTGCTCCGATTAAGACTGGTATTAGCCCACTATCTTTAATTTGATAGTAGTCACCAACTTTGAATACGGCATTCGGCAATACTTGCTCAACTTCTTGCGCAACTAAACCAAAATATTCGTGTACGTTATCCAATTTCCAATCAAACTGTCTGACTTGTAGTTGATTGATTGTAGATAAAGCGTCTTGAGTTGATGCTGTAATGTTATCTTTTAAGCGTTGGTCGGACTGCCACATAGTAATTCCCCAAGTTTTTCCGGCAAGATTTCGTATTTCTAGATACGTTCCAGATTCGTTTGGCTTGGCAACAGTCATCTGTTTGACTGCTGCATCAATATTCATCGATGTTTGAGGCAGATAACTACTATTGACTACTAACTGTTCTTGATTTTTCGTATGGATTTCCAATCTACCTTGTTTACTTTCAACAACCGACTTTCCGTCTTCGTTGGCTATTATTCTTAGGTGGTAAGGAGTTGCATCAGTGCGGTGGATAGTATTAGCTACAAAATCAAGGTACGCTTTTTTACCAACTAAATGCATACCTGAGTTTAGGTTTGTGCCTACATTAGTATCTTCTGGCTCGATTTTAAAACCTTCAGCATGGAACGTTATTTTTCTTTTAGCAAATACACCATCACTATTTTTCATCTCATTCAAAAATCCACTATATGTTAGTTTGGTGGAACCGGCATATCCATTAGTATCAAATATTGTCATATTAACAGATTGTGCGCCGTAATACCCAATGGAGCTATTTTGAGTCGAAATGAACCATCCGTCCATTAACTGCGTTGTGCCATTAGCTCCAGTTGACTTGACAATCGTACCGTCGATCGTTCCACCTTTAATAATATCCCCACTAATTTCAGTCGACTTAATCTTGTTGGTAATGATACTGTTAGCCACCAATTTATTTACGAACGCGTCGTCCATCTTCGTGTAGCCATTTAACCTGATTAATTTTGCGTTAATTTCGGCTGTTGATGTATTAGCGTTTAAATTTAAACTAGTTAAAATATCGCCACTGCTGTTTAGCTGTTTAATCGCATAGCTGTTAGCTAACTGGGTAGTCTTAGTAACAAGTCCGCTCGCGCTGTCGTACACCGTAGCTGATAGTTGGTCAGCAAGTTGCTTGACTTGCGTGTATTGGGTTAGTGTAGCCATGTCTTCGGGTGCTGGTTGCCAATCAGTAGCCATATTTCCAATCTCTAACTTTTCGTGTTTTGATTGAATACCTGATTCAACAGCAGTAATACTTGTATCTGTACTTTCGATAATTAAATCGACCCTTTTATATTGTAATAAGCTTGAATCGATATATACTGTTCTTGTTAATTTTTTTTCTTCACCGATATTACAAATTGAACCATAATGATTTGGTCTGTCGGCATCACTATTATAGAACTGAACTCTAATTCTTCCACCTTTAATAGCGTTAGATGGTACTTTTATATCACAAGATACAGTTATATAATCTCCAACCTTTAAATTCAAATCAGACAATTTTCTTGAAGATATAATAGCAGACCACTGACCCAAGTTAAATGCTTTATATTCTTCGTTTGTTCCTATTAGATAATTCCTTCCGCCAACTTGCAAGTTATCTAACTTACTTTGCGTATTCTTTACATAGGTAGTAATTCCCTGACCGTCAATCGTCAACTTGCTGTCAATCGTTGACTTGTCATAGTAATTGCCCAATCTAGTCGTAATATCTTGCGTATATTGCGCCGTTATTCCACTAACCGCTGTTGATAGTTTGCTGTCTACTGTAGTTTTTTGATAGTAGTTGTTGGATAGATTGCTACCAACTTCCGTTACCTCACTAGCCACCTGCTCAATACGGTTGCTAGTTTGGTCTATCTTAGTCGACTGACTACTTACCGTCTTTGTCAATGCAGCCACATCAGCGATTGCCTTATCAGCGTTACTTTTAGCTGTGTTTGCTGCCGATACTGCACTGTTGGCACTCGCTACTGCATTAGTCGCATTTTGGCTAGCACTATTCGCCACGCTCGTTGCGTCTGACGCTTTACTCAATGCGCTATTGGCGGTACTGCTTGCGTTTGTTGCGCTCGTGACTGCACTTTGCGCTTTGCTGTAGGCATCATTGGCTAACTTTTGTGCTTCGGTCGTGTCTGTTTGGATTGTTTGGATACTCGACACTTGTTGGCTAAATTTCTGTGCTGTATCTTCTTTAAAAGACTTATAATCGCCACTTAATGTGGTTAAATCTGATTTAACTGCGTACGTTTCTGACATTTCTTGTTTAACGCTTGCCACCGAATCAGATATTGTCTTACTCAACGTTAATTTAGTATCAGACAATTCTGTTTTCTTCGCGTAATCATTGGTAACTGTGGTCTTGACAGTTTCAATCTTACTGTTTAATTCAGCCTCGGCACTCGCTAAATCCGACTTGGCAGTCGATACATCTGTATTTAAACGGTCTATTTCGGTGTTTGCCAGTCCCACAAGCCTATTCGCTTCTGCGGCATCTGCATTGGCTTTGTCAGCTAACTCTTTAGCAGTGTTTGCCAATTCGTTAACCAAAGCTGTCTGCTTGCTCGCTTCATCAGCGGTATTCTTAGCATCTTCCGCCACACTTACCGCACTATCCGCCTTAGTATCAGCATTATCTGCTTTATCCTTAGCTTCATCAGCTACCTTAGCAGCATCATCTGGATTGCGTTCCCATTTGTACAATTTCGGATTTGTACTTGCCACGCTCGAATAATCGACATAATAGCCACGATATTTAGGGATTTTCGTTGTAGGTAATTCTAAAGTAAATCCTACACTACCGTCTGATGAGTCCGCCCACGCTAAATGCACGACTGGTGTCTTGCCTGGTGAGCCATCTTTAACATTAAATACCGTTAATTCATTCCGCCCACGTTCGCGACCGTCTTTCTCGGCTATGATTAGGTAGGTAGCTAACTCGTCAATACTACCTGCTTGCACGTTAATACTTGCTGTATGTGCGTACTCTGTCGAATTTTTAAACCAGGTAAGGCTAAACTCATTCGTCACATCTTTAGGGCCATCCATCACTCTAGCAGTGAGTGTAGTTTCGCCAAATCCGTTTTTAAAACTGTAACCGTTACTAGTTAAAATCTGCACGTCGTAGACCTTGTTTTCTTCGATAAGCTCCCTTACTCTAGTGAGCAAAGATTCATCTACTTCTGATTTCAAAATTTCAACATTAGTAAATGTGCTAGTGTTGTTTTCCGGATTATCAAAATAAATATCTTGCTCGCTGATCCTAGCTTCTAAATTTAACACTGGATTATATCCAGTATCTTGAGCAAGAATCGTATCGCCAATCCCAAGATACTCATAGCCTTTGATTTTGACTGTAACTTCAACTTTGGATAGTTTCTTTAATTCGGCTAACGCTTGAGCAGCTAAAACATTAGGATTATCCGTGTCGTAGGTCCAATTTTTAGCAATATAACCCTCGCCATTGACCTTAGACATAAATTGATTTCTTGCTTGTACTGCTCGAATGGATCCGTCGCCAATTGGACTATAGTAAAGTTGATTACCATCAGCATCTCTTTCGTCAATCAGTACGCTTGCTGGTGTCAATCCATCTTTACCAGTTGCATGTATAGCTGTTTTAAGATTATTGATATTCTCTTCAATCTCAATCGTTTCAATATTGTGTCCATATTCCAGTAGTATATCTGTTCGACGTTTACCAACCCCTTGATGTTTGTCATCATGTTCACGATAGACATTTAGTTTGATTTTATCCAAACCCCAATGCTTGTTTAAGACTGTTTCAAACTCAATCTCAGCGCTAAATTTATTGGCCAAACTAAACAGCCTGGCCAATATACTATCTTCACTGCCTTCCCATTCTAATTGCAGTTTTTTATCAGCTACTTCATTAATTCCTAAAACAATTGGATTATCTCCGACAAACAAAAAGACATCTAAGTATTCCTTAAATGTCATGGCTCTATTCGCTTTGTAAGCACTACTATCTTCATTTCTTAATTCTAAAGTCAAACTGTCAGCTTGGATAGTAATCAACTGTTCGTTTGATGTAGATAATGTAATGTCGAAATGGTAACTTACATCATTCCACACAAACGATACCTTATTCCCAACCTTAAAATATTGAGCGTACTCACTATTTTGTACGACTGAGCATTTAAAAAAGGCGGCTGTACCTTGTAAAAACGTATGCAGATTACTTTCTGTGTAATCATCCAATAAACAAAGCAAATGGTCTTGATTATCCAAAATCGCAATCATTGGTTTATCAATTTTTAATGTCAATCAGTACCACCTCTTTCTATATGTTCCGGTAATTGTTGGTGGAGTGCTTGTAAAATTACTATACCCAAATTCAATATGATTTTGACCAGGTTTTAGTATCGGAAATGTACTACCAGTAATCAAATCATCTAGCGTTTTAATGCCATCACGATAGATTATGTTGGCACCATTTTCCTTCTTGATGTCTACTTTTGAACCAGCAATAAATCTGTTTGGTACATCCACCCAGTATTGAGATTTTAAATCCACAACCAAAATATCACGGATGCCCATTCGAGTTACCAACTTAGATACTGGCTGACTTCCATATTGACCGACGTAGAATTGTAATCTTTTCACTCTCTTATTTTCCAACGTTGGAACGTTATGTGTGTAATAACCACCATTCCAAAAATAAGTAATCTTAGAGCCTTCTTTTTTTAGGTCAAACATATTTCGGTTGGTATCCCTACTTTGACTACCATATGGATTAGGTGGTATCCAATAGCTTGGAGTGTATTGGATTGCCTTAAAAACTGTACTTCCACCATTGCCATCACCAATCAAAAATCTGATATTAGCTGTATTACCTACTGCATCATCTTTTTCAATTGCCATACCAGCGATAAAATGATTATCTTCGTCAACATAAGCCAAGCACCATTCGCCACATTGGCCCATTCTTCCGGTTTCAAACCATGCTCTCGCCCATGTATAGCAATATTTCATAGGATTATCGAAAACTAATTCTTTGCACGCACCATAGTAACTATAACCACTATTACTAAAACTTCTTGGTAATACACCCAACCAACCGCCAAAATCAGATGTAGATGTCATTGTAGTAACAATTTTTTTAGATTGATTTTCGTAAAATACAGATGCATCTTGCCAATCGCTAAAATCTTTTCCATTTTCTTTTGGCCTAATCGTCTGCATCTTGGTTCTCGTTTCACCATCAGCTTCATCCACATAGCCAAGTTGAGTAATAAAGGTAGAATCTGCTCCGTTGATACCAACTGCACTTAAATAACCAGTTTCATCAATGTTTTTAATATTAATTTCTAGTGGTGTTTCTACAGTACCATCATAATCAATATCCACTGATAAGATCCCCTGATCATTAACTGTGGCAGTAAAAGGTGTCAATTCAACAGAGTGTGCTAGTCCATCAGGTACAACAAATGTAATGGTGCCAGTAGCTAAAAATTGTGTAATTTCTTCTAAGTCAATGCTTGTTAAATCTGCCATGTAATACAGATTTGGTTCATCATCAAAACTAATTTTATTATCAGATTCTTTGATAAACGCATCAATTCTACGTTTAATTTCAGGTACTGCTAGCTTGTCATCACAAATTGTAAAGTCTACTTTAATTGTCTTTTCACTTCTTCGACTTCCGACAATTTTAACACCGCCCTTTTGGATGATGCTAGATTTTTCGAACCCAAAACCAAAACGTTCGATTTTGTTAATCACAAACAATTCAGCGGAACTTTTCCCGTTCACTTTCATTGTTACAGACAAGCTATCACCCCCTTATCTTACTTTTCATTAAGTCGTATTCATTCGCAAAATCTTTTGCATAGGACCATGTTCCCCTTGCGATTTCACGATTGTTAGCTTGCACAACGATTACTTTTTCTTTCTCTATTAATTTCTTGATTGCGTATAACACTGTGTCAGGATTATTATCCACATTGGATGATTCGATAAATCTCGCATTATACCCATTAAATGGTAAATTCTCACCAGTCCCCCTTGCATAGTGTGGAAGATTATTTTTAATTTTACGTGTTTCATAGGCTGTTTTGATTTTCGTTCCTTTTTTCAAAGGCAACATAACATTTCTGCCTTCTGGAATAAATGCGGGTCCTTTTGGTGGAATAATCATTTCTTCGTAAATCGGACCTTCTTGGTCGTTAACAACAGCTAATTGGTCATTTGGTAGACCATCTGAGCCTTTGGCAAACCCTAATAATTTAGCAGCTGCACCAGCAATATTCGCCACTACTTTAAATGTTTTGGTGATGGTTTCGTTACCACCAAAACCTCTAACGTTTCTAGTTGCTTCTTGTGCTGGTCCGGATGCTTTATCAATTGCCAACAAAGTTGTACTACCAATCGTAGTAGCTGCTTGTTTATAATTCTCTAAACCTTTTTGACCTTTTCCTGATTCTTTAACTACACTACTTGAATCACCAAGTAATTTTTTTGTTTCCGGATTATTTTGAGCAAAATCATTTAACGCTTGCCCACTTTGCAATGCCTTGTTTAATAAATCGGCATTATTTGCATACATCATTTTGACGTTTACTGGTAACTCGTTCCATTGATTCACTTGGTCTTGTGATTGGAACATTTTGTAAGCCACATCAGCATTATCTACACCAAGTTTTTTGACATCTGCTTCATAACTATTCCATGCGCCTAAAGCATTAATATTGTCATACATGATTAATTTTGATTGGTCACCATTAACAATCACTTGCTTTTGCTCGACTGACAATTGATTCCATTTACCGGCTTCACCCATTGCCACAGCGATTTCAGTTTTTGCATTAGATGTAAGATTCGCATGTTTCAAAATAAATTCTAAGTTTTGCCACGCTTCTTCTGAATCAGTAGCGGATGCAATCACTTCTTTTAAGTTAGTCTTAACTTTACCGGTCTTTTCATCAAATACCATGTCATTCCAAACTTTGTTAGCAATAATAGCTTCATTGCTTGATTTTTTGGTTGTTTCAGCAAACAGTTTGTTTTTAGCTATTGCTTTATCTGTATGCTTACCCATTTTTTCAACGACATCACCGTAGTTAATGCCTAGCTTTTGCAACTCGTCTACAATCTTGTATGTGTCATTTGGATACATTTTCTTGTAGTATTGCACCAATTTTTCAGCATAAGATTGCATCATTTGTTCATGTTCATCAGTGAGCTGCTTGGTTTTCGAATTATATTCTTTCCGTGTGATCAATCCAGCTTTCAAAGATTTCTTAAGGTTGCTAACATCATCATCATAAGTTTTATTAGACTTTTCAATTGCCTTAATGACACTTTGTGAATACTCTCCAGCCATTTGTAAACTCATGCTGTTAATATCGCTATTTAAAGCTTTCATGATAGCTTGTTTTTTCTTACCTGACTCAAACAACAGATTCACTTCTGCCTGCATCATTGATTGGCGATTATTCATAATGATTTGCTTTTCTTCGTCGGTAAACTTACTAACATCTCCATTGTGCTTTTGATAAATAGCTGATACTTGGTTAGACATTGCTTGTGTCGATTCAGTTAGTTTCTGATTCGTTTCCGCGATTTTATCTGCACGTTTCTGAGCACCTTTTTGCAACTCTTCTGGCAAGTTATCAATCAGTTCTTTGTTCTTTTTATTAACTTCATCAACAGTCTGATTGATTGTTTTTTGCATATCTTCAAAGGCTTTCGCAACATTTTTCGCGTTATCCTTAGCTTTGTTTTCAAAATTATCCAAAGCCAATCCAGACTGCGTCGAAAACTCTTGTACCTTGTTTAAAGTTTTGCCAGCTTCTTCTGATACCGAAGTACCCCATTTACGCGTTCTTTCAGCACTCTCTACAGCCTTTTCTCCCCAAGCTTTCCACGCTACAGCACCAATTGTAATTGTTCCTGCTGCACCTAACACCCAAGGATTAAGCAAAGCACCACTTTTCAAAAATCCACCAATAGCTGATTCTGCTAGAGTTGCACCACCACTGGTTAATTTCAAAATATCTCCAAGTTTGGATATACCACTAGTGACTTTACCAATCGCTACCACAGTAGGACCGGCAATTGCAACAAATCCACCAATCTTTAAGACTCGTTCAATATCTTCATCAGACATATTTTCTAAAGTATCAGCGAATTTCTTAGTAGCAGATTCTACTTTTGGTAAATATTTTTCTCCAAGTTTTAGCAACACTTCGCCAAGTGGCAATAAAGCAGTTTGTGCTTCTCTGAATAATGATTTTGCACGTGCACCAAAAGTTTCATTCTGCTGGTCCTTGACCTTTTCCATAGATCCAGAAACATCATCATAGGTATGATTCACATCATTTAAGGATTCGATAATTTTCATAGCATTATCTTCACCTAATGCAGACCAGACGGTTGATGCCAATGTAAGTTTTTCTTGTTGATTTTTTGTGTTTTCTAAATCATGAATAACCGATTGAAACACATCTTGGGCAGTCTTTTTTCCTTCCTTGAATTCCTGAAAAATATTTTGTGTTCCTTCGGAAAAACGACTTAAATTATCTTCGATGCGACCATCATTTAAAGAAATGGTAAACTCTTTAACAAAATCATTCACCTTATCTAAATTATAAGCACCCGATTTTAATCCATTTTCTAACACCGAGAACATATCTTTTGCGCTAAAACCTGCTTGAGACCACAATTGACCATATTCAGCCAAATTATCGCCTAGCTCTCCAGTCTTATCTAATCCTGACTGTACCCCGGTAACATATAGATCCATCGCATCATCTGCGCTCATACCAAAATTGACCATGAGTGAATTGACACCACGCAAAGACTCGTTCATATCTTGCCCTAGTGTATCGCGAAGGACCAACGCATTTTCAGTTACCTTCACAATTTGATCATCTGGAATATTTGAAAGCTGTTGTTTCACCTGAACAATTGCATCCGCAACATCTTCCATATTTTCTCCAAAACCATCAGAATAGATTTTTTCCAAAGCAGTTTTTGTTGCGCCGCTTTGTTTCTCGGTTAAGCCAAGAGAACCAACAATTCTTGCATTTGCACTTTCAAAATCACTAGCCATTTTTACAGAAGCTGTTGTAAGTCCTACAAGTGGAACTGTTAGTCCTGCTGTTAAAGCTGTACCTATAGTAGAAAGTTTTTCACCCTTTGTTCCTAACTTCTCCCAAGCTTCCGCATTCTGATCTAATCGTTTTTCTACACGATCAAATGCTTCGTCGGCCGTAGACCCATACATTCTCATTTCCTGTTTAGCCATTTTCAGCGTACGACTCATTTTGACACCCATTGTATCTCTAAGTTCCAACGCTCGCTTGGTTGCAGTTTCTATACTTTCAGAATCTAGATCTCCTAATGCACGTTTTGTTTGCATTAAGCCACGAACAACATCGTTGACAGACTTTCCAAAGCCTTCTTTATAAATATTTTGTGCAGACTTTGTTAATTCCTTTGTTTCTGCTTCTGTGGTTTTTAAGCCTTTTTGAATCTTCTTTGCAGCAATATCCCATGCATTAGAAACTTGCTTAGATGCTTGCGCAAATTGTTTTTCTACCTCATTTGCAACAGATTTTCCTTGTTTCTTTACCTGTTCCATCCCTTGCTTAAATGCTTTCTGATCTGCAACAACTGGTGCTTTTAACGTCGCTAATTCAATGTAACCCGCCATTAGAACTCACCTCGATTCTGGTATTCTTTGATTGCTTTTTCGTCAGCTGCTGTCTGTTTTAATCGCCAACAAGTCTCTAAAAATTTCCGGCCAGCTTCTGATTGTTTCATTGTAAAAATCCAAGACTCTTTTAAATACAAACGATATTCACTATATGGAAGATTCAATACCTCTGATAATGAAATGTTGGCATAATCAGATACAGCCTTTAATTCACTGGTAAAACTCAAAAATTCCTGTTCCCATGGTTCCTTGGCAAAATATTTCTCGCTAATCGCTTGAAATACATTAGGATCCTGTGGAACAGGAATTATGAGTTTGGGTCATTTTCAACTTTTTGAGCAAATCCCAATACAGCCATTAAAATAGCTGTCAATTGAGCCCGATTCAATTCGCTGACTTCTTCCTTTGTAAATGTTCGTTTTTCTTTATTATTTTGAATAAACTCCAGAACAAGCTCTTGTGCATTTTCTAATGTATTCTCCGTACGATCTACTTTATTTACAAAACGAGTGGAGGGCTGTCGAACATGTAATTCTTTCCCATCTATCCATTTAAAATCAATTGTTTCTTCAATCAATGCTTGTAAGTCAATCATGTATTATTTCCTCCTTGTAATTAATCAACATGCCTAGCGCACAATAAAAGGTAAGGAGTTATTCTCCTCACCTTTTATTAAGCTCCTCCCCCGCCTGGTTTAGGTTCTGCAGGCGTTTTTTCTATTTCTGTTTCAATTTCTGCCAAAAAGTTTTTGATATATTCAATAGCTGATAGTTCCGCATCCACTACTGTTTCTTTCCCACCTTGGAAAGTCATGGTAAATCCATTAGTTGCATTTGCGATCATCGTTAAACGAATTTTCTTTCCGTCATCTTTGGTGTGTACAAAGCGAACTAATACATTTTTCAATGGATTATCAGCACCAAATGTAATCTTTACAAATCCTTTTGCCTTATCCTCTGCAATTGTCGCATTTGTTAACAAACCGATCTTTTGCGGATCAAAGGTTAAAATACCAGATTTAAACGTACATTCAGTTTTTGTAATTTTTCGTTTTACAACTTTTCCGTAACTATTCTCTACATCATAAACTGACGGTGTATAAGTAAATTCCGCTCCGCCAGAAGTATGCCCTACATTATTTATATCTGTTTCAATGGCGGCATGTTCTGGTACTTTATCTCCTGTAAATTCGGATAAATATAATTCACCCGCACCTAAAATAATATCGTTTGGACTTAATTGTTTTTCAGCCATTTAAATTCGCTCCTTTGTTTTCAAAATATAAAATGTTGTTAACTCCCACATCTGGATATCATCGCGAAAAGAAAAACCCCCACCAGATACACCACCTGTAAAAGAAATATCCGGTAAAACAATCGCTTGGTTTTTCTTTTCCGTGCTAAAACACTCCATTAATTTTCGTTTATATCCTTCCGCTGTATCATAGTCTTTATCAATCACTCGTAATTCAAGCATGTCTTGCCCCACGTATCCACCAACAGATGTATTGATAAAATATACAACAGATAGATCATCTACTTTCGTCGTAAATCCAGGATATACTTTATCTGTTAATTCGGGATAATTCTCCTCAATCCAGGATTTTACTTGATATCCTTGTAACATCTATTCGCCTCCCAGAAGTTTACTAATAGTAGCTTGTTCCTGCTCAACAGCATCTTTTAAATATGGGTTTGGTTTAGAACCTCGGGTAAATATTTTTTCACCTATTTTTGGGTCCTCATATATCCACGGTGTTTTTCGACCGTTTCCCTCTATAGCATAAATACCAGTTCCTTGGTGGTGATAAGGGGCATATTCCAATGTATTCCCTACATGACCTACGATTTCATCCCCTTGGCTTTTTATTCCTAACGGTCGGATATCTGCTCGTAAAGCACCTGATTGTACACCTACTTTGGTTTTGGCCGTATTGGCTACTTGATCGAGTGCTAACCCCATATTTCTGATTATCATTTGCTCGATCTTATCAACTGCAGCATCCACACTTGCTTCAAAATCACCTGTGTCAGCCATCTGCCAGCACCTCCAAAAACAATTGAGCCAAGCGACCTTCATTGTTCACGCCTTTCACCATAAGTTTCATAGTGTCATTTCTAAGTTGATATTTTGACGCTACAAGTGTCTTATTAGTAGTCAGACCTAAGTAATCATACTTATTGATACGAACGCCAGAACTGCCAAATGTTAGCTGATTCTGCGCACTTTGATCATAAAGACTAACAAAAATCGATTTTTCCAACTTTATCCAGTTATCTTTTATAGATCCAGACGGAGATTTCATTGGTTGATTTTCCCACAGCTCAAATGACTGCCGTTTTCTACGAGGATTCATCATCATCCCCCCACGAGCCGATACGACTATTTGAATAAAGAACAGATTGAAGCGTACTAGGTAAATCTTTCAAATAACTTGTAGATACACCTGAATAACTTTCAGAAGCAATCCCTTCTGTTCCTAATCGATGAACTTTCATCACAACAGAAGCTATTACAACTTTCTCCAATGAACGATTGAGTGCCGTTTGTTGTGTAACTGCAAACACTTCTTCGGTTGCTTCCTCAATAAAATCAGATAGTAATTCATCAGATACCGTTACTTCAGAATCCTGTAGACGTATTTTGATTTTAGATAAAATGGATTTATCCACATTTTCCACAACCTTTTTATCCACAACGCTACGCTGCAGGAGCACCAGCTGTAAATGTGGTGTCTAATCGTGGACTTGCCCCATTCGCATTTAGCGCTTCTACACCAAACGTATATTTCACGCCATTTTCCATCGTACCAAATCCACCAGTTAGTTCTGTTACTGTTACTGATTTTGCAGCACTCCATGGCTCAGAAGCTTTCTTCGTATAGATTTTATACCCTGTTACACCTTCTTCTGTCGCAGTTGGAGATGGTGTAATCACAAAGTCCATTCCTTTATCTTTAGGCGTTACTTTGACAGTCGGTTTTGTAGGTAATTTTAGTGTTGTAAATCCTTTAAGATCTACTTTTTTCGATTCTTTTTCTCCTCGAACACGTGTTGCTTGATAATCTCCTTCCGCAACCGTTGTTCCAGAAGCAAGCCCTGTGAGTTTCACAGGTGAAACACTTTCTGCTACTTTTGAGCCATCTGCTTTTTTATACACTCGAAATTGATCTGCCATCTTTTTTCCTCCTTGTCTAATTTCCTAATATTCCTTTTACAAAGGTTGTAATTTTTGTACCGATTAGATTGTATCCATAGTTATTGACATGATATTGATTTTGCCCTGCGGCTACATTATCAACAAACAGTGCCGAACGAGTAATCTTATTAATTCCCGATTCGTTATACAAATCAATATAGGGAATCGCATATAATTTAGCGATCTCTTTCGTTACGTTAATGTATGTTTCTGGCATTGGAACACCTGAACGATTCCAAACCTGATAAGGCAAAATAATCCCTATCTTCATTTTTGGAAACCGTGTAACCACATCTTCAATCATCGATTGATAATTTCCAGCCATCGTTTTTAAATCAAACGTTCCACCAACCTCGGCTATTTGACCGACAGGAATGTTTCCATTGAAATCATTTACACCTGCATAAAATGTCACCATTTCATACCCAGTAAAATCAAATGCTTTACTACGTGCTGCAATCTGTGCAGTTGTATTTCCTGCAATTCCTTGATTCTCAACAGTTCCCCCAAGGGCATTACGTAAATAGGTTTCATATCCTTGCATCACAACTCCTGCCCATTCTTTTAACACAGTGCTAGGCATTGCGTGACTATCATAATACGTAATCGAATCCCCGAAACAAACCATTTTCTTTCCTACTAATGCTGGCAAACTCACTTTTTCCGACTCCTTTGTTCCTCTTACTCGGCTCACGCTCAACGGACCTAAAAAGCCCATTTGATTGCGTAGACTATTTAAAAATGTCAAAGGGGAAACGTCCTCTAATAGCAGCTGTTCCCCTTGATAAATTCTAAATTTATCTGTCATATTAATCACCTATTAAGACAATTCAATCGTTGCTCCATCTCCCGTTGGAGTGATTGTTCCAACTACGGGCACAGGTACTTCGTCTGTTACTCCTTGGTTATCAGAATACGAAACATATATCGCTGTACGAGCTTTTTCTAATACAATCAAATCATAATAGTTTGTTCCTTTAATTGTGTCTCGGTTTCCGTCACGGTCTTGAGAAGCTGGAATCAAGGTCACATTATTGTATTTTTCAATAGGAGCTGCTATACGCAAAGGCACTAAAATGAAATTAATATGCTTGGTTTCATCAACTTGTAGGCGATCTTTGGCTACTTTTAAAATTGGAATATCATTGTCTAGCTGTGCCACTTTACGATTAATACCACTGATATTTACTTCATTCGTTGTAAATGTTTTAGATACTTTTTCATTGTTTTTCAATGCTTTATAATATGCACTTGAGGCAAACATAATGAATGGTCCCACCACTTCAGCATCGGTCATATATTCTTCTGCATTATCAAATGCAGACAATGAATTCGTCGTTGTAATATCTTCTTTCACCGTTTTCCCTTGATAGCCATCCTCGGATGCTTCAGCAAATGCGGCTCCTAATAAACGTTCAATCGCTGTACGATCTTTTTCTGGAGTAGCTACAAGGCGTACATGTTCTTCTAAAACAGTAGAAGGATCATAAGAACCATTTTCTTCTTGATCCAATGCATCTAAGTCATAGGCCATCCACCGTTCTTTTTCAAGCTTAACAGTTTCTTTCGTTACATCGATTTTATTACGTCCATTATCTTGATTTCGTTTATAATCTGTTGCAGTAAATCCCTTCATCTTGTTCACACGAACTTCTTTTGCACCTACAAAATCGGCTTCAGTAATATCTGCAGCTCCTTCTTTCAGTACTTCCCACACTTGAGATTCTGCCGCAAATTCTTTATCTAATTTTGCTAAATCTTTACTATCTAAAATAACGCCCATTTTATTCACTCTCTTTCACTTTTTTATAATTTTCGCGTATCTGATCACGCCATGATTTTCCATCATTTTGAGATTCTTTTGGTTTTGGTGGGGTCTTATCTTTCATAATTTCATTTACAATTGATTCTCGATAGGATTGCATATATTTCGTAAATTTATCAATGTTTTCTGCCTGCATTTCTTCATCAATTGAAACAAGTAGCGCAGGAACAAAATCAATAGGCAAGTTCGCTTCACTTAAAGATGTACGGACATCCGCTTCTGCTTTAAATAGTTTCAACTCTTCTTGTGCTTTAAGAACTTTTTTATTTGCCTCATCCAACAGTTCTTGTTCTGACAATTTACTCTGGCGATCCTGTTCTTCTTTTTCTTTGTAACTCTTCAATGTTTCTTGCGCTTTTGAAAGTTCATCTTCCAATGCCTTTCTACGTGCAGTCTCAGATCCTAAACGCTTTTGAAGCTTTTCGGCCGATTTCTCCTCATTCGTTTCAGGATCTTCCTCTTGAGTATTTTGCAAGTTTTCTTCCGTTTCTTCATTTGATGCAAAATACTGTAGGCGCATTGGCATTTTTAGCTCTATATCTCTCATTTAAATTCCTCCTTCTCGCATTTAACGTTTTGGGAAACGATTCTCGCATTTTATGTCTTGGGAGACAAAATAAAAAAGCCTAATTTTTAGACTTTATTTCACTTCCAATAATGTTTTAAGATACTGCTTTGCTTGTAAAATCTCATCTGCCGCTTCATCTATCATTGCTTGACTGATAACTGGTACCAGCGTACATCGACAATTGGGATGCGCTGGAATGTCTGGCAAATTATCAATTGAATACTCTTTGCCATTTCGCTTACGACAGATATCGCTAGTTTTGTCATCCATTGTGGCGACCCACCGAAGTTTTGTATATCCATTTGACCGGTACGTTTCAATTTGCCCTTGATTCAATGCATGCATATATTCGGTACGAACAAGACGCTGTATCTGACTACGACCAACTTGCAACCTTGCGTCCATCATGTTGGCGACTTGATAGATGGATTTTCCTTGAATGATTCCACTAGTCAGTTCTGATTTCATACTGGCGATCAGTTGGGCTTTATTCTTCCAAATACGATCTGAATAATTGCCACCTGCCCAAGGTTGCTTCACCATTTGATCAATAGCAGACTTGTTTAAAACGCCAATCTGAAGTACGCTGCTTACCGTTTGAGATCCAAGCTTAGTCGCATGTCGTAAGGCTGATTTTGTGAAATCATCTTCTTTGGCACCAAGTTCAAGAATGGATTGTTCGATCTGTTTCTCAATTTTCTGTAAATGATTATATCGATAAAAATCTGAAATTAAGGGATTGGGCTTATTGATCTTACTATACGCATGAAACAGCTCTGCTTCGATATCTTTCTTGGCCTGCTCGTAAACTGTAAGCCATGCCCTGGTTGCTTGTTCATTTTCGTTATAAGCTTGATGAAGTGGATTCTGTAGTCTTCTCTGCCAATAAGTCAAAGTTTTCATCATTGTTCACATCCTCGATGATAGGTGCAGGAATAAATCCTTCCATTCGGCTGCTTTCTTTTTCCTCTGCAATCCGATTTAGTTCTGTTTGTACATCTGGGACAATATCTTCACCTAATTGCGTCAACATTGTCGCTCTAGAAGTTATCCCCATTAACTGTTGAACAAATTGAGCAATTTCCTGAGAATTCTGTGGTAAATTTGCTTTAAAAGTAATACCAATCTCTACAGGATCAAATGACTCTCCATGAGTAGATAAAAAATTACTAATCATTTTTAAACGAGTCAATAAAGCTTTACGCATCCATTTTATTTTCTCAAGTCTTAACTGTTCTAATGCTAATAACTTGTATCTAATGGCAACGCCTGAAGCATTATTCGCAAAATTTTCATCAGACATATCCGGAATAAAAGATAGTTTATGAATATCTGCATCTAGCCGATTTTTTATATTCTCAGAATAGCCATCATTCACATTTTTTATTAGCCAGGATATATCTCCATCTGCTCCTACTTTAAAACCACCGACTTCTTTCGCCTCTTGTATATCCTTTTTTGTTGTGGCCATTAGATTTTTAAAAATCATCATAGCATCGGTATTATCTGTTAAGTCATTCACACTATTTGATACAGATAAATTATAGGCATCAACTTGTGTGATGACTGGCTCAAAGTCTCCAATTCCCCAGCGATTATTTTTTATTTGAATGACTGGACATTGTCCCATTAAGTGAGCTGTTTCTTCCTCTTCCACTTCAAAAGAACCTATCGAAGTTTCCGATTTGTTTTGATTAAAAGAACGATCTGATCGAATATAGGAATACACTTTCCTAGAAGTCTGATCATAACAAGTCATCGTTACTTTTACTTTATCTCCTTTTTGATCTTCCTCATCAAAGATAATCGCATCTGTCACTGATTCTCTTAGTTTCCCATCAGTGATAACCATAACTGTTTGCGGATCCAATGCTTCAAAACAATACTTTCCCTCCTCATCAATCCACTCAATCTCATAGGCTTCTCCAAAAATAGATAAAAATAAAAGCAAGTCACTATTAACGGATGACTCACTGTTATGATTAAATATTTCCTTTAACTTTTCATGTTCTTCAATCTTTGAGTAATTAACATTGCCTGTATACCCGGTAGCAATTGTTGAAATATACCTAGGATAGCCATGAACTACCTTTGCATCTTTTTTTCCTTTACGGTTTTTCCGGTTTAAAATATCATGCTTTCCTTCGTAATAACGCATAAGCTTTTTTAATCGTGGTTTTCGATTCATCACATGACTTTCGTACAACTTTCTCGCTTCATCAAAAGTTAACATCTGTATTCTCCTTTTTTTATATCTTAACTAGTAACATTCAATATTATCTAAAACCAAAATCACTAATGTTAATTGCTTCGGCCTTACCGGTATTACGCATATCTTCACTGAAGGCGTATCTTGTGGCATCAATAGTATGATTGTCTTTATCTTCTAATCTTGCTTTTGGATTGCCATCTTTATCTGTTTGATAGTCAATGTTTTCAAACTCTTTGGCAATGTTTGGCGTTCGCTGTGGATCAATACAAATAAAATCTAAATCATCTAGCCACCGTTCGCCATACTCCACAGAATCCGGACCTTTCTTTACACCACGAACTTTTGAAATGTTATGCTCTGTTATTAACTCATCAATTGATTTCGGTTCGGCTGAGTCAGCAAACATTTCATCATGCTGATAGCCTTTTGCTTTTAACTTATTTGCTAATTCACGATTACTTATTTTCACGCCATAGATTTCATCAATTGCGTAGATGCCGTTCTTTTTCTTGTCATAATGCCAACGAACAAAGGCTAGCGGGTCCGTGGCATAACCAAAGTCAAGACCGTTTCGAATATTATCGAAATTAGCTACCATCTCATCTGTGATACTTCCTGCTTTTACTTGCAGATTGTCAAAAGGTACTACACCAGATCCGATTGCTTTCCCTAGGTATTCCCATTCGTATTTGCGTTCATTTCTTTCTTTTGTTGTCGTTGCTTCGTCAATAAAATCTTTAGCAATGTGTGGATTATCAAAATAAGTAGAATGATGCACAAAAGTATTTTTCGGTTGAAAGCTCGTTTCGTACTTTTTATTTACCCAGTTCTGCTTTCTCTTTGGCGGATTGTAACTGTGGAAAAATTTATAAAAAAGACCATCTTCTAACTCAGCACGAATGATTGAGTTAGTGATGGTTGATATTTCATCTTCTGTTTTAAATTCTGCTTCTTCTTCAAACCAGGCGATTGCGAAAGGAAAGCGACTATCTTTTAATGATTTAATACGTTCAGGATTTTGAGCACCTCTGAAAATCATATAATTGCCACGCGGTAAATAGGTGATTTTGAGTGGTGACTTATTAAACTTAAACCATCTTGCCACGCATTGTTGCTCGATAGCCCACTTCATTTGCTCGTAAATTGATTGCTCCAGTGTGTTGTCAACATATCGGATACCGACAACATTAACCGGATATCTCATCATGAATTGTGTGATAATGTGTCCAATCGCTGTAGATTTACCAGAGCCACGACCGCCTTTTTCTACCACATGTAAAATATTTGGATTCTTTGCCGCTTTCCAAGTGTCATGGAAAGCTTTTGGCAATAATTCAGATATTCGTTTAACCGCCATCTTCATCACCACCGTCAATATCATCAATGTCATCAACGAATGTAGGAATTTCAGACACAGCCACTTCTGTTTTATCAGTGAATAAAGCGAATCGTTTACCGAGTAATTCAGCAGCTTTGAGTCTGTCCTTAGCTCCCACTTCTTTTTGAACTGTCGATTGCACGCCTTCTCCTACGCCTATTAAAACCTCTTCTGTTTCGTTTCCACGCATGACTGATGTCAGATACTCTAAAACTTCTTGTGCGTCTGCTGTACGCTCTGATTTCAATTCTTCGAGGCGTTCTTCGATATAGTTTTTAATTGTAGTATTTTGTAGTAATTTAGATGCATTAGTATTAGCATATTTCGAACTATATCCAGCCTTAATTGCTGATTGAGTAGCATTACCGCTAATAATGTACTCATCAGCAAATCGTTTTTGTTTTTCAGTTAGCTTCATGCTACTCAACTCCTTTCTTGGATAATAAAAATAAGCCACAGCATAGGGGAAAACTGTGACTTATAAAAACATTTCATATTTTCTACACTAATAGAATAACACATGAAAAACAATAAAAACATACAAACACCGAGTGAACATTTAGTGAACATGGAAT
>ERZ1034876.421-NODE-421-length-24625-cov-25.462352_pt1 | contig 24625 bp, 18 predicted proteins | sample MGYA00520698_ERZ1034876 | MGnify/ENA primary metagenome ERZ1034876 (study PRJEB33766, sample SAMN09781723) | gut metagenome | biome: gut microbiome | host: Homo sapiens | place: Madagascar | study: EMG produced TPA metagenomics assembly of the PRJNA485056 data...
AAATCAGTAAAGACAAATACGATGAGTGGCGTTACCATTACCCGGAGTTTGATACCACGCAAATCTGGGCGAAAGTACCATCGCAGGCACTTAGTGACGCGCTGGTCTAATGTTCCAAGACCAGCTCAAACCAGATAAATAAAGACGACAAAAAGCCCTTAGCTATGAGCTTTTTACCCACAGCTAAGGGCTTTCTAAATAAATAATATGGATTTATTTGTTGCACAACCACCTGTCAATCATTCTCTAACCCCAAAACCACTGGCTTACAAGAATAATAGCTCTCATGCAACCGTTATCAAATTGTTATCAAAAGACTTCTTGAAGTGCCTCAAACCCGCATAAACACTGGATTTTTAAAGCATTTCAAATTATTCGAACTCGATCGTTGCTGGCGGCTTGGTGGTATAGTCGAACAGAACACGGTTGATATGCTTTACTTCGTTTACGATGCGATTTGCTGCGGTGGTAATAGTTTCGGTGGGCAGCAGGGTAACTTCCGCGGTCATAAAGTCGGTCGTGGTCACAGCGCGCAGGGCGATGGCGTAATCATAGGTGCGCTCATCACCCATAACACCAACGCTGCGCATGTTGGTCAGCGCGGCAAAATACTGGCTGGGGCGCTGAGCGGCGGGCAGCTTATCCACTTCCTCGCGCCAGATTGCATCAGCATCCTGTACAATGGCAACCTTTTCCTGGGTGATATCGCCGATAATGCGGATGGCAAGGCCGGGGCCGGGGAACGGCTGGCGGGCGACCAGATATTCAGGCAAGCCCAGTTCACGGCCAGCCTGGCGGACTTCATCCTTGAACAGGTCGCGCAGCGGCTCCACAATTTCCTTAAAGTCTACATAATCCGGCAAGCCACCAACATTGTGGTGGCTCTTGATGGTAGCAGATTCACCGCCCAGGCCGCTTTCCACAACGTCCGGGTAGATGGTGCCCTGTGCCAAAAAGTCTACAGCACCGATCTTCTTGGCCTCGTCCTCAAACACACGAATGAACTCTTCGCCAATGATTTTACGCTTGCGCTCCGGCTCGGTAACACCGGCCAGCTTGCTGTAAAAACGTTCGCGGGCGTCCACGCAGACAAAGTTGATGTCGAACTGGCCGCCCTCGCCGAACACTTCGCAAACCTGCTCACGTTCGTTCTTGCGCAGCAGGCCGTGGTCAACAAACACGCAGGTTAACTGCTTACCAATGGCCTTTGCCAGCATGGCAGCACATACGCTGGAATCCACACCACCGGAAAGAGCGCACAGCACCTTGCCATTGCCGATCTTCTCGCGCAGGGCGTTCACGCTATGCTCCACAAAGGAATCCATCTTCCAGGTACCGGCACAGCCGCAAACTTTGTAAACAAAGTTATGCAGAATCTTAGTACCGTTTTCGGTATGCAGCACTTCCGGGTGGAACTGCACACAGTACAGGCCGCGGGCGGCATCCTGTGCAGCGGCAACCGGGCAGTTGGGGGTGTGGGCAATAATATCAAAGCCGGGGGCAGCCTGCTCGATATAGTCATTATGGCTCATCCAGCAAACATTCTGGTTCGGCAGGCCGTCAAACAGCGGGCTGGTGGTATCCAGATCCACAACCGTCTTGCCATATTCGCGTTCCGGAGCCTTGCAAACCTTACCGCCCAGCATATGCATCATCAGCTGGCTGCCATAGCAGATGCCCAGTACCGGAACACCCCAAGTATATATTTCGGGATCGATGGTAGGGGAATCCGGCAGGTAAGCGCTGTTGGGACCACCGGTAAAGATAATACCCTTCGGATTTTTGGCCTTGATTTTGGCCAGGTCAGTACGGTAAGAATAAATTTCGCAATAAACGTTGCATTCACGGACACGGCGGGCGATCAGCTGGTTATACTGGCCACCAAAGTCCAACACAATGACAGTTTCCTGCTGCATGTGGTAGCTCCTTTCCAAACATCTAAATTTGCATATATAACAGCATATACAGATATTATACCATAGCTTCCGGCAAATAGGTAGGGGGCTTGAGAAAAAAGTCGAGATTCTTCGATTCTGATTTGTCGCACAGCCGGAATCTGTTCGCTTATTCTGCATAGAATCAGATTGTCGGTCGGCGCCCCAAAGCCATAAAAAATGCTGCACATCGGGCAAGGAACCGGGGCCGGTTCCTCCTTCCAATGTACAGCATGGTATTTTTGCTGTTGTTTTATCTTTTCCGTTATTCGCCGCTGCGCCAGGTCCACAAAAGATATTTTACATTTGTTTTCAGGTAGCGGTGGAACAGGCGCTTCGGGTCCTGCATCAATCGGTAAAGCCATTCCAGGTTGTGCTTCTGCATCCACATGGGCGCACGCTTAATGTTGCCCGCCTCATAGTCAAACGCCGCACCAACGCCGATCATCAAGGCTTGTACACGATCCTCATGGGCGGCCATCCAGCGTTCCTGTTTGGGGGCACCAAGGCCAACCCACACAAAGTCCGGCTTTGTTGCGTTGATTTCCGCTACCGCCTGAGCGTCCTCCTGCGGGGTCATCTCGCGGAACGGTGGCGACATCATACCGGAAATCACAACACCAGGGTAGCGCTCTTCCACCTTTTTGCGCAGCAACTGCAACGTTTCCGGGGTAGAGCCATAAAAATAGTGCCGCCAGCCTTTTTCTGCGCTGACCGCCAAAACCTGCTTCATCAAATCCGGCCCCGTAACGCGCTGCGCAGCAGCATACCCCTGCCTGCGGCTGAACTGCGAAAGGGGACCGCCGTCCGGCAGCGCCATGACCGCATGGTTCTGAATATAGCGGTACTCGGCATCCTCGTGCGCCGTTACGGTGGTATGTACATTGGCCACGCAGATATATTTCCCACGCCATTGTTCCAGCTGGCTTTCCAGCAGCGTCATGGTTTTGTCCATGTCCGTTACCACAATGTTCACACCCATAATATCGCAGGTTTCCTGCATTTTCAGGTCGATCACATACAACCCGTTTACGGTATTATCCATTGTGCGGGAAGAGAGAAAGTCCGAATAGACCGGAATTACACTGACCTTAATGCCGTAATTTTCTGCAATCGCGGTGATCTGCAGCAACTCGCTGCGGTTCTGGGTTTCCTCCGCAATCACAATATGGGTAATCCGGGTACTTTCCAGAATCTTATGCAGATCGGCTACTGTGCCAAGGTAATTCGGCAGTTCCACTACCGGGTTCTGCGCTGCATAGCCGGCATACTCTGCCGATACATCCTTACCCTTTACAACATCATTATAATAGCGTAATGCCAGGTTTCCATTGCCGACCAGCAAAACGCGGGCTATAATATGGCGCCGCTTTGCATACCAAAGGCTGATCCAGTGCAGCAATAACCGCTTGATCGTAATGACCACGCTGGACAGCAGGTAATAGTAAACAAGCAGCAGGCGGGAAAACTGCGAAAGTTGGAATACATACAAAATGGTTGCTGCCAGCGCAAAGCCGCCCAGGTTTCCCAAAAGGGCTTTTGCCAGTTCTCTCACTAAGCCGCGCCGCTTAAAAGTGCGGTATTCACCCTGTGCAATATAAATCAGAATGATTGCCGCTGCGTATACAAGTGCCAGCGGGCGGAAGCGGGCAACATCGACCCACCAGAACGCTTCACCCCAAGGGCTGTGCATACGTAGCAGGCTGGAAACCTCATACGCTCCCAACAGCAGGAAAAAGTCCAGAAAAGCATCCAGAATATGCAGTGTTTTTGATGTAGAATGGTTCATGATACAATTAAAAGCCGCAAAAGCACGAAGAAAGACCGTTCCCTTTGCGGCATGTGAAACGGGCTTTCTGCCACGCATGATGGCCCCGGAATATAGTAGGGCAGCAAACCGTAACTTGCAAGCCTATTATACCCAGCGTCCAAAGCGGAATTTTGGCTCAATTGGTTCTTTGATGGAAATTTCTTTGTTCAGGTAGACATCAATGGCATTTTTCTGTAAAAGTTTTGCCGTTGAACTGCTTATCTGTGCCATCCCGTCTTTCAGGTTTGGCGGGCGGGTTGTAACAGAATGGCAGTCAGAACACATCAGATGAACTAAGTTCCAATCCAGCAGTTTGTGCAGCCATTTGGCCGTATGTCCACCGCGCACCAAACCCGAAGCATTGATCTGCACCAATGCGCCGGAGCTGACCCAGCGGTACAGCAGGGTAGGATCCTCGGTAACATAGGGGTAGCGCTCCACATGGGCCAAAATGGGAGTATACCCACGGTTTTGCACCGCAAACAGGGTATCCTCAATTCCACCGGGATGGATGCTGGTCGGGAATTCAATCAAGATATACCGCGACCCTGCAAATGCCAATTTGGAAAGATCCAGGCTGGCCAAAGCTGTGGTAAAATAGACCTCTGCACCCAATTTGACGGCAAGGGGAAGTTTGCGTTCTGCCAGCTGCGCCACAACGCTGCGATAAGCCATTTTGCGCTGCTGCACAAAAGCATCCAGCGTAATGCGCTCATAATGGAAATGCGGTGTGAACACAATGCCAACAACCCCGTCTTCCATTTCTTTCTGGATCAAGGACATGGAAACATCCAGGTTTTTGGCACCGTCATCAATGCCAGGCAAAATATGACAATGGAGATCAACCAGTTGCGAACTCATTATGCCTTACTCCGGCTCTTCTTTCCAGCTGCATCGTCATTGCTGTACCCGTAAGCATAAGAATAGTAGTAGCCATCCTTCTTACCGGTCTTTTTAGCATCATATCCGTTCAGTACTACGCCAAGGATGCGGGCATTCACAGCTTCCAGGTTTTTCTTGCTCAGCTGGGCACCTTCAATGGTGGTAACACCCGGGCGTACAACCAGCAATACCCCATCCACATACTTGCACAATACTGCAGCATCGGTAACAACAGAAACCGGCGGCGTATCTACAATAATATAATCGTATACCTGCTTCAGGGCCTCAAAGGTATTTTCCATCGCCTTCGTTGCCAACAATTCCGATGGATTCGGCGGCAATGTTCCTACCGGCAGCACAACAATACCCAAATCCTTGTAATTCACCATTGCATTTGCAAGCTGTGTACGGTCCTTGCCTGTAAGGGTATTTGTAAGTCCCATATGATCACGCGGAATGTGCAGGTAGCGGGAGATGGTAGACTTACGCATATCGCAGTCGACCAGCACCACACGCTTGCCGCTGTCTGCTAAAGTAATTGCAAGGTTTATTGCGACATTACTTTTTCCCTCGTTGGGAACAGAGGAAGTAACCAGAATGGTTTTGCAATCATCCGCTGCCGACAAAAATTCCAGGTTGGTACGTAAAGATTTGTAGGCTTCTGTATATTGGAAAGGTGCATTTGCGCCAACCATAAACAGCTTATGATGTTCACGCTTTTTACTCATTCCTTTTTACCTCCCTGATCATACTGCGGGATCACGCCCAGAACAGTCATATCCAGATACTTGGTAACATCTTCCTCCGTGTTGATCTTATTGTCCAGCAAAACCTGCAGCACAATAATACCCAGCGCCAATACAAGGCCAACCATTGCACCAAGTGCAGTGTTCTTTTTTATGTTGGGGGAAATCGGATTGAGGTTCAGAGACGCTTTCGAAATCACCTTGACCGAACCCGCTTCCACTGCTTCTTTGATGATGTCGGGAGACACGGCCAGAATTTCATCACAAACAGTCTGTGCCCATTCGGGACTGGTACTGTTGACTGTAATTTTCATAACCTGGGTATCATCCACAGCCTGCACACTCACCCGGCTATTTAACTGTGAGTATGTCATTCCTAACCCCAAATTTTCAATAACCTGCTGCAGAACAGTATCGCTCTTAATGATAATGCTGTAAGTAGAAACCAGCTTGGTTGCGGAGTTGATTTGGTCACTGGTAACATTGGAAGTAACATCCTGCCGGGTGTTTACGATCATCATAGCAGAAGAATTGTACTGCGGTGTCATCAAGAACTTAGATGCCGCAAATCCGATTATGGCTCCTACTACGGTCACCAAAATCACTTCGAGAAGATGCTGACGTATCGCATATAAAATTTCTACAAGATCAATTACTTCATTTTCTTCATTGTTCACTAAAGGCACCTCTCTAAATCTATTAGTTTTTTGCTCTTCGGGTTCGGGCTTTTTGCCGTCCGCATCTTTGCTTTTTCGCTAAAATCAAGAGACATTCCCAAATCACTACTGAACTGCAATGCTACTCTTATCGCAATCGTCCTGTATTTATTCTTTTTTGTGTGAAGTATTTTACCTTTACTCCTGCTTAGCTACAAAAAACTATTGTAAGTTTACCACATATTTGTGCTTGTTTCAAGCATCGCTCGAAATGTCTCGATTTTTGGCAAAATGTACAATTTTTTTGTTTTTCTTCCTTTAATCAAAAAGTAAATGCTCTTGAGCGCAAAGTATTTCCTTTTATTATAAGCTTTAGCATCACTAAAAACCTCCGGCTTTGCCGGAGAGAGTAAAAAAGCTTTAGCGTTTAGAGCAATGAGCGAAGCGAATAGTAATCAAAAATTGTTTTCACTATGGCGTGCTGTAAATGCTACTTTGCCCACTTGTGGGCAGCAGTGCGAGTGATGCAAGTGGAAGATTTTTCGGTGCATCTTGAGATGCGTGCCGGCATGAAGCCCTTCTAGGGCTTCCTCAAGCCCCCGGCTTAGCCGGGGGTCATGACTTTCTGTTCATTCTGTTATCCAGCATCATCGCATATTCTCCAGCTATCGTACCAGAATCTACCGATACGTCCTGGTCTGTTTGTGGCTTCGTCTGTTCCACAAAATCCAGCGCACAAATACCAGGTTCAACGATCCTATCAAAAAAATTGCCAAAGAGATACAAATAGGCTATAATATAAAATAAAAAATTGTGTATTGAACGGTTTTTACCCCATTTGCACCCGGAAGGAGGTGGCAAGCACGGATACTTTACAGACAAATAGTACAACACAAACTGCTGAGATGCTCAAATTAGAGGGCGTTGTTGAGCATGTGATATACGAAAATCCGGATACCGGTTATGCCGTGTTTGAAGTGGATGCCGGTGGCACCGATATTGTGGTGGCAGGCAACGTGGGCAGCGTGGATAACGGTATGTCCATTACGGCGTATGGCTATATGGTCAACCACCCCAGCTATGGCGAACAGTTCCGTGCCGAAACCTGTGAGGCCAGCCTGCCGCAGGATACCGCGGCTTTGCTGAGCTACCTTTCCAGTGGGGTATTGCCCTATATCGGGCCTTCCACAGCAAAAAAGATTGTGGCAAAATTTGGGGCGGATACATTGAACGTCATCTCCGAAACGCCGGACAAACTCTGTGAGCTAAAAGGTATCACCCCGCAAAAGGCCGCCGCCATCTCCAACGAGTTCCGACGTATGTACGGTGTGCGGGAAGTGGTTGCCTGGATGGCCAAGTTTGGGCTTTCCGCCCAGATGGCTGTTACAGCCTACCGCGCGTTTGGCCCCGCCACGGTAGAAGCACTGAAAAAGAACCCCTACATGCTGTGCGGGGAGCCGCTGAACCTGAAATTCAGCCAGGTCGATGGTATCGCCGCCCAGCTGCAGGTAGGACAGGGCAGCGACCTGCGCATTGCCGCCGGGCTTTTGTACGCTTTGCGCCACAACGCCAACAACGGCCACACCTGCCTGCCCGCAGATAAGCTGATCGAAAGCACTGCGCGCTTTATCCGGGTTGAGCCGGATGCCGTAAAGGCCGGGCTGCAAAGCCTGTTGGAGCATGACGAAATGCGCGCCTGCACCTTTGACGGAACGAAATATATTTACCTGCCAGATCTGCTCAGCGCAGAGCAGGATATTGCTGCGCGGCTGGGGGAGCTTGCCACATTCCCGACAGAAAGCCCCAAAACGCTGGAAAGCGATATCCGCGTTTTGGAATTGACCCAGGGTTTTGAATATGCCCCTTTGCAGCGGGAAGCAATCCGCTTAGCACTCTCTTCCCGCGTAATGGTTTTGACCGGCGGTCCCGGTACCGGCAAAACCACAACGGTCAAAGCGATTCTGAATTTGTATGAAGGTATTTATGACCGGGTTGCCCTGTGTGCCCCCACCGGCCGCGCCGCCAAGCGGCTGACCGAGCTGACCGGCCACAGCGCTTCCACCATCCACCGATTGCTGGAAGTGGACTATTCTACCGGCAGCGTGCGTTTTATTCATAATGAAAAGAATCTTCTCCCGTTTGACGTTATCATTCTGGATGAGATGAGTATGGTAGATGCCAAGCTGTTCCAGGCGTTGTTGGCCGCCGCGCGTTACCACTGCCGCATTATTATGGTAGGTGATGCCGACCAGCTGCCCAGCGTTGGCCCCGGCAGTGTGCTGGGGGAGATCTTGCAGGCAGACGTTCTGCCCACCGTACGGCTGAATGAGATCTTCCGCCAGGCGCAGAAAAGCATGATTGTACAGAACGCCCACCGCATTGTGGAAGGGCAGATGCCCATAAAAGGCGGGCGGGATGATGACTTTTTCATGATCGAATCCACCGGTCTTGCCTGCCAGAGGCTGATCTGCGACCTAGTCAGTACCCGGTTGCCCAAAAGTTATGGCTATGACCCCGTGCGGGACATCCAGGTGCTTTGCCCCACCAAGGTTGGCCCCACCGGGAGCGTAGAACTGAACCGCCGCCTGCAGGCCATTTTGAACCCGCCTGCACCGGATAAGCCGCAGATCATGTGGGAGCAAAGCGGCCGTGTGCTGCGCTGTGGCGACAAGGTAATGCAGATCAAAAACGATTATGACATTCCCTATGAGCGGGACGGTGCCGAAGCCGGTGTGGGTGCCTATAACGGGGATATGGGTATTATTACTGCCGTTGACCCCGAAAGCCGTGCTGTGACGGTACAGATGGATGACCGAAAGTATATTTACGGTGCTGACCAGCTTGCCGAGCTGGAACCCGCTTACGCTGTAACAGTGCACAAAAGCCAGGGTTCTGAATTTCCGGCCGTCATTATGCCTGTGGCAGATGTACCCGCGCGCCTTTGTTACCGCAACTTGTTGTACACCGGGGTTACCCGCGCACGCCGCCTGTGCATTCTGGCGGGAACCCGGCGCACCGAGCAGGCCATGGTGGATAATGTGCGCCAGAACATGCGTTACAGCGGGCTGCGCTACCTGCTGCGCGAGGCAGTCACTCCGGCTGAAAAACGCAGATGAAACAGAGAAAACGCATATCTCTGGATTGGCTGGACCGTGGGCGAACGGCTCTGGAACCGCTGCTGGCCCTTGCCTATCCGCGGCACTGCCCGCTGTGCGGCACGGTACTTGAGCAAAGCGCCTGGAAAGCCGCCGTGTGCCGTTCCTGTATACCGGAAGCCGAGCGTCTGCGGCATCTTCCACCGCGTCTGCCTGTAACGGAGCACGCCTTTTACGCTGTCAACACCTGCGCAGCTGCCTTTTACTATGCAGACAGTGTGCGCCATGCTATCCTGCTTTGCAAGGAGAACGGCAACCCCTGGTATGCGCGAGAACTGGCGGATTTGATGGCTGTGCTGATTTTTGGCGCACAGCCCGCCCGTGCCCCAGGGTACCGCCCGGTATACGAGAATCTATCCGGCATTTCGCTGTACAGCGCCATTGTTCCGGTGCCGCCGCGCGTAAAGAAGAACCGCGCGGAAAATATGCCCCTTTTGCTGGCGCAGCGCCTTGGGCGCATCCTGCACATTCCGGTCATCCAGCCGCTGTGCCTGACCCGGCAGGTTTTACCGCAAAAATCGCTGGACCAGCAAAAGCGCCTTGCCAATGTCAAGGATGCTTACGCCTGTCGTGCTGGGGTTGACCTTTCCGGTATGCGGCTGCTGTTGCTGGATGATGTGATCACCACTGGTGCCACCATCTCTGCCTGCGCCAAAGCGCTATTGGAGGGTGGCGCTGTGAGTGTGGACGGCGTGTGTGTTGCAGCGACGGAACTGATGCCCAAAAGCCACGGTGCCGCCGGAACACCAAAAGAAAGCAAATAACTTTTATCTGCCGGATGGTTGATGACAATTCACAATAGATAACAAAGTGCTGCTTCTGGCAGCAAGGAGTACCAGATAAACATGAAGCAATATGATATCGGCCTTGATCTTGGCACAACTTCCATTATCATTGCCACACAGGAACAGGGAGTTGTGTTCCATCAGCCCAGCATTGGTGCTGTTGATACCCGCAGCAGCACCATTCTGGCAGTGGGGGACAAAGCCCTGCGCATGGTGGGGCGTGTGCCTTCTTATATTGATATCATCCGCCCTTTGCGGGACGGTATTATTCAGGACCACCGCATGACAAACGAACTAATCGTGCGGTTTATCAATGAGGTATGCCGTTCGCGCATCATCAAGCCGCGCGTATCGGTCTGCGTTCCGGCAGCCATTACCGGCATTGAAGCTGACGCCGTGGTAGAAGCCGTCATGGCAGCCGGGGCACGGCAGGTTTTCCTTGTGGATGAGCCTGTCGCCGCCGCCCTTGGCGCAGGGCTGGATATCCGCAAACCCATGGGCTGCATGGTGATTGATATCGGCGGCGGCTCCACGGATATCGCCGTGATCAGCATGGGTGGCCGGGTGCGCGCCGCCAGCCTGCCGGTCGCCGGCAACGCTTTTGACCAGTGCATTGCCCAGTATGTTCAGGAAAAATTCAACATTGCCATCGGCCCTCTAACCGCCGAAGCGCTGAAAAAGCAGGTTGCCTGCTGCACCAAAAGCGAGTTTGAGGGCGTAATGGAGATCCGTGGTCATTCCTGGGAGACTAATCTGCCCGCCCGCCGCCTTGTCTATACGCGGGACCTGTACCTGCCCGTGCAGGAACTGGCCGCCCGCATTGCCGCCACTGCCCGCAATGTATTGGAAAGCACCCCGCCGGAACTGGCCGCTGATGTTGCCAAGAACGGCATTCTGCTGACTGGCGGCGGCTCCATGCTGCGTGGCCTGGCTGGTTACATTGCCGGGGAGCTGCATGTGGATGTTGCCATCGCACCAGACCCCATCAACTGTGTGGCACGCGGAACCGCAGCCAGCTTAACGCTGGGCCAATACCTGACAGCCGGTTTCCGCGATGCTACCCCCAGAGCGTGGCATAACCGACTGCAATCCCCAGAAGGTTTTTCCAATTAAAGCGCAGCTTTTGTGCAGGTTGTAAAAAGTATGATTTTCTGCGGATACCTCCGCCAGCCTACTTTTCTATCCGGCAAAAGTGTGCTATACTATACAGCGTTTGCCAAAATTCCCAGCCCTGCATGGTTCCGGGCTGGTTCTGCCATATAATATAAGGACAGGTTCATTATGCCCGATACCATTACCACTGAATTTCTGGCCCTGCGGGACCGCTATATCGCTTCCTGCTTTACTAAGCTGAACCCGGTGCAGCAGCAGGCTGTGTTTACCACCGAAGGCCCGCTGCTGATCCTGGCAGGTGCAGGCTCCGGCAAAACCACCGTTCTGGTCAACCGCATTGCCAATATCATCCGTTTTGGCCGCGCTTATGGCTCCAAAGAGGTCAGCCGCCCGGTTGCGCAGAGTGATCTGGAGCAGCTGCGCACCGCCATCATGTGCGGCCAGCCGGTTCCGCAGTCCCTGATGCCGCTGATGAGCGTTGCCCCGGCCCGCCCGTGGAATGTGCTGGCCATTACCTTTACCAATAAAGCCGCCGGAGAGCTGAAAGAGCGCCTGAAAGCCATGCTGGGCGACACCATGGGCGGGGATGTATTTGCCTCCACTTTCCACTCTGCCTGTGTACGGATCCTGCGCCGCGATGCCGAGCGCATCGGCTTCCCCAAAAGCTTTACAATTTACGATTCCGACGACCAGCAGCGTGTCATCAAGCAGATCTACAAAGAACTGATGATTGATGACAAGTTCCTGCCGGTCAAATCAGCCATCTCCCAGATCAGCGGTTACAAAGATAAACTTCTTTCCGCCAAAGATGTCGCCGCCGAAGCGCCGCGCGATACCAAGGCTGCTCTGATTTCCAAAATCTATACCGCCTATTCCAACCGGCTGCGCACGGCTGGTGCCATGGACTTTGACGATCTGATTTTCCATACCGTGCAGATGCTGAAAACCGATGCCGAAGCGCGGGAATACTACCAGCAGAAGTTCCGCTATGTGGTGGTGGACGAATACCAGGATACCAGCGTGGCCCAGTTCCACCTGGTGCGCCTGCTGGCCGGTGGTTCCAACAATGTATGCGTTGTTGGCGATGACGACCAGAGCATTTACAAGTTCCGCGGCGCTACCATTGAAAACATCCTGAACTTTGAAAAAGTTTTTGCCGGGGCTAAAACCATCCGCCTGGAGCAGAATTACCGTTCCACCTCCAACATTCTGGACGCGGCTAACAGCGTTATCAAAAACAACAACGGCCGCAAGGGCAAGACCCTGTGGACCCAGAACGGCGATGGTGACAAAGTTCACCATTATACGGCTGCTTCGGAGCAGGATGAGGCCAGCCATGTGGCCGAGGTTATTGGCCAGAACCTGAAAAACGGTGCTTCCTTAAAAGACCATGCCGTTTTGTACCGCATGAATGCGCAGTCCAACCCCATCGAAACTTATTTTGCCCGTGCCGGTATCCCGTACCGCATTGTGGGTGGCCAACGCTTCTTTGACCGCAAGGAAGTCAAGGATATCAACTCTTACATGGCCGTTGTGGTCAACCCGCGGGACGACGTGCGCCTGCGCCGTATCATCAATGAACCTGCACGAAAGATTGGTGCCACCACCATTGATAAGATCGGGGAACTGGCCGCCGCCAACGGCGTGCCGATGATGGAGATCATCCGGGAGGCTTCTTCTTATCCCGCACTGGGCCGTGCCGCCAGCGCACTGAACGCGTTTTACTCCATGTACCGTGAACTGTGTGATCTTTCCGTCACCCTTCCGCTGGATGAATTTGCTGGTGAAGTGATCCGCAAGACCGGATACGAAGCCATGCTGAAAGCGCAGAAAGAAGAGGGCGAGACCCGGCTGGAAAACTTGGGCCAGTTGATTTCTTCCGTAAAGACTTATGCGGAGCAGAACGGGGAAGACGCAACCCTTTCCGGTTTCTTGGAAGAAGTTGCCCTGATTGCAGACCTTGATTCCTATGATGAAGATGCTGATTCCGTTACCCTGATGACGATGCACAGCGCCAAGGGCCTTGAATTCCCGTATGTGTTTATCATTGGTATGGAGGATGGCGTTTTCCCCGGTGACCTTGCTCGCTACAGCGAGGAAGAAATGGAAGAGGAGCGCCGCCTGTGCTATGTCGGTATTACCCGCGCCAAGAAAGAGCTGTATCTTTCTTCCTCCCGCAGCCGTATGATTTTCGGCCAGACGCGCCGCAACCCGCCTTCCTGCTTTTTGGATGAGATTGACCCCAATGTGATGGACGAAACCGAAAGCCCAGAGCTTGCTTACAGCGGCGGTTTTGGCGCCGGGTACGGCAGCTACAGCACCAATGTTCCCGGCGGGCGCAGCGGATACTCCGGGGCTTCCCGCGGGTATCTGAACAGTGAATACAACCGCGGCGGCTTTGGCAGCAAGTATGCCGGCGGCTTCCAAAGTGGGTTTGCTTCCGGCGGGCACGAAAGCCCGAGCTACCCCGGCGGCCGCCACACGGTCCAAAGCAGTAGCTTTGGCGCCGGGTATGGCAGTAGCCGCGTCAACCATCATTCCGGTGCTCCGGTTGCTCCGGCGGGCGGTGGCGTTACCACTGCGCCCGCCGCACCCGCACGCAAAAAGGCCGCCAACTTTGCAGCCGGGGACCTTGTGGACCACAAGGTGTTTGGCCGCGGCAAGGTGCTGAAAGTAACGCCGGTTGCGGGGGACTGTATTGTAGAAATCCAGTTTGACCGCGTTGGCATCAAAAAAACAATGGCCAATTACGCCCCGCTGACCAAGCTGACCAGCGAAGAATAAACCACTGATAAAAAAGGAAAAGAGGGAACGGGCCCATGCTTGTAACATTGATCGCCCACACCAATGACCCCGAAAAGACCATTGCCGCAGCCGCCAAGCTGTGCTATTCTGATGCACATATCGAAACCCTGCTGGATGGCCTAACACCGGAAAAGACCGCAGCCTTTTTGCAAAAGCTGAATGACTTCGGCCACGCCAGCCCCATTGAACATGCCAGCTTTACCTTTGGCATTGAGGGCGTTTCCCGCACCTTTCTGGCACAGGTCACCCGCCACCGCATTGCAAGTTTCAGTGTGCAGAGCCAGCGCTATGTGCGGCTGGAAGATTTCCGTTATGTGATTCCCCCGGAAATTGGGGCTGACCCTGCGGCTAAAGCGGCTTTTATTGATGCAATGAACGCCGATGCCAAACACTACCTGGAGCTGGTCAAAGCACTGGAAGAAAAGCATACCCACACCTTGATGGAGCAGGGCATGCCGGAAAAGACCGCCCGCGCCAAAGCCAGCAAAATGGCAAACGAGGACGCCCGCTTTGTATTGCCCAACGCCTGCGAGACAAAAATGGTAATGACCATGAACTGCCGCAGCCTGAACAACTTTTTCAACCTGCGCTGCTGCAACCGTGCCCAGTGGGAGATCCGCGCCGTTGCCGATGAAATGCTGCGCCTTGTATACCCGCTTGCGCCGCATGTTTTTGCCGCAGCTGGTCCCCGCTGCCTGGCGGGTCCCTGCCCGGAGGGCGGTATGTGCTGCGGCAAGCAGAACGCCGTGCGTGATAAATATGCAACACTGAAACAGGAGGCTGAAAACCATGGGTAAACTGATTATTTTTGAAGGCCTGGATGGTTCCGGCAAGGGCACACAGGCAGAACTTGCCTGCCAGAATTTGCATAGCAAAGGGTATGACCCGCTGAAAATCAGCTTCCCAGATTATGACAGTCCGTCCTCCGCACTGGTCAAGATGTATCTTTCCGGCGAGTTCGGCCAGCGCCCGGATGACGTGAACGCTTATGCAGCTTCAACGTTTTATGCTGTTGACCGCTTTGCCAGCTACAAAACCAAGTGGGGCAATGTCTACCGCCAGAATGGGCTAATCATCTCTGACCGTTACACCACCTCCAACGCTGTTCACCAATGTTCCAAACTGCCGCCGATGCACTGGGATGGTTTTCTGGAGTGGCTGTTTGAGTTCGAGTACAAAAAGCTCGGCCTGCCTGCGCCAGATGCGGTTGTATACCTTGCGGTTGATCCCGATGTCAGCCAGCGCCTGATTGCGCAGCGCTACCACGGCGATGAAAGCAAAAAAGATATTCAGGAACGCGATACCGAATACCTGGCTCGTTCTCGCGCCGCCGCTGAATACTGCGCACGCAAGCTGGGCTGGCACCGCATTGAGTGTACCACAACGGTAGACGGCCAGAAAACCATCCGCACGCCGGAGGATATTCAGTCCGAAGTGATGGCATACCTGGAGCGGATTTTGAGCTAAACCCGTTGGCAGCAAAAGCCACACGTTGAATACGGCAAGGAGGGGATAGAACATGCTTTGCAAAGCAACGGAAGCTGATTTGGAGCAGATGGTTGCGTTCCGCCGCAAAACGTATGGCGGAACCCGCCAGGATGCTTTGGACTGGCTTTGTGGAATTGTGGGGTTGCATAATATCCTGATCCTTGCCCGGGACCCGGCCCCCGGTGCAAAGCCCATCCCGGCAGCCATGATTGGTGCGGTTCCAGTGGAATGCGGGCACCACCACGGCGTATGGCTCTGCTGCATGGCAACGGACCCGTCCCTGCAGGGGCGCGGGCTGATGCCCAAACTGCTGGCAACCTGCCTGCGCGCCTTTTCCGCCAAAGGGTGTGATTTCGCTGTGGCGGCACCGCAAAGCACGCGGGCCGCAAAAGCGTTTTCCCAGCTGAATTTTCAGGGGCGCTTCCCGCTGCGCATCATCCGCAAGCCCATTGAACACAATTTGTGGGCACGAGCAGAGTTTGATAACCTGACAGTCCGCAAATTGATCGACACCCGCATGCGCTACCAGCCCGCCTGCATTGCCCTGCCGGAAAGCAGCATGAACACCATGATCACCCGGCTCTACCGCCGCGGTATGACCATTGTTTCCAACCAGCGCGGTTACGGCCTCTATTGCCAGGAAAAGGACGAGCTGCTTTTTATGGAGCTGCAGGCCGATAACGACCATTCGGCTGATATTCTGCTGCAGGCCGCGCGGGAACATACCGGTCTGACCAAAGCACGGCTGCTGCTGGCGGAAAATCAGTTTTTGTACCTGGGCGAGGGTAAGCGCTGTGGTTACGGCATGATTTGTTACCTTGGGCAGCCGTTCCCCGTTACGGACGTTTATTTCCGCCTGTTGCTGTAAGACCGTGCATACGTGAAACAGGGCAGTTCTGCTGCCTGGTAAAGGAGATTTGGAATGAAAATCAATCGTGGTGATTCCCAGGACAAGGGCTCGCAGCCGCGCCAGGCTTATCATGCTGCGCCAGCCCCCACACCAAAGCGCCCGGTACAGCCTGATCCTGACCCGCAGGACCTGTACGAAGACGCCGAAGGTCCAGACGAGTACGCAGAGGATGACGATGATGAACCCGTCCGCCGCCGTTTTCCCATTGGGCTTGTGGTTCTTGTTGTCATTTTGGCTATCGTCGGCATCGGCGGCTGGAAAGTGTTCCAGTTCTACGGCGAAGTTGCCGGCAACGGCGAACTTGGCCCGGAACAGACCGTTACCATTGAACAGGGTTCCACTGTTGCAGACATCACAAACGTTTTGAAAGAGGATGGCGTCATCCAGTATGACTGGCTGTTCAAGCTGTATGCCAAATACAGCGGCCGCGCTTCCGGTTTGCAGTATGGCGATTTTACCCTGCGCTCCGGCATGGATTATAACACGATCCTGAAAACCCTCAGCGTGCAGCAGGTCAAGCGCAAGACCATTACCATCACATTCCCCGAAGGCTACACAGCCGTTGCTATTGCCCAGAAGATGGAAGAAAATGGCTTGTGCTCGGTGGATGATTTCCTTGCCTGCGCCAACGGCGAGGATGGTTCCGATTTCAGCCAGTATGATTTCTGGAATGCCATCCCGGATACCGAAGGCCGCCTGATGAAGTGCGAGGGCTACCTGTTCCCGGACACTTACGAGTTCTTCACCGATGACTCGGTCTATAATTACGTCAACACCTTCTATAAGGAATTCGACGCCAAAACTTCCGACCTGTGGGATACCATCAACGAAAAGGGCACCACAATGAATGATGTTGTCATTCTGGCCAGCTTTATTCAGGAAGAAGCCGGTATGCCCGCAGAAGACGCCAAGGTTTCCGCCTGCTTCCACAATCGTTTGGAATCCGATGACCCGCAGTGGGCAGAGCATAAGCTGGAATCCAATGCCAGCAGCTATATCATGAACGATAGCGACAATAACTACCTGTGGAATTCGCCCACCGCCGCTTATTACGGCTGGCCGGAACAGGGTGCTATTCCGGATGATGTGCTTGCTCATTACGACACCTACCGCATCAGCGGCCTGCCCGCCGGTGCCATCACCAATCCCGGTATTGATGCCATTGCCGCCGCGCTGAATCCCGACCAGGAATATCTGGACGAAGGCTATTATTTCTTTGTTACCGGCAACCCGAACGGCGACCACCCTGGCGAATATTTTTATGCCAAAACGGCAGACGAACACCATCAGAACTGCATCATCGCCGGTTGGGGCTGATAAAAGCTGAACTTCACTGAACAAAGGAGCCGTTATCTTATGTTGTCCTGTCCGGAACTGCTGTCGCCTGCCGGCAGCCTTGAAGCCCTGAAATATGCCGTCATGTATGGTGCCGATGCCGTATACTGCGCACTGCCGCGCTTTGGTATGCGCGCCGCACCGGTCAACCTGACCATTGGCGAGCTTCATGATGGCTGCATTTTTGCCCATGCTCGCGGCAAAAAAGTATACCTGACCCTGAACAACCTGCCCACCAACGATGAGCTTTCCGAGCTGCCGCAGTATATCAAGGAGGCGGCCGAAGCCGGGGTGGATGCCTTTATCATTGCGGACCTTGGCGTACTGAGCCTTGCCAAACAGTATGCTCCGGATGTGGATGTGCATTTTTCCACCCAGGCAGGCATCACCAATTATGCTGCTGCAACCATGGCCTACAACCTGGGCGCCAAGCGTGTGGTGCTGGCGCGCGAGCTGACCCTGACCGATATTGCCCAGATCCGCGATAACACCCCGCCGGAGCTGGAACTGGAAGCCTTTGTGCACGGCGCCATGTGCATGAGCGTTTCTGGTCGGTGCCTGCTTTCCAGCTATATGACCGGGCGCAGCGGCAACCGCGGCGAATGTGCCCAGCCCTGCCGCTGGAAATACTATCTTGTAGAAGAAAACCGCCCCGGCCAGTATATGCCCATTGGCGAAAATGAGGAAGGCAGCTACATCCTGAATGCAAATGACCTATGCACTGCACCGTTTTTGGACCTGATCTGCAAGGCTGGTGTGGATTCTCTGAAAATTGAGGGGCGCGCCAAAACGTTCTATTACGTTGCGTCCGTTACCGCCGCTTACCGCAAAGCGCTGGACCAGTACCTGGCAAACCCCGCCAGTGATACGTTTGATTTACCGGATTCCGTGCTGGATGAGCTGAACCGTACCAGCCACCGCCATTATTCACCCGGTTTCTATTTTGGCAAAGAGAAAGCCCTGCAGACGCCCAGCCATACTTATGTGCGAGATTGGGATTTCATCGGCACTGTGGATTCGTGGGAAGACGGCGTTGCCCATTGCACCCAGCGCAGCAAGTTCTGCCTGGGAGATTCGCTGGAAATTTTGCAGCCAGATGGTTCGGTCGTGCCCGTAACCCCTGAATGGATCAAAAACGCGGAAGGGGAAGCGGTGGATGCCACCCCGCACCCGATGATGCAGTATACCATTCCCTGTGCCACGCCCTTGATGCCGTACAGCCTGCTGCGGATGCAGAAAAGGCAGTAAATTTTCATTTATCTATTTGCAACAACCAAAAGCCCCACCTGCCGGATGCAGAATGTTCTGCCCGGCAGGCGGGGCTTTTTTATTTTTATTCTTTACTTTTAGCATTTTCGCCGGGCACTGCGACAGTATTACAACAAGCTTCGCCTTGTCATCGAAAAAACACAGACTTAATTTTTTCCCATTACTATAAGTCAAGCAAAAGCAGCGAAACCGCCTTTGCCAGCAGGGAATGGCAAAGTAGAATTTTCACAAAAAACAGTCCACTTCAAACCATGGAATGCCGGATATTATGCCGCTATACTAATAGCATAAGGCAGTTCGCCTGATTCGCATTTTACCAAAAGGAGAGAAAGATGCAAACCTGTTATCTTGCTGTAGATATCGGAGCATCCAGCGGCCGGCACATTATTGGCACCGTGGAACATGGTGTTATGGCCCTGCATGAAGTCTACCGCTTTGAAAACCGCCTGATTGAAAAGAACGGTCACCTTTGCTGGGATATGGAAGGCCTGGTTCAGAATGTGATCGAGGGGCTGAAAGCCGCCCATGATGCAGGCTATACGCCCACAACGGTCGGTATTGATACCTGGGCTGTTGACTTTCTGCTTCTGGATGCCGATGGTACCCCTATCGGGGACCCCGTTGCTTACCGCGATGGCCGCACCGCCGCCATGCGGGAGGAACTGGAACCCATTCTGCCATTTACAAAACTTTACGCCCGTACCGGCATCCAGTACCAGTCGTTCAACACGGTTTACCAACTGTGTGCCTTAAAGAAAGAGCACCCGGAACAGCTTGCCGCTGCCGAGCATTTTTTGATGGTGCCGGATTACCTGAATTACCGCCTGACCGGCGTGATGGCCAACGAGTACACCAATGCTTCCACCACTGCCCTGGTGGGCGCTATAAGCAAGGATTGGGACGATGAAATCATCAACCGGCTTGGTCTGCCGCGCAAAATCTTTGGCAGAATCAGCACCCCCGGCACCAAACTGGGAAATTTGAGCTCCGCCGTCAAGGATTATGTCGGCTTTGACTGCACCGTCGTACTGCCCGCTACACATGATACCGGCTCCGCCTTTTTGGCTGTTCCCGCAAGGGATGATAAGGCCGTTTATCTTTCCAGCGGCACATGGAGCCTGCTGGGTGTGGAAAACAAAGACCCCATCACGACCCCTGCCAGCATGCAGGCCAATTTTACCAACGAGGGCGGCTATGAATACCGCTACCGTTACCTTAAGAACATTATGGGCCTGTGGATGATCCAGTCTGTGCGGCGTGAACTTGGCGAGCAGACCGGAACCCGCCCGTCTTTCCCGGAATTGATTGCCGCCGCGCAGGAAGCCAGCAGCTTTGCCGGGATCGTATCCACTGGCGACGACCGCTTCCTGGCGCCGAAATCCATGATCAAAGAAGTCAAGGCTGCCTGCATAGACGGCGGCAAACCGGTTCCCGCCACCACCGGCGAAGTGATGCAGACCATTTACAACTCGCTTTCGCATGATTATCAGGCCGCTATTCAAGAGCTGCAAAGCCTGACCGGCAAAGAATATACCAGCATCAATATTGTGGGCGGCGGTAGCCAGGATATGTACCTGAACCAGATGACCGCAAATGCCACCCAGCTGCCCGTGTTTGCAGGCCCTACCGAGGGTACCGCCCTTGGCAACCTGATGGTGCAGATGATCCGTGCAGGGGAGTTCAAAGACCTTGCGGATGCACGCGCCTCCATCAAAAAGTCGTTCACTATTTTGGAATGTGATCCGCAATAAATTTTATTACAGGGGGTAATATCCATGTTAGTTGAAACCAAAGCCCGTGTTGGCGTGTTTGCCATTGCTCTGGGTGCCTATCTGCCGCAGTTCCCAACCCTGGTTCCTGAATTTGAGGGTCAGTATGCCGCTTTCAAAAAGACCATTCCAAATACCGTTGAGGTCATTGACGGCGGCATTGTTACCACCAAAGAGCAGTCCATGGCAGCGGGCGATAAGTTCCGTACCGCAGACGTTGACCTGGTTATTCTGCAGCTGCTGACCTATGCAACCTCTTACAACATGCTGCCCGCCGTGCGCGATCTGGATGTACCCATTGTACTGGTCAATGTGCAGAAGAAGAAAGCCCCGGATTATGCCAACACTGATACACCAACCTGGCTAGGTGAACTGTACGCCTGTGGTGCCGTTGGTGAAATGGTTGCCGACCTGGAACGCGCCGGTAAGCGCCATGCCGTTATCACCGGCGTGGTCGAGGGCGGTGACCCCGGTGTGCAGGCTGAAATTGAAGATTGGTGCCGTGCTGCACAGGTGCGCCGCCGCTTCCGCGATACCAACCTTGCCCAGATCGGCCGCCCGTACCCCGGCATGATGGACCTGTACATTGACGAAACCAACCTATACAACCGCATGTGGCTTTACACCAAGCAGTTTGACTGGGAAAAAATGTGGGCCATTGCCGATAACATCACCGATGAAGAAGCGATTCGTGCCAAGGCACAGGATATTCTGGATACCTTTGATATTGAGGGCGGCGGCACGATCGAAAAGGTCTGGGATATGGCCCGTTATGTTGTTGCCTTTGAGCAGTGGGTCAAGGACGAAAAGATTGCGTTTGTGGCTTCCCACTACGACGGTTTTGCCAAGGGTGTGGCCGGCAAACTGGACTCCATGCTGATTCCTGCATTCTCGATGCTCATCAAGCAGGGCACTGCCTGCGCGGTTGAGGGCGATATCAAGGTTTCGATGGCAATGTCCATCCTGAAAACCATTGCGGGCTGCGGCCAGCTGAGCGAGATGTACTCCATCGACTTCAACGAGGATATCTGCATCATCGGCCATTCCGGCTCCGGTGATGCCGATATCTCCAAGGCAAAAAAGCCGACCATGAAGATCGTGCCCGTGTTCCACGGCAAGACTGGTGGCGGCTATCTGACCCAATTCTATCCACCGGTTGGCGATGTGACCTATCTGGCCATCACGCAGGATAAGGACGGCCACTTCAAGTTTGTGGTTGCCGAAGGCGTCAATGAACCCGGCCCCATCTTTACCTTTGGCGATACCAACATGCGTACCCGCTTCAGCTGCGGTGCGCGTGAGTTCTGCAACCGCTGGAGCGAAGCCGGCCCCACCCACCACATGGCAGCAGCCACCGGCCGCCACATTGATACCATCCTGAAAGTGGCAAAGATCTTTAATGTCCCTGTTGATATCATCACGCGGTAAGCCGCAGGCAACAGTTACGATAAAAGGCAATGGAGTAAAGGAGCAGTATTATGAGCACGATTTATGATGTAGCAAACGTAAAAGGTTTTATCCGTATGTGCAACGACGGCTGGCTGCAGGGCTGGCATGAGCGCAACGGCGGCAACCTGACCTACCGCATGACCGAGGAAGATGTTGCCGCATGCCGTCCTTTCTTTGACGAAACCCCGCGCGAGTGGGTCAACATGGGCGTTCAGGCTGATAACCTGGCCGGGGAATATTTCATCACCACCGGTTCCGGCAAGTTCTTCCGCAATGTGGAGCCGGACCCTATCCACAGCATCGGCATTGTTGAGATCAATGATAAGGGCGACAGCTGGCGCATTGTCTGGGGCCTGGCCGATGGCGCAAAGCCGACTTCCGAGTTTCCCAGCCACTTTATGAACCACAGCGTGCGCAAGGCCGCCACCAACGGTGCCAACCGCGTGATCTACCACTGCCATGCTACCAACGTAATTGCCCTGACCTACATTCTGCCGCTGACTGACCGTGATTTTACCCGTGTTTTGTGGCAGAGCGCTACTGAATGCCCGGTCGTTTTTCCGGAGGGTGTCGGCGTCTGCCCCTGGATGGTGCCCGGCGGTGCTGACATTGCCATGGCTACCAGTGAGCTGATGAAAAAATACCAGGCTGCCATTTGGGCACAGCACGGTCTGTTTGCTTCCGGCCCCGATTTTGATATTACTTTCGGCCTGGCCCACACGATTGAAAAGAGTGCTGAGATCTATGTCAAAGTTCTCTCCATGGGCGGCGGCCTGATCCGCCAGACCATCACCGATGATGACCTGCGTGCCATTGCCCATGATTTTGGCGTTCAGCTGAACGAGGAATTCCTCGACTGATTTATTCTGACATTCTCTATATTTCCCTACATATGCCTTCCGGTATTGCAGCCCTCCTGTGTGCCGGAAGGCTTTTTTTGTATTACACTTGCTTTTTGCCTAAACCTGCGCTATGCTGAAAGAAAAGCAGGGGAGGCGTTATGCACCATGTTCTTTAACCACCGCAAAACCTGCGCCGCGTTGCAGCCGCCGCCGGGCCTTGGCCCGGCGGATATTGCAACGCAAAGCAGCATTTGTACAGGTGAAACCATCATCGGCTTCCGCCAGCCCGGCACGGACCGGCTTTTGCAGGCTGTTGTTGTGCACAGCCCACAGGATGTTGCCGATTTTTATCGTTCTTATGGGTTTTCTGCTCCGGAAGGAGAGAATTCCATCCCGCGCACCGTTTGATATAGTTTTGTCAATCTCGCCTGATATTTTTGCGTCAAACGCATGAATTTTTGCGTTTTTAGCCAGTTCAGACTTTTTTGCGCAAAAAACATATGTTTTGTCCTTGCACCATTTGCAAATAATTCAAATCGTGCTATAATTGTATCTGTACTAGCGTGTGCGGGATCCACGGATACCCGGCACCAGATTGATACGGAGGTATTATCATGGACGTTTTTGAAAATTTTGAAAATCAGTTGAAAGCAAATCCTAAAACCATCGTATTTACTGAGGGCACTGATGCCCGTATCCTGTCCGCAGCATCCAAGCTGCTGGCTGGCAAGATTTTGAACGTTTTGCTGCTGGGCAACCCGGAAGCAGTCAAAAAGGCTGCTGCTGAGGGCGGCTTTGACATTACCGGCGCAGAGATCTGCGACCCGACCTCTTACCCTGAATTTGACGCAATGGTTGCCAAAATGGTTGAACTGCGCAAGGGTAAGATGACCGAGGAGCAGTGCCGCGCTGCACTGTCCAAGTCCAACTACTTCGGCACCATGCTGGTCAAGATGGGTAAGGCTGACTGCCTGCTGGGCGGCGCTACCTATTCTACCGCTGATACCGTTCGCCCGGCTCTGCAGCTGATCAAGTGCAAGCCCGGCATCAAGTCCGTCAGCTCCTGCTTCATTATGGTCCGCGGCGACGAGAAGCTGGCGATGGGCGACTGCGCCATCAATATCGATCCTTCTGAGGATGAGATCGTCGAGAGCACCGTTGAGACTGCTCATACCGCTGAGATTTTCGGTATCGACCCGAAGGTTGCTCTGCTGAGCTACTCCACCAAGGGTTCCGGCAAGGGCGAGACCGTTGATAAGATGCGCAACGCCACCCTGCGCGTTCAGGAAGCACATCCCGAACTGAAGGTTGACGGCGAACTGCAGTTTGACGCCGCCGTTGCACCGGAAGTTGGCAAGCTGAAGGCTCCCAACTCCACCGTTGCTGGCGAAGCTAACGTCTTTATCTTCCCGAACATCAACGCCGGCAATATCGGCTATAAGATCGCACAGCGTCTGGGCGGCTTTGCTGCATACGGCCCCATTCTGCAGGGTCTGAATGCTCCCATCAACGACCTGTCCCGTGGCTGCGATGCTGAGGAAGTCTACAAGATGAGCCTCATCACTGCTGCTCTGATCTGAGATTGCCGCGTAAAACTTAAACGTACATAAAAACCGCCACGAACCTGTTAGATTGGTTCGTGGCGGTTTTGTTATATTGTTTGGTTCAAATTGCTAA
>ERZ1034876.432-NODE-432-length-24040-cov-15.693183_pt1 | contig 24040 bp, 20 predicted proteins | sample MGYA00520698_ERZ1034876 | MGnify/ENA primary metagenome ERZ1034876 (study PRJEB33766, sample SAMN09781723) | gut metagenome | biome: gut microbiome | host: Homo sapiens | place: Madagascar | study: EMG produced TPA metagenomics assembly of the PRJNA485056 data...
TTATCCGTACATGTCTTTTATATGAGAATGGAGGTTTATGGATTGATGCAACAATATTTGTGAAGAAGGATTTGCCGGAAGAAATCTTTGAAAGTTCATATTATTCAATTAAGTTTCCTAATAAAGGCTTTTATATTACAGAATGTAAATGGAGTAATTATTTCTTGTCGGCAAAGCCTCATAGTCCTTGGTATGCTTATGTACGTAACTGCTTTTTTGCATACTTGCAAAAGGAATCTCGATTTGTGGATTATTTCATGATGGACTATTTTATGAAAATGGCTTATAATGCAGACGATAGTATAAAGAAGGAAGTAGATAAAATTCCTTATAATAATATAGGTGTGTTATCTGCGACAAAGATGCTGTCGTTACCTATTGATAAAGAAAAAGAATCCGTATTAAATAGCGATACTTATCTGTTCAAATTATCATGGAGGTTGAAGCCTTTAGAAAAGTTTGAAGGAAAGCAAACAGTATGGGCATATTTACAACAAAAAATCTTATAATAAAATGGAAAATTGTGAAAAAAAACTAGATAACATATTGCCAAAAGCATTTCAATGATTTTACCAACTCTATTAGTTATACTTTGTGGAGCAATGGTAATGGGTGTATATAATATAGAGGTTCCATGGCTACAAATATCCCAACAGACCTTGCTTGGTATAATTCTATTTGGTTTAGGCGAATTGGCACATACTAAGAATGTAAAGGAGATGTATAGTGTAGGGGTAGCATGTTCTATAGTTCCTTTAATGTTATTTTGTACCTATCTTGGCAGATATTATTTTGATACAACAGGTACTTCTGTTTTGATATCCATGTTTTTGGCATTGTCTGGAATATACGTGTGTCTTCCGTTTTCCAATAAAATCCAATTCGGGGGATATCAAAGTTTTTATGTTATGTTGGGCAAAATACAATGGCTATACTTGGATGGTATTTCTTATCGTTCAAAATTGTTAGCTATATTTACTTGCAAATAAAAGGTTATCCAATTGAAAGATTAGTTGAATTTCCTGGTTTCAATGATTGTTATACATTTCTTTGGCCATTCCATACAATGGCAGGAATAATGATTCCATTATTCTTGGCTTGGGGATATGGAAGATTTATAAAAAACAGAATACTAAGAAAAGAATGAAAAAGCTCTTATATATAGATACGTTTTCAACGGGACATATGCATGAGATGTTTGATGCATCTTCTTTAAGGATGTTTAGCGACATGTATAATGAAGTTTACTATCGTGCAAATCAAGATTCGATAGATAATGTTACACATTTATTGGGGGGAATGCCGTCAAATGTTAAGGCGAGACCGCTTAATATTGTTAATATTTATAAGTCGTATGGAAAGCTAAGACGTTTTCTTAAACAGATACAAGCAGCAATACTTGACAGTTGGTATATAATAGCTGCACCTAAGGAAACAGATGTAGTGATTAATTATATGACAGCATTAGCTCTGTATCCTATTAATTGGACAGCACGTATTACGGGTAGAAGAGTATTAGTTGTATGTCATAGCGATGTTCAGGAGTTGCAGGGTGTCAATAAGGTTAGTTGGTTATTCAAGAAAAGCATCAATATGCTGAGCAACCCAAGGGAAAAAATTGCAAAGAATCTTTGGTTTGCTGTGTTGGGCGATGCTATTTTGGACAATGTACAACCTTTGTTGTCATATCGGGTAAAAGAAAAAATGTTGTCTTTTGACCATACAGCAATCTTTGACCGTATTCAAAGAAAGAGCCACATGGACCCAGATAAATTGGTACTCGGATATGTTGGAGGTTTGAGGGGGTCAAAAGGTGGTGATGTTTTTTTGAGAATAGCAAAGCACTTTAAGAATAACCCCAAAGTAGAGTTTCGCATAATAGGCAATACAAGCGGACAGCGCGAAAAATTGGAAGAAGCAGGAGTCGTAATCCCTAAAGGTGTGGGTGATTTCTTTATCAGTCGAGAGTTGATGTATGATTGTATTTCTGAATTAGATTACATTCTATATTGTTTTCCTCCAGAAGTATATAAATACACTGCAAGTGGAACCGTATTTGATGCCGTTGACTGTGAAAGACCAATCTTGGCTATCAGAAACGACTATTTTTCGGGATTATTTAAGGTATGTGGCGAGTTTGGCTATTTGGAAGATGGCTATGATAATTTGGTAAAACGAATAAATTGGCTTATTTCAAATCGTAATGAAGGTAATTGGAACATGAAGAAGGTAAAGGATTATCTTAGACCTGAAAGTGCTGCCATGAGATTTTCTGAGTCAAAATGGTATATTAATTCTTAGTTTATATAACAATAAGTTTTGCTTTCCTAATGAATATAGATAAAGAATCCGTAAAAATGTAAATACGATGAGTAATAAAATTAAAAATTTAATCAAGGCAGTCCCATATATATTTCAGACTGTATATTTCAATTTTCATCATTTACCTTTTAAACAGGCTATTTTTCTGCCAATTATATTATATAAGCCACAGCTTGTTTCAATAAAAGGAAAAATCATAATTGATGGGGAGGCGTTTCCTGGCATGATAAAACTAGGATTACATGGTGTTTCAATATATAAAAATAATGGCATTATGATTCAAAACAATGGCTGTATAGTTTTTAAAGGACAATGTCATATAGGTAGTGGAGCAAAACTTTCTGTAGGGAAAGGTGCTGTGCTAACGTTTTCTGATTATTTCTGTTCAACAGCAGAGATGAAGATTGTTTGTTCAAATAGAATAACTTTTGGACGCAATGTACTTATAGGATGGGAGTGTATTTTCATGGATACAAATTTCCATGAATTAATGACAATAGATGGCAAACCATATGGAAACGTCTCTGAGCCAATTAGGATAGGGAATAAATGTTGGTTTGCATTTAGAAATGTAATCATGCCAGGCACAATTGTGCCTGATGGATGTGTTGTTGCTTCAAATTCACTTCTTAATAAGGATTATTCTCCTCATGTTTATTCACTCATAGCAGGTAGTCCTGCTCAGATAAAAACGGGAAGGAATTACGATAAATCCTAATAGTAAATAATTAATGAGATAAGTAATATGAACGATTGTTAATCGTTTTTAGTGGACACTAGTAAAGTTATATATTTACAGACGATTAAATATTAATTTAACGCAGTATTGTTATTTTAGGTAATCTGTTACAATTAGTATGGTAACATCGTATTATAAGAATCTTTGAATGATTTATGAAAAAGTTATTATTAATCATTTACTACGCTTTGCTCCAACGTATTCCTATGCAGCCAATGCCTGGTTATAAACTTGGTTATAAACTTAGATATTGGTGTGTAAAGCATTTGCTACGACGTTGTGGTACTGATGTAATTGTGAAAGACCATTGTTACTTTGGCAATGGCTTGCGCCTCTCGGTAGGGAATCGAAGTCAGTTGGGTAGCAATGCTAGGCTTAATGGAGATATCACCATTGGCGATGATGTGCTAATGGGACCCGATGTAGTGATGATGGCAACGAGCCATGAGTTTGCACGTTTGGATATTCCTATGAATCTTCAGGGGGCTAAAGAGGAAAATCCTATAGTTATCGGTGATGATTGTTGGATTGGAACTCGAGCAATAATATTGCCTGGTGTGCATATAGGCAAACAGTGTATAGTAGCAGCAGGTGCTGTAGTAACTCGTTCTTTCCCAGATAGAAGCATATTGGGGGGGGTACCTGCAAAGTTGCTTAAAACAAGAGAATAGATTATTTATAAAGTAATAATTGTGAGATAATGGATAATCAAATATCAATAAATTTATTCAAACAGCTAAATAAAGAAAATATTAAATACGCTGTTTTACGAAATTATAAAACATTGCCGGAAAGTCTTGGAGGTAGTGATATCGATCTTTGGGTTTGTCGTAAAGATGTAAAAGCCTTTTTTAAAATAATAGAGAATGTTGCAAAAGAACAGAATGCACATCTAGTTTCTTATTTACAAGATACGCTTTGTCCAAAAGTATGCTATATGAATAGTAAATCTGGTATTCAAATAGATGTTTTCTGTGGATGTATTCCTTATCAAAATACAGAAATGATACAGGGAGAGGTGATACAGAAACATATACAAAAATACAAGGATATATATGTGTTGGATGACCAATTTGCCTATTTGATAGCATTCATAAAAGAAATCGTAAACAATGGTAAAAGTGACGAAAAATATATAACCCCTCTTTATGATAACATGGGCTTATATTCGTTAGAATACATGCAGCGAGTTTTAACATTGTTCTCATCTAGTTTTTCTGTGGTCTTGTCTGAAGCTATACAATGTAAAAATTTAGCTCAAAAGTTTGAAGTACTCAAAAAACTTGGACGTTCTTCATTAAAAACCAAAAATGTTTTTTTGCATAAAATATCTAAAGTATCACGTTTTTGGAATAAGCCGGGATATGTTATTTCTGTTCAAGGAACGGATGGAAGTGGTAAAAGCACTATTATTGACGCAATTACTCCTTGGTTAGATGAGGCTTTCCATAAGGGAGTTATCTATAACCACCTTAGACCTAATGTCTTGCCTGATTTGGGAGTTGCACTAGGAAAAAAAGAGGCTTTAAAAGATGGTGAAAAGCCAATAGTCGTTTCTGATCCGCACGCACAGAAGCCATCAGGCTTTATTGGTTCTATTGTTCGCTGGGGCTATTATATGCTAGATTATACTTTTGGGTACATTAAATCTGTATATCCTAAAATCGCAACAAAAGCGAAGGTCTTTATATTCGATCGTTACTATTATGATTATTATATAGATCAACGTCGCTCTCGCACATCCTTGCCTCAGTGGGTTCTTCGGTTTGGGGAAATCTTCGTGCCTGTCCCTGATTTGATACTTTGCTTAGGTGGAGACCCTAAAAAAATATATGAGCGTAAGCCTGAGACAAGTCTTGAAGAGGTTACAAGACAGACCAATGTGCTGAAACGCTTTTGCAACAAACGTAAAAATGCTGTTTGGGTTGACACGACGCTTGCACCTGCGGAAAGTATTCAACTTGTTAAAGAGGCTATATTGGGTATACTATCGAAAAGATTTAATAAAGTAACTTTCTTATGAGAATCTTGGTAAATTGTTATGCTTGCTCACCTTATAAGGGGAGTGAGCCTGGTATGGGGTGGAATTTCATAAAAGGACTTTCGAAATATCATGAGTTGTATATTTTGACGGAAAGTAAATTTAAAGAAGATCTTGATAGATATTTTGCAACTAATCCAGACGAAAAAAGTAATAAACATTTCTTTTTTATTAAAAAGAATCGTCATAAAACATTGCGTAAAATATGGCCGCCATCATATTATTGGTTTTACAATCAGTGGCAAAAGAAAGCTTTCGAGTTGACAAAAGATTTGGATGCAAAATATAATTTTGATTTGATACACCAATTAAATATGGTTGGTTATAGAGAGCCAGGTTATTTATACAAGCTTGACAAACCTTTCGTTTGGGGGCCGATGGGTGGTTTTAATATAACGCCATGGAAGTTATTGCCATCAATGGGTATAAAAGGAATGGTCTTTTATGGTATGCGCAATATTATAAATTCTTGGCAAATGAAACATTCTGTTCGTGTAGCAGAAGCAGTGAATGAAAGTGATTATATAATAACTGCCACAGAAGATGACCATAACAGCGTATTGAATTTGTGGAATAAAGATAATGTGGTAATACCAGAAGTCGGTTTTCAAACTTCTGCCAAGCACCAAGCTAACAGCCGTGTCGGAAAATTAAAAATATGTTGGTCAGGATTGCATGTTCCAAGAAAATCTCTGAACTTGCTCTTAGAGGCTATGGCTATGTTAAAGAATCCCGATAAAATGGAGTTACATATTATAGGTGAAGGAGAATGTACTAGAAAATGGAAATATTTAAGTAAAAAACTTGGGCTGAAAAACATTATATGGCACGGATGGGTAGAAAAGACAGAAGCTATGGAGATTATGTCCGCATGTGATGTTTTTGTGATAACAAGTTTGAGTGATGCTACATCGACTGTACTTCTTGAAGCATTGTCTATGGGGTTGCCTGTAGTTGCAACAAACCATCTTGGTTTTGCCAATGTTATAACAGATGCTTGTGGAATAAAAATAGATTTGAAAAATCATAAACAGGTTATTCGTGATTTTGCTTTTGCTATAGAAAAGCTAGAAGGTGACGAAAAATATCGTCAGAAGTTGTCTCTTGGAGCGTTGGAACGTGCAAAAGATTTTTCTTGGGAGAGCAAGATTGATTTGATTGATAAAATATATCAAAATGTAATAGAAAAGCATAAATCATGATGAAACTATATAGATTTAAAACATTTACGACTTCCTATTATTTTCCTCACTTGGACTCTTCTCTACAATATATGTATGGCTTGTATAGCCCATACGGAGGGCGATTGTCGAAAATATATTGGTGGCTGTTTCAACATTCTTCTGTTGTGAGGGCATTGACATCTGTGAATGAGAAAGATTTGGAGTTCCCTTATTCAAAAATTAAGGCGTCTGATGGAAATGACACGCTGATGTCTTTCAATATGGGGAGTCCCGGTGTTGAGCAGAAAATTTCGATATTGGGATATGATAATAAATTAAATATTCCTTTTTTTGCTAAGTTTTCGCAAAAGCCGCGAGCTATGGCTTTGACACGCAATGAGGTGCTCGTATATCGTTTGCTTGATGGTACTGGTCTTACACCTAGGCTGTTAAAAGCGGTAGATACTGAAGACTATGTTTATTTGAAAGCAGAGTACATTAATGGCATACGACCAAAGTCACGAAATATTACCCAAGAAATACTTCATTTGTGCCTTCCATTAGTTAGTCGCCATCTTACAGAGCAAAGAACAGATGCCAATGGTTTAAAGATGGGACTTAGTCATGGTGACTTCTGTCCATGGAACGTGCTTGTATCTAATGATCAGATTCGGCTTATTGATTGGGAACTTGCTGCAGATCGTACGTTAGGTTACGACCTTTTTACATATATCTGTCAAGTTGCTATTCTTTTTGAGCCAGAGAAGCAACTTCTGCTTGCAATAGATGATAATATGAGATACGTGAAAGAATATTTCTATAGTTTTGATATCACTGATTACAAGCCATATCTCAAGGCTTTTGCCATGCAGAAATGGGAGTATGAGGAAGGTAAAGGAAACACTCGACTATCTGAAAAATATAAGGAGCTTGCCAATATCCTTTAGCCCTATCTGATGAGACGATTTTTTAGTATGTGGGTACAACTGTAACGGATGGGGGCAAGCTTTTGATGTACTTCATATATTTGAAGATGAACTAGGTTTTAAAATGCCTTTCAGATATTGTAAGATAGGAGGACGAGATATTTTAGAAGAATGTCATACATAGTAATAAAACCAAAGATACTTTTTATCATGCACATGCCGCCGTCTGTGCAAAGATAAGATTTTGGTATTGAAAAGTGATCTGTATAGAAGGATTATTGGGACTGAGTTCTTTGTGTCTACAGCATTTAAACGTTGGCTTGTAAATGTTGGAATGGCAGATATTCGGGATAAAGGTAATAAATTAGACAATCTCGAAGAAAATGTAACTTACGCTAATACAGATGAGAATGATGATAAAAACAAGTATCTTTTCAGAAGAAGAAAAAGTACGGTCTTTAGAGAATGCTTATAAAACAGCTCTTTCTAAAGATGTGAATTCTAATATGGCTATTGAAGCTTATCACGAATGGCATAGTGCTGCTGTTATTTATTTAGGAAAGTATTTTTCTAATGCTGATGCAGACTTTATTCGTTTTAAAAATATTGATAATACTGGCAATGGGTATACATTGGAACATAATTTTGATGGCTTGTATATAATTATATGATGTCACAAGTAAATAATAATGATAAAAATCAAATGGAAATGAAGAAATCTCCAATGGTTTTCATAAGCCATTCATCAAAAGACAAGGCTTTTGTAGAGGCTTTAGTTGAACTTTTAGAATCAATTGGATTTGACGAAAACAATCTCTTCTGCAGTTCTGTAGATGGTTATGGAATTGGATTGGGTGAAGATATTTTCAATACATTGAAGAATTTATTTTTGGAACACGAACTATATGTATTGTTTGTTCATTCTCCAAGGTATTATAATAGCACTGTCTCAATGAATGAAATGGGGGCAGCTTGGGTGTTGCGTGCAAACTACTATTCTTTGTTGACAAAAGACATGAGCTATAATGAAATGAGTGGAGTGGTAAACTCTAACTCTATAGCAATTAAAGTTGATAGCGATGATGCTAAAGCAAGGTTGACCGAATTGAAAGAAAAACTATGTGCAGCCTTTTCATTTAAAGATATTAGTGGAGTTAAATGGGAACGTAAACGTGATAAGTTTTTAGAGGTTGTGAATTCCATTGATATTACTTCTAATGATAACAATCTTTCAAATAGTGTTGACGAGGAATATAAAAGGCTACAAATAGAGAAGATGAGAAAGGAAGCTGACGAGCAGAAAAAAGCGATTATTCGTAGCGAAATAATCAATCGTCAAGCAGGAAGTAGAATATTGAAAATATCAAATAAGGGAAAAAGCACAGCTAAAAATTTAAAGATTGAATGGCTAAATCCTGATGACAATATCATGGTATTATCTAATCTTGGGGAAATAGGAGATTTAACCCCAGGCAATGCCAGGTTGTTTAATATGGCTCTATGTATAGGCCATTCCGAAACAATGGATTTACACTATACATGGAATGACGAATACTCAGAAAAGAATCAGTATGATGAATCTATTCAAGTCTTTTGAAATTAATCTTTATTGTACATTTTCATAAAGACAGATGCTAGATAAATAGAATAACAATGAAACCAAAGATACTTTTTATCATGCACATGCCACCGCCTGTGCATGGTGCTGCTATGGTGGGGCAGTATATCCACGATAGCAAACTGATAAAGCGAGAGTTTGACTGTCATTACATCAACCTGACTACTGCGAAGAACTTGCAGGACATCGGGAAGGTGGGGATGAGGAAACTCTTTGATTTCTTCAAGCTCCTAAGGAAGATACGGCATGAGGTGAAGGTGGTCAAACCTCAATTGGTGTATGTTACGCCTAATGCTTGTGGCGGTGCATTCTACAAGGATTTCGTGGTGGTGCAGATGCTTAAGCAGATGGGGTGTCGAGTGGTGGTGCATTATCATAACAAGGGCGTAGCCACACGACAAGACCGATGGCTTGATGATTGTCTTTATCGCCATTTCTTCCGTGGACTTAAAGTTATTTTGCTTGCTGAGGCTCTATATCAGGATGTGAAGAAGTATGTGCGTCATGAGGATGTGTTCATTTGTCCTAATGGCATCCCTGAAACGATCGACCATGAGCCTTCGGCTGAGCGACACAATCAGATTCCGCACCTGCTTTTCTTGAGCAACCTGCTTATAGATAAGGGTGTATTGGTGTTGCTCGATGCGCTGAAAATATTAGCAGACAAAGGCTACTCCTTCGTGTGCGACTTCGTAGGGGGTGAAACGGCAGAGATTGATGCCGCAAGATTCCGTGAGGAAGTGGCGAAGCGTGGGCTTAATCAATTGGTGGTTTATAATGGAAAGAAGTATGGGGCAGATAAGGCTGAGTTCTTTGAGAAGGCTGATGTCTTTGTTTTTCCTACTTTTTATCACAATGAAACGTTCGGATTAGTGAATTTGGAAGCTATGGAGTATAAACTCCCTGTAGTAGCTACGAATGAAGGAGGCATCCCTGATGTTGTAAAAGATGGCGAAAATGGCTTGATTGCCGAAAAGCGCAGCGCAGAATCTTTGGCAGATTGTGTGGCTCTACTCCTTGGCGACAAGGCGTTGAGAGAGCAAATGGGCGAGGATGGTTATCGCAAGTTCAAGACCCAGTTTACGCTTCAGGCTTTCGAGGGAAAACTCGCAGATAGTCTGAACGATATAACTCATTCGGGGGGGGGGATAATTCTTGACTTTGTATATTATTACGGCAAGAAATATGGTAAAGACAAGGAGGCATTCTTTTGTAATGCCGACCTATTCGTGTTCCCCACATTCTATCACAACGAATGCTTCCCGCTGGTATTGTTGGAAGCTATGCAGCATCGCCTACCGTGTGTTTCTACCACAGAGGGTGGAATCCCCGGTATTATAGATGAAGGCAAGACAGGCTTCCTCGTCCCAAAGTATAATGCTGCAATCTTAGCCAACAAAATAGAAACACTCCTCACCGACTCTGCCTTGCGCCAACGCATGGGCGAGGCTGGAAGGAGGAAGTTTGAGAAGGAGTTTACGTTGGAGGTGTTTGAGAAGAGGATGGCGGAGATTCTAAAAACATGTGTTTGATTTAAATACTAATATGTTTCGATTAAAAGATTTAAATATACTTGGTAGCAAGGCGGAGCTTGCTGCGCTGCCAGAGGGCAAATTGCTTATCAATACAATTAATGCACATTCGTACAACACTGCACGTAAGGATGGGTTGTTCGCTGAGGCGCTGACAAATGGTGATGTGCTCATTCCGGACGGAGTGAGCATCGTGAAGGCGTGCCGATGGATAAAGGCGAAGAGCCTACCGAAGGAAAGAATAGCTGGATGGGATTTGTTTTCTTTCGAGATGGAAAATCTCGAAAGAAAACAATGTGGAATGTTGAATGTTGAATGTGGAGCTAATAATTCTTCATTGGACAATTCACAATCGGCTTTAGCCGACAACCCAAAATTCAAAATTCAAAACTCAGAATTCCGTTCGCCTCAGCGAACGGTTATGTTCATGGGCAGCTCGCAGAAGGTGCTCGACCTGATTGTGAAGCGGGCGGCTAAGGTGTATCCGCATCTGAAGATTGTGACTTACTCGCCACCGTACAAGCCTGAGTTCTCGGAGGAGGACAATAAGGCTATCATTGATGCTATCAATGCTGCTGATCCTGACTTGCTCTGGATTGGTATGACTGCGCCAAAGCAGGAGAAGTGGACTTACTCGCATTGGGATGAACTGAATATCCACTGCCATGTAGGTACCATAGGGGCTGTGTTCGACTTCTTTGCTGGTACGGTGGAGCGTGCACCCGTATGGTGGCAGCGTCATGGTTTGGAGTGGCTTTATCGACTGCTGAAGGAGCCGAAGCGCATGTGGCGCAGGTATATCATTGGCAATACGCTGTTCCTTTTCAATGTTATCTTTCGCGAGAGATGGTAAAGGATATTTACTACAAATTCATACAATTCTCGCTTGGTATTTATGATGGTCGGGAGTTTGTTGACGGGTCGGCACTGACGGGCTTCGATTGGGAGCGTTTCTTTGGTTTTGCCAGGAAGCAGACGTTGGTGGGCATCATCATGGAGGGCATATCGAAACTGCCGAAAAGCGTGGCACCAACGCAGAAACTGCTGATGAATTGGTTCATGGCGAGCCAAGGTATACGTCGACAGAATTGGATGCTAAACGAAGTCACCGTCGATATATATAATAAGGTGAGGGCTGCGGGCTACGACTGTTGCATACTAAAGGGACAAGCGAATGCTGCGATGTACCGAAATCCGGCTGCGCGTACCCCTGGTGATGTGGATATGTGGGTGAAGGCATCGCGTGAGGAGATACGTGCGTTGGCTCATTCGTTGGCAAAGGGAAATGGACGTGTGGACGAGGAGAGCTTTAGCCATATCGCTATCACTCTGAATGGTGTGAGCGTTGAGCTGCATTACACACCGGGGTTCATGGCAAACTTTGTGTATAGCCGTCGTTTACAACGATGGTTTGCGGATAGCATCGAGGGGCAGTGTCGCAATATGATTGCGTTGCCCGATGAGGCTGGTGAGGTAGCCTCTCCTACTCCTGCGTTCAATGCTGTCTATCAGTTGTACCACCTCTATCATCATTACTTCTATGAGGGTGTCGGACTACGCCAAGTGGTAGACTATTACTACGTAATTTTGAATTTTGAATTAGGAGTTTGGAATTGTCGCTTATGCGATGAGGAGTTGAAGAATTGTGAATTGGAATTTCAAAACTCAAAATTGAATAATTCAAGATCGACAAAGCCGATAATTCAAAGTTCAAAACTCAAAATTCAAAACTCGCTAAAGCGTCTCGGCTTATGGAAGTTCGCAGGTGCAATGATGTATGTGTTGCATGAAGTGATGGGATTGTCGGAGGAACTGATGATTGCACCGATAGACAAGACACGTGGACGGATATTGCTTGACGACATTATGCATGGTGGCAATTTCGGACATCACGACAAACGTCATGCGTGGGGACACGATGCTTATAAAGACAATGGCTTCAAGCATGGAGCGTTGGGGCATAATCTGTTAAGATTATACCGCGACGCTCGTCTGCTTAGATATTATCCTGCGGAGGCACTAAGCGAACCGCTATTTAGAATTTGGCATTTATTTTGGAGAATGCGAAATAAAAAATACTGACGCAAGCTTTACTTGCGCCCTGCCTTCCATCCGCCTGTTCCGTAGCATCCCTGCTCTGTCACAATAACAACCTTATTGCCGTCGAGCACCTTGCGCGGACTATGCACCTTTGCGTCATTCGTTGCGCCGTTGATAGCGGTCGGTTCGGTGACAACAAGGTGCATTGTTGTTTCTACCCCACTGTCGTATGTGGTGGCGGTGATGGTTGTTTCGCCTACGCTAAGGAGCGTAACGTAACCACCTGTGACGGTCGCAACGCTCTCGTTTGAGCTCTTCCAATGCAAGCGTTTGTCGGTAGTGGTCTTCGGCATGAATGTCGGGCGCAATCCAATGTGGGCAACATCTAACGATACCGTCATCTCTTCCTCTGCAAAGCTGATCGAACGCGACAGCTCGGGCTGCTTCTGCTCACCCTTGCGATAGAGGAACGGCAGGGGTAGGGTCTTGGATGTGTAGAGGTTGAAGCGTGCGTAGCTGTTGTCGGGAGTGCTGTAGCGCATTGTGCCGTAAGCTTCGTTGGTAGGAGTAAGCGTTGCGCCTTCGTGATCAAGTGCTATATTCCACTCGGTTATGCCCTCGTCCCATGCCAACTTCTGCTTGCCTGTCGCACCAAGCTGACGACCGAATTGGTCGGTGAGGGTCCAGTGCTGCTGGTCGGCAGACTTGTTCAGTGTGAAGCGTAGCACATCTGGGCAGGTAACGTCAGCCGTTGAGGTCACCGACACTACATCGAGATAGTTTGTCTCGTCCATGCCGCCTAAGTCGGCAGCTGCCGATCCGTTGCGGAATATCATCACCTCGTCGCCCACGCTGAGCGTGCTCTTCTTCGTGAGTTTCTCATACTGCCAGCCGAGCGGCGACTCCAAAGCTATGTCAGCCTCATCGTATTCGATAGTGATGGCATCGAGATACACCGAGCCTTCGCTCTTGCCTCCAGCCACAACGATGCTCATGTCGTTGGTGGTGATGGCTGGTGCGTCTATCTGCTTCGTCACGTCGACATATACGCCGAGGTCTTTCGATACCCACTCGCCGAACCAGTCGCTGCTGGCGAAGTCGACCGGTGCCAACGAGTAGAGCGTTGTGCCACCATCGTTGAGCGACACGCCCACCTGTCCTTTCTTGTTGTTTGAGCACATCGAGAACGTGATGCTGCGCACCTTGCAGCCTTGCCATCCTTCGAGATAGAGCACTGCCTCGTGGTTGCGAGGTATCTGGTTGTAGCGGTTGCCCGTTGTAGCACCGAACTCGTTTTCGAAGTCTACTCGCGAGTTGCGTGGCACCGTTCCACATGCTGCTATCTTGAACTCTGCCGTCTGCTTGTTGTATTCTACAATTTTGTACATCACTTCTGCAGCATCCGCTGCAACAGAAATCATAAGGAACGCTGCTACAGTCATCGCCTTACGCACAATACCCATCAGATTTTTCATATCCTCGTTTTTATGCTTTTAGGTTGAGTGGTATGGGCAAGATGCTCATACCTCCTACCCTTTTTACTTTTTACTCTTTTACTTTTTCTGCAAAGGTACTGCTTTTTTATATTTTCTGCTAAAAATCCATTATCTTTATAAAAAGTGTGCCTTCTATGTTTCTCGCGTAGAAACATAGAAGGCACACACTCTTTATTGCATTTACAAGGTTACAGCCACGCTCCGAAGCGTGGCTGCGGCAGTGGTGCCGAGAAGTAGTAGTTCTGATCGTTGGCGCTGTCGAGGAAGTTCACCCTCTTCATGCCGAAGAACGGGATGCCGTTCGGGAAGATGCGCGCAAAGTCGGTCACACCGCCCGAGAGAGCGGGGCTACCCTGCTGCAGGTCGAAGTTCCACGCCTTATCGAAAGCAAGCGGAGCGCCCTTGTCGGGGTCGTCGACCTCGCAGTTGATGTCCATGCCGGCGTTCTGCTTGAAGAGCTTGAAGAGCGGATTGAACTGGCCTGCTGTGGCGCTCTTTATGTCTGTGTCGAACCAGATGCCGAGCGAAGCACCCTTTGCCATCTGCTCCACGCCGGTAGCGGTAGAAGCGTAGTAGTAGTTGGGCGTGAGACGGCTGTGCTCCATGTCGGCGCCGTCCTGCTTGGGCTGCTTCAGACCGAAGCGCGAGTCGTAGCAGAGGTTGTTCACGAACACCGGTCGCGCAGCCTTCTCCACCCATACCGAACCGCCCTTCTTATTCTTCGAGCGTCGCCAACCGCAGTCGACGATGGTATTGTTGTAGACGGTCATGTCGGTGAGCGGCACCACCTCGCTGTTGCCGGCGTTGGAGAGTTTGAAGGCGTTGGTGCAGGCGTTGTATATTACGTTGTTGGCTACGTCGAGCTGACAGCCCGCCTTCACGTTGATAGCCTCGCCGCCGTCGGCAGCGTTGCCCGAATCGGCGAAGATGTTGCCCGCAATCACGCCGTTGCCGCCCGTGAAGTAGGTCTGGTCGTTGTAGTTGTCGTGGAAGAAGCTGTTGGCGATGACAAACTTGCCGTTGACGTTGCAGAAGTGGAAGGCCGGCACGCCGCCGTCGATGGTGGTCTTGAAGAGCTTATTCTGGAACGATGCCGACGACTCGGTAGGCGTGGCGCCGGCGTAGGCTATGTCTACATGGTTGAGCACCACTTCCTCCGAGTTGTAGCCACAGATGATGCCGCCCCAGGCTTCGGGCTTCTTGCGGTCGGAGGTGAAGGTGACGGGCTTCTCGGCTGTACCGAGGCAGTAGAGGTTGCCCAGCACCACCACTTCTACAGGCACCTGCACGTCAGCCTTGCACGTCACCGTCACGCCCGGCTCTATATAGAGCGATGTGCCGACGGGTATCTCTACGCTCTCGCTCAGCGTGGTGTCGTTCGACCACACGAGCGAGCCTACAGGATACTCTGCCACGGCGGTCTTTATGACATTTGTAGAACCTTGGTTGGCGTTGCCGTTGTTGCCTGCATAATCGTACGGATTGATGTTGTCGTTCTCGCAAGACGCTGAGAACATTGCCGTTGCTGCAGCGAGCAGCATACCGGCCATTGTGTTTATCTTCTTCATTGTATGATGTTGTTATGGTGAGGTGGTGGGGTGGTGAAATGGTGAGGTGGTGAGGTGGTGAGGTGGTGAGATGGTGAGATGGTGAGACGGTGAGATGATGATAAAATCAGAGCTTGTAGCGCACGCCGAGCAGGAAAGTTCTGCCGTAACGGTATGTGCCAACGATGGTCTTGTCGCTCTTCTGTCCTTCATACTCGAGGTTGCTCTGGTTGACGGTCTTGAGGTATCGCTCGCGCTTTGCGTCGAGCAGGTTGTTGGCCTTGAAGAAGAGCGAGATGCCGTTGTGGAACTTCTTCTCTGCGCTGAAGTCGAGTCCGAACATCGCCTTGTCCCACTGGTCGGCGTCCTTGAACGGCGACACAAGTGCGAGTTTCGTGCCGGTGAACGAGGCTGCAAGCTGTGCGTTCCAACCATGTTCGGTGTCCTTGTAGAGCAGGGAGAGATTGGCTGTGTGCGGCGCCTGGTTCACGAGCGGACGAGTCTGCGTTACGCCCGTCTTATACTCTGCGCTGCCTTCCTTGTACTGGCGCTTCGAAGTGGTAATCTCCGAGTGGGTGTAGGTATAGTTTGCCTTCACACCGAAGTGGCGTATGTACTTTATCACGTCTATCTCGAAGCCCATATTCTTCGCGTTGCCCAGGTTGGCGGGCATGTAGTAGGCGTCTGTTCCGGCGCCGATTTTGCCGTCCGACGTAACGAACACCTGTTCTATCGGGTTCTTCAGATACTTATAGAAGACGCCTGCGAGAATCTGCTCTGTGCTCGACGGGAACCACTCCCAGCGTAGGTCGATATTGTCGATGCGGGCGCGTTTCAGCTCAGGGTTTCCCTTCTCCTGATACTCCTCGCCCTGTATCTGGTAGGGTACAATCTCGTAGAATCCAGGTCGGTTGATAGAACGGTAGTAAGAGAGGCGCACGTTCATCTTCTTTGTCGGTGTCCACTTCACTGAAGCCGACGGCAGATAGTCCCAGTAGCTCTGCTCGCCCACCTGCCCCATGTTGCGGAAGTGCTGCAGCATGGTGTATATCTGGTTGGTATGTTCGGCGCGTAAGCCCACGTTCAGCTCTCCGAGAGCGCTGCTCAGCGTAGCCATAGCGTAGACTCCGCCGATGTGCTCCTTCGAGTCGTAGTTGAGCTGAGACGCCTGCGAGTAAGGCGTCTTGCATACCCAATCGACGTTGGCGAACTGCTCGTATCCGTTGCCGTCGAGCTGCTGCGATATATCAGCTGGGTTGAAGATGTACGAGTAGTAGCGGTTGCTGCGCTCCTTGCGGCGATACTGCGCTCCAACCTTCCACAAAGCGTCCAGCTTGTCGCCGAAGCGTGTGTCGTAAGCGAGGTTGATGTAGCCCGCCCAGTCGGTATCCTTGTTGTACTGGAAGCGGCGTTCCGCACTCTTAGGCAGCGTCTTCAGGATGTTCTTCTCCTGGCTCCATATATCGCCCGACACGGCGTCTCCCTCAGCGCCGGCACTACGACCAACGGTGTTGGTAAGCGTCACGTATGTGCGGTCGGGGTCTTCGGCTCTTGCCTGCGAGAATACGCCCGACCAGTCGACCGTGAAGCGGTCGGTCAGATGGTGCGTGCCCTTGAGGTTGGTGGCGAAGATGCTCTGCGTAGAAGAAATGGAGCGCAGCTCGTCGTCCTGCGTGTACGAGTCGGCACTGATATACTCGGTGTTCACGCCGTTGTTGTAGCGCACGCCCTTCGAATTGGTGCGCACGTACATGTTGTACCATTCGAGCTTGTGGTTCGAGAGCGAGAGGTCGAGCTTTGCGTGCAGACCCGCCGTGAAGTCGTGTACGCTGTAGTAGCGGTGGTTAAGCGTAGAGATATACATAGCCTGTTCGCCCGACGCCATCTTCACCGAGTTGTATGTACGCTCCGTGCCACGGAAGGTGTTCTGCACACTTCCGGCAAGCATCACGCCGATACGGTTGTTCCAGAAACGATTGCCAACGCTGAGACCGCCGATGAAGTTGGGCACCGGCGTAGCATGGCTCTTAAGCTGCACCGGTCCGTTCCTGAAGTCGGAAGCCGAAGCCTTATAGTCTGAGCCGAACGCCTCGTAGGGCGAACGGTGAGTATAGTCGGAGCGGTTGGTCGTGAGATAGTCTCTTGCGCCGCTCCAGAAGTAGTCGCTCATGCCTACGGCGGCGTTAGCCTGCAACTGGAAGCGTGCGGGCGCATCCTTCATCACCATGTCGACCACTCCACCTGCGGCGTCGCCCTCCATGTCGGCAGTAAGCGACTTCGAAACCACGAGGCGGTCCATCAGGTCAGACGGGAAGATGTTGAGCGGAACGTAGCGGTTCTTGTCGTCGGGGCTCGGTATCTTCACACCGTTCACGAGCGTATAGTTGTAGCGCTTGTCCATGCCTCGGAGTATGGCGTACGAAGCCTCGCCCGAAGCGTCGCGCTCCATGGTCACGCCCGACACGCGCTGAAGCACGCTCGCCACATTCACGTCGGGCGAGAGCTGAATGCTCTGCTGGCTCATCACGTTGAGCACGCTCGTCGCATTCTTCACCGTCTCGACGGCGCTGCGGTCGGAGCGATACTCGCGGCGTCCGGTTACAACCACCTCGCCCAACTGCTGCAAGTCTTCGTCCAAGGCGATAATGAGTTGTCCGTCCTTGCCTTTCTCCGAGCCTTTGTCATAGTCTTTCGCCACGTCGACCACCATCTCTCTTGTCTTGTACGCCATGTACGAGACAACAAGCGTGTAGCGACCGCGGTCGGGCAGCTCGCGCAGCGTGAAGGTGCCGTCGAGACCGGTTGTGGTGCTGACGCTTGGCAGCTCCTTCACTCTGATAACGGTGCCGATAAGCGGCTCGCCGGTCTTGTGGTCCTTGACGATGCCGTCGAGCGTGTGCGCTGTTATGGCAGAGGTAGCAGCCATGAGGAGTGCCGCTGTGAATAAGAATCTCTTCATGCTATTTCGACTTTGTTATCGTGTGAATAATCTTTCCGTCCTTGTCTATCATCGACATCTTCAACTGCTTCTTGTCTACGGTGAACACAGAGAAGCCGTCGGCAGAGCTGCAGAACACCGTGCCGTCGATAGGCTTCACGGGACGCGCCAACGACGACGACGAATTGACTACGTAGTCGATATTGTCACCCTTCTTCTGTATGTGCTGGAAGTTGTGGATGTGTCCGCAGGCGTATATAGCCACGTTGTTATATTTGTGAAGCACGGGCAGCAGACGCTTCTGCATGTCGAGACGCTCGCTCTCCTTCTTGTTGGTGTCGGCATATATCGGGTGATGACCCATCACAACCACCCAGTCTTCCTTGGCGTTGCGCAGCGTCTCGTCGAGCCACGCCAGCTGCGCCTCAGCGTCCTGCTTGCAGGCGTCGGGATAGACGCTCGAGTTCTTACGATAAGAGTCGATGAGCGGTGTTGTGTCGAGCATCACAATGCGCACGGAAGTGTTGCCGTGCTTGAACACCTTAGTATAATACCTGGCAGGCATCATCCATCGGCGGCTCACCTTGCCGTAGTCCATGAAAGCCTGCGTATTGCCGCGATACTCGTGGTTGCCGCAAACTGGGAACCAGTCGAGCATAAGGTCGGGATGCGAGTAAACCAGCTCGTAGTTGGTCATCCAAAGCGGGTCATGTAGCGACGCAACACCATTGAAATGATGAATGTCGCCCGCAGCAAACACACACTCAGGGTCAACCACTCCCGCCATTTCACCCATCAGTTCGGCTATCGGCTTCTGGTCGTAATAGCCGTTGCGTCCCATGTCGTTGGTCATATAGAGCGTCACGTCGCCCTTCAGCTGCTGCCACTCGGCACGCACGTCGTCAGCAACCGGTTGCGCTACGGCAGCCGTTGCCACCTTCGCCTTGCAGCACGCCGGCACGCCGACTGTACCTTGAGCCTGCATACCCATACTACCCAACAACATCATTGCAGCCAATGACCACACAGCCATTCTTCTGCCGCAGCTTTCTCTCACTACTTTCTTTTTCATTCTTTTGCTTATTTAGTTAACTATGTGTAAAATTTCGGGTGCAAAAGTAAAAGTATAGTGTGTCAAAGAAGTTACAAAAATTTTATAATCAGAAGTCTTCCTGCGACGACTCTTCTTTTTCCCATCCTGCGCTGCAGTCCGCCACCCAGAAAGCAGATGCCCGATACAATCCGCGTGTTCAAGCGCTGGCTATACACTTAAATTATCTTAATGCTTCACAAAAAATACTACAAATACTTGTTTGTATGTGTCAAAAAGTGTAGCTTTGCAGCAGTTTCATGTGTCTAAAAGTGTAAGATTTCTGAGCTTTTATGTGTCTAAAAGTGTAAACTATGAAAAGAAAGATATACAACAAGCTCGTAGAGTGGAAGAATCAAAAGCAGCACAAACCATTAATACTCAACGGTGTAAGACAATGCGGCAAGACTTTCATCCTTAAAGAATTCGGCAAAAAAGAATTCGCAAGCCTTGCCTACGTCAGTTGCGACAGAAACGAAAGCCTACAAGCCATATATGCGGGCGATTTCAATGTGTTTAGAATTATACAAGGATTAAGTGCTTTGACAGGAGTGGACATCATCCCCGGCAAGACACTTATATTCTTAGATGAAGTGCAAGCCTTTCCACAGGCATTAGAGGCATTGAAGTATTTTTGCGAAGACGCTCCCGAATATCATATTGTTGTGGCAGGATCTTTGTTAGGTGTAGCCTTACACGCAGGGGTATCCTTCCCCGTAGGAAAAGTACAGACACTACGCCTTTTCCCTATGGACTTTGAAGAGTTTCTTATGGCATTGGGGGAAGACCAACTGCTAAAGCTTATGCATAACCACGACTACGAACTGATGAATGCCTTCCACGAGAAACTAAAAGACTATCTACGCCAATACTACTATGTAGGAGGAATGCCTGAGGTCGTAAAGCATTACGTAGAAAACAAATTGCTCAATCAGGTGCGAACCATTCAAAACGAAATTCTATCCAACTATGCAGGCGATTTCTCCAAACACGCACCCACACAAGAGGTACCACGCATCGACATGGTGTGGCAATCGATACTTGGGCAATTGTCTAAAGAGAACAAGAAATTCGTGTATGGAGTATTGAAAAAAGGCGGTAGGGCGAAAGAATTCGAGTTAGCCATACAATGGCTGATAGACGCAGGTCTGATATATAAAACTACAAAGGTGACAAAACCCGAATTGCCATTGAAGTTCTACGAAGACATATCTGCTTTCAAACTCTATTTATGCGACTGTGGATTGATGGGCGCTATGGCAGACACCGATGCTAAGAATGTGTTAATTAGCGATGCCGTATTTACTGAATACAAAGGGGCATTTACCGAACAGTATGTCCTTCAGCAACTACTCGCATCTAACATAAACAACATTTATTATTATAGTTCGGACACCTCACGCATGGAGATGGATTTCATTATTCAGCAGAAAGGTGCACTGGTACCAATAGAAGTGAAAGGAGGAACAAGCATAAAGGCAACATCACTACACAATTATCTAAAACAACATCAAGACATACCTGCCGTACGCTTCTCAATGCTCCCTTATCGCAAACAGGAAAATATAACCAACATGCCCCTATACGGTGTGTTTCTCAGTTTGGAATAAATATGCCAGTATAAAGTGAAAGAATTGTAACTGGTTAACAAACAAGAAAGGAACAAACAATGAAAGGTTACGCAAAACCGATACGCTCTATGATGCCGAAGGTTTCTTCTGGTCTGCCAAGCAAGCAGATACAAGATACTGTACAATGATTGCTCCACAAAAATACTTGTGGACTTCAATGGACAACAGAAGTAAACTTCGTTGCTTGCGCTTCTTGTTTGAGAAATGCGACATAGCCGAGTCTGAATTGGTAATGTTGCTTGAACCTGTAAAAGAATAAAAGTTATGGCAGAAAATAACAACATACCGCAGTTCGTGAATAGCGACTCTTTTATGGCAGACAAGAACTATGTAAAATGGTTGTCTAACCTAAAGAAACGCTTCCATATGGCACAGCTTAAAGCTGCTGTCAAAGTGAATACAGAAATGCTCAAATTCTACTGGAGTTTGGGCGAGGACATTTGTGAGAAGCAGAAGCAATATAAGTGGGGCGCAAACTTTATGAAAAGATTGAGCCTTGATTTGCGTGCAGAATTTCCAAAAGCTGAGGGATTTTCTGTTGTCAACTTGTACTATATCAAACGTTGGTTTGTTTTTTATTCTTCGCATACAAACTTTTTTTACCAAGCTGGTAAAAAATTACAAGATGTGGAAAATTCAACAACACCAATGCCTAATATCTTGCTTCGTGTGCCTTGGAGACACCAGACTGTAATAGTATCCAAATGTGAAAACATAGAAACAGCTTTGTTTTATCTCAAAAAGGTGCTTGCTGATAACATGAGCCGTACCGAGTTAGTACATGCTATTGAAACAAAACTGTACGAGCACACAGGCAAGGCTTTGAATAACTTTGATGTTACACTGCCGCAACCTCAAAACGCATTGGCAACAGAGATTATAAAAGACCCTTACAAGTTGGATTTCTTCTCATTGCCGAGCAAGTTCTGCGAAATGGACTTGGAGAATAAGTTAGCAACCAATATTACTCGCTTCCTCTTGGAATTGGGCAAAGGCTTTGCGTATGTCGGTCGGCAGATGGAACTTGACACGCCAAGTGGCAAGTCTTACTTCCCCGACATGGTTTTCTATCATACTCGTCTGAAATGTTATGTGGTGATCGAACTGAAAGTGATTGACTTTATGCCTGAATTCATTGGCAAACTGAACTTCTATGTTTCGGCAGCAGACGAGTTGCTTAGAGGCGAAGGAGATAATCCGAGCATCGGCATTCTTCTTTGCAAGGACAAAGATTCTTCCGTTGTCGAATGGTCTCTGCGTGGCATCACGACTCCGTTAGGTGTGGCAAGTTACCAGTTGCAGGAGGTTTATGAACGCACATTGCTTGAAATAAAGCAGGAAGCCTCAGAAGAGAACGCTTCAGAAGATGAAAAATAAATAATAGAATGTAACAAAATGGACTTATCAAAACACTTTGTTTTACTCAATGGGGAGCCTAAGACCTTACAAATAGACACCATACAAAAGTATCTTCTAAGCAAAACGACGAGCATCTGCGTCGGTCGATACGGACGTCTGCGTCGGTCGATACGGACATCTGCGTCGGTCGACGCGGATGCTCAACAACAAACATAAACATCAGAAATGAAACATCTTTTTATCATACTAAGCTGTCTCCTGCCCAGCCTTTGCTCAGCGCAAACCTTCAGCGGCGAATACACCGCAGAGTGGCAGTGGGACATGAAGCGCAACACCAACTGGCTGAACCTGCTGCGCTTGAACCTGAACGTGCCCGTCTTCGACGGCAAGGGCACCATCGAAGCCTCTACGCTGCACATAGCAAAAACTAATGAAACAATCATAGCCGACTGGCAGACGTTCTCGAACATTGAGGCTGAGAACAACGTTGCTGCCATCGCCGTATTGGGCTACATGCACGAGTGGCAGGCAGCACATCTGTTTGTCGGCGTGCGCAACGTGAACGAGGACTTCTTCACGTCCGACATCACCACGCTCTTCATCAACAGCTCCTGTGGCATCTTCCCCACCATCGCCGCAAGCTACCCCATAGCCAACTATCCGTTCTAGGGGCTTACGGTCTACTTCGACGTGTCGAGGGGCGGCTGGACATTCCGAAACAGCCTGTACAACGGCACTGGCTACAACGGATGGAAACGTGGAGACAACCCGTTCCTCGTGCGACCGGCGAAGGACGGCGTGTTCAACATCTCGCAACTGGAGTATGCGCACAGCGGTGCGCACTACTTCGCCGGCGTAGCTGTCCACTCGCGGCAATATACCGTCGGCACGGATGGCGAAATGCCGTCTGCCGACGCTGCTGCACACAAGACCACCTGCGCCTGGTGGGCGTATGCCGAGCAGCCCGTGTGGTCGGCTGCCGACCGCTGCGTGACGTGCATGGCGCAGTACTCGGAGAACACCTGTCACCAAAGTGCCTGCTACAGATATGCCGAGGTGGGCTGCGCCTACTGCGACAGCCTCAACCAGTGCGGATTGTCTACTCAATGCGCTCGCTTCCGTCAAGGCACCGAGCACTCCGTTGAGCTGACATACCGTCGCCAGCTGAACCGCCACATCGCACTGCAGCCCTCCTTCCAGTACATCAACAACACAGAAGGCAACTTCACCGCGCTCTGCGCACGTCTGTACTACAGTTTCTGAGCGACCTCCCACAGAACCTTGCTGCGGAGTATATCCCCCACAGAACACGCGGAACACACAGAACCGTCCAACGAAGTATATCCTCCCACAGATGACACTGATATTCACAGATTAGGAGCACGCACCCAAATTCCATGAATTCCGTGGGAACCACATCGCACCCAAATTCTGTGAATTCCGTGAATTCCGTGGGAACCATATCGCACCCAAACCATCTGTGTAAATCCGTGAAATCTGTGGGAGGTAAAACTTAGAGTGAAGGCTGTGGGAGAAAAGAAAGCCCACAGAACACGCGGAACACACAGAACCGTCCAACGAAGTATATCCTCCCACAG
>ERZ1034876.433-NODE-433-length-23985-cov-12.716172_pt1 | contig 23985 bp, 20 predicted proteins | sample MGYA00520698_ERZ1034876 | MGnify/ENA primary metagenome ERZ1034876 (study PRJEB33766, sample SAMN09781723) | gut metagenome | biome: gut microbiome | host: Homo sapiens | place: Madagascar | study: EMG produced TPA metagenomics assembly of the PRJNA485056 data...
TTGTCGGCGATCATCGCGATGAACTCACTATTCGTGGGTTTGCCGCGGAGGTTGTAAAACGCGTTATATCGTCGTTTATTCTTTACTCGTTTTCAATTTTATCTCTGAATCGGGCTATAAATTTTATGGTGTTGGTAGGTTCGCTCTCAATTATTTATTGCGCTCATATTATACTGCAAAAGTCCCCGTCCGGCAAGGCCTTGCGGTTTAAAAATTGTCACTCCAACCCTCTATTTTTACACTTTATAATCCTTCTACCATCTTTTTTCATGTCAACCTAATATTTAATCTCGTTTTTTCCCCTTCTTCAACCACGACTCATACGCAAGATTGACATTTTAACGCCCCTGCGTTATACTAAAGCCAAAAGGAGATGATTGCAATGCCGGAATTAAGCCGCTTTTACGGTATCATTCTAAAAATGCTGTACAGCGATAACGACCAGCACCACAAGCCGCACTTTCATGTGTATTACAATGGCTACGAGGCATCCATCGGCATTGACGGTGAACTTCTTGCCGGTTCCTTGCCCGTAAAGCAATTGAAACTCGTACAAGCATGGGCAGCTATTCACGAAGATGAACTTTATGCTGCCTGGAACAATGCCGTCCGCAATATCCCCTTTGAAAAGATTAAGCCCTTGCAGTAAGGAGTGACAAGTATGTATATCGTAGATGATATTGCTTATGCAAATGATTCCCGCCCCGCAATTCGTGTCTGCGGTGTTCGTCCTTTGCCAAATCATCACCTGTGGGTACGTTTTAACGATGGTACGGCAAAAGATGTTGATTTTGCTCCCATCCTAAATGACCCTGCATTTCGTCCGCTTCAGGATGAGCAGGCTTTTAGCCGCGCTTATATCGACTTTAACACGGTCGTCTGGAATGATGGAGAAATTGACATTAGCCCTAACTGGCTTTACGAAAACGGTGTCACGGTTGATTCTGTAATGCCTGCGTAAAGCGAAAGAGAATTTCCTATAGCACTTGCTATATAAGCACAAAGCCCCCCTAACAGTTCAACGCTGTTAGGGGTTATTTTTTATGCTTATTTAGTTGATAAGGGGTGGTCAAAATGATGACCCCCGAGAGTGCGAAAGAACGACTCGCCCCCGCCGGGTATTCAGATCGGCAAATTGCTTTTTAACCTACCCCCGGTACACCTGAGCATAGCAGAGGACAGCAGGCCCACGGCACACAGGCAGGCAGACTCGCCCCTGCTGCTGGTTCTTTTCGTGGCCTTATAAGGTACAGGTACATTATAGGGGGGCACTGGGCGTGGGTTATTCCTGCTCTGTAGGCTGTTCATCGAATGCAGCATTATACAGTGTATCTATGGCGTCTTTGAGTATTTGCGCCTTGCTAACACCCGCTGATTCTGCAAGTTTGTTCAGTTTGTCCTTGTACTCTGGCGGCAGAAACGCTTGGATTGATACTGTCTTCTCTGCTTTATACCGTGCTATAGATTTTCGCCGCGCCTCTGTTGTCTTATATTCCTTTTCCTGCATAATCACACACCCAAAGAAGCCATGCAACAAAAGTGTATCTATAGTTACATGCCAGCTGTATATTTTAATTGTTATATCGTCATTTCATCATCTTTCAAGAAATGAGCGTTTCGTGTATGGAGTATCTATAGATACCATGTTATACTATAGCCACAGTCAAGGGAACACAAGTTCACCTGACCACGACCAACACCACACATAAAGGAAGGAATTACACCATGAGCATTGACAATTTATTAGATCTCATCGTTCAGTACAAAGAGGCCGCCCAGCTGATTGAGACCGCCCAAGCCGAGCAGGAAACTATCAAGGCCCAAATCAAAGCTGAGATGGCCCAGCGCAATACCAGCGACCTGCAGGTAGGATGCCATAAAGTCAAGCTGTCGGACTTCACCAGCACCCGCCTGGACAGCAAAGCTATCAAGGCCGTGGCCCCGGCTCTGTTCGCCCAGTATTCCAAAGTCGTTACAGGCCAGCGCCTGACCATCAACTAAGAAAAGCCCCTTGCAACAGCACCGACCAAAGCGTAGTTGTAAGAGACTCACCTAAACCCGCCGGGGCGGGCTGCAAATATAGTATACACCCGCCCGGCTTATTTATCAAGTAGAAAGGTTGTTCATCCATGAAACAGACCATCCGTACAAGCCGTACCGCCGGGCAGTTAGAGAAGATGTTCCGCGCCATCAATGCCCACTTTTATAATAACGAGCTGCCAGAACCTATCATCACACTTAAAAAGACCCCTAACGCCTATGGCCATATTACATGCAGCAAGACCTGGCAGGCGGGCAGTGAGCGACGCTACGAGATCAACATAAGCACCGCCACGCTGGACAGGCCCATCGAAGAAACCACCTCCACACTTTGCCACGAGTGCGCCCACCTCTACGCCATGACCCACGGTATCAAGGACACCAGCGGCGCGGGCAACAGCTACCATAACAAGCGGTTCAAGGCCATTGCAGAGGCCCACGGACTTATTATTGACCATCATGCAAAGTACGGGTGGACCATTACCAGCCCGTCGTTGGAGCTGCTGGACTTCATCGAGGCACAAGGCTGGCAAGCTATTCAGATGTCCGAGGGCCTGACGTGGGCGGACATGACCGGCACAGGCACAGGGAGCCGTACCCCCGGCACGGCATACGGCACAGGCATCAAGCCGCCCAAGCGCCCAAGTTCTACCCGCCGTTGGGTATGCCCGGATTGTGGCACGATCATCCGCTCCACCAAAGAGGTCAACGTAATATGCGGCGATTGCGGTAAACAGTTCATCCGCGCCGACTAAACCAACAGGACAGAGATGCACGACTGAGTGAGAATAGGTCAATTTTTATGTATCTATTTTTAAAAAAGAGGTTCTTGACCATGAAATATACCGCCACCACTTCCCCGCCCAACAGGCAAAGCCCGTTACGAACACTGCGCCTATCTCGCGGCATCTCGCAATCTGCACTGGCTGCAGCTGTTGACGTATCCACCCGCACCGTCAAGTACTGGGAACATGGGCAGCGAACACCCAATGCCACTTCCCTGCTCGCCCTTGCCCACTACTTTGATATTCCGCCCGAATACCTGCTTGATTCCATCGTGACCAATCTCATGCAAAAGTAGGGCACACTCTAACTTTACAGCCGATGAGCAGGTAGTTTCCGTAAAATTAAAGTCCGTTTTCCCATTCTTTTACAAACTGCCGGGCAAGTCTAGACCCTATTTTTACAATCGAGGTGTACATAATGAATGTTGCCTATGTGCGAGTCTCCACCGCCGAACAGAATGAAGCTCGACAGGTAGAAGCTCTGCGCTCTCACAATATCGACAAGTGGTTTACCGAAAAAATCAGCGGCAAGAATACGCATCGTCCACAGCTGCAGGCCATGCTTGACTTTGTGCGTGAGGGCGATACCGTCTACATCCACGATTTCAGCCGCCTGGCACGAAGCACCAAAGATCTGCTGGAACTGGTGGAGCAGTTGCAAGCCAAGGGTGTTCACTTGATCAGCAACAAAGAGCACCTGGACACCAGCACGCCAACTGGCAAGCTGATGCTGACTATGATTGCCGCCATCAACGAATTTGAGCGGACCAACACACTGGAACGCCAGCGAGAGGGTATCGCCATTGCCAAACGGAACGGTGTATACAGAGGCCGCAAAAAGATACCTGTACCGCCGGGATTTGCAGAACTGTATGCACGATACCATCGCCGTGAACTGAGCAAGGCCGCTCTGGCTGGCATGATTGGCGTATCAAGGCCCACGCTGGAACGGATCATTAAGGAAGCCAGTGCATAATTTGTACAATTTTCGCAAATTCATCCAAGGTACAAATTATAGTGCTTACCACAATGTATAATAAAATCATCGAAGGAACCATCACCATCTAGGAGGCTTGAACTCATGTATTTAGCCAACGCTCTTATCGTCCTCGCCATCATGGCACTGGTCATTCCCGCCGTACTCTTCGTAGCCTACATTATCGGGGCCGCCACTCTGCCGCCCATCTTCAACGCCGTCAATAATGTCACGCCTACGCCTGCCAGGTTTCAGCGTCAGAAAGAAGTCTTTGATGCCTGGCAGTACATCACCACCAACCACCGCAATCTGCGCGGCCATTATATCTGGGACGTCCGGGAAAAATACAATCTCACACAGAACGAAGCCATGTTGCGCATGATTGCCGAGGACTGCAACGATATGGGTATCCAGATGAACTACGCTTACGCTTCCATGCTTACCGGCGTAGACCTTGACAATGAGCTGCGTGCTAACGCCAAAAAGTATCAATTGGGTTTCACCTACGAAACTAAACCACTGCCCGGCCAGACTGCACTCACCCGCGAAGAAGCCGTCGCTAAACTTGCCGCTGAAAAGGAGAACGCAAAATGAAAAACAATAGCGATTTCGGCCTGATCGTCAATATCATTATCTTTGGCCTGATCTTTCTGGATGCTTTTTCCAAATTGTGCGCTGTTAATTACTGATTTTTAAGGAGGACTATCTTATGTTAGGTGCAACTGCTTTTGTATTAGGTGTCGCTGGCCTGTTTGGCTCCGCCGCTATGATGGGCGCTGAGAATCGCAGCAGCTCCACCGGAGGTTACGGCATTCCCAGCGAGACCGACAATGATGTTTCTGCCCAGGTTCGTGCCGTGCGCCGCAAATGGTCCGGCGTCTACAACAACCAGCGCGGCGAGTGGTACAATCAGCTTGGCCCGAAAGACGCCTGGCCCGAACAGCGCAAGAAGATCTGGTGGCAGCATGTCTACGAGGACGAAGGTGTTCCCGTATCAGAAGGATACCTCAACCATATCAGCGGCTGGGATTTCCGGTACTCCTGCGAGTATGGCAGACTGGCTGAGATGAAACGGCGCAATCGGAGATACTAAGCCGCACACGCTACAGCATCGCACATTTTAAAAATCAATATATAATAGAAGGCCCGATGGAGCACCGCCGCAACTCCACCGGGCTTATTTTTCGTCATTTTGCTATATTTTATGACATATTTTTGGCAATACTGCCGATTTTCGATGCCTATTTTGTCTGATAGCTTTTTATGTGCAATCTTTAGCCGAGTATCACTGAGGTCAATTGTCCAAGAAAGTGCAAAATTGTATCGTACTATTGTTATTTTTCGTCAAGCATTTGCAACTGATCTTAGTTTGATATCCAACAGGTCATGAATCTTTCAGGCCATCTACTATATTGTTCGGTAAATTTCCATATGCCAGAGTGAAAGGAGTCTTCTTTTTCGCCAAATTTATCTTCTATTACTATACCTGTCCCGCAAGACCAAGTCAACAAACGAAAAAGATAATCCCTACCCAGTACAATCAAACACACTACTTTGGCTACAACCCACCTGTCATCTCTTCACTATTGTGCTGATACGGCACCACTACTACAGGCACATTTTCGCATAGTATATAAGAAACTCGTAAAAAGCGCCCATAATTGTCGTATTTTATCACTGTTACAATGCCCGGTTTACATGCTTTGTAACCATGCCTTTATTCACCAAACCCATCAAGCTACGCTTGCTGTTTTTGGTTCACAAAGCCACGGTTTGCAGTGTCCTTGTACATAAGATGTGTCGCCAGGGCTCCCCATCTTAAGCACAAGCCCCCCGCAGATATAATTTTTTATGTAGGAGTAACGGTTAGCAGGTTATCGACAGGGCAAGAGGATCTGATGGAACACACCAAAAAGCCCGGCAGCTCCTATCCTCATGCAAGAGTTACCAGGCTATATTGTGCATATATACCTTATATAAAGGTGGGGCCTATTTCCCCATCATGGAATTCATTTTCTCTGAATTATCCTGTGCGCGATCAAAACGGACGGTAATACGGCTTTGTCCATCCAGGGTACATGTAAACAAGGTCAGCGGCCAATCGCCTGCCGCCATAGCATCACTATCATTGCCGTTGATCACCGTCTGTTCCACCACCGTATAGGTAAAACTGTTGCCTTCCATGTCAGTGAAAATTGCTTCATCTCCTACCGACAGGCGGTTGATTTTTCCAAAGTGGCTTTTGTAGTTATGTCCTGCCAGAATAAAGCCGTCCTTGTAGACTGTTCCGCTGTACACACAGGGAGCCACTTTTAGATTTTCTTCACTGCAGTCCTCCAATACGGGCAAGGCAATCCCAAGTGACGGAAGTTCGATTGATCCCACATAGCGCTTGCCATCAATCTCAACGGCCAGCATTGTTTCGTCCGGGTCTGGCTGAGATTCCATTGCTGTCGCGTGTCGGCTTTCCGTTATGGCCTGCACAGCTTTTTGGACCGATTGCGCAGCACGCTGCTCATCCCACAGATTGTATCCCGTCAGAAGCAAAGCGCCAAGAATCAGCAACAGACCTGCCGCCATGCAGAATGTGCCTTTTTTCACTTCTGCTGCTCCTTCCTGCCTATTTCAACGCCGACGCAGCCAGCCATATACATATAATAGTATGCCAGCACCAGCCAGCAGCGGTACCGGCCACCAAAGCTGTCCAGTCTGAGGCAGCTTGCCCGACACATGCGTAGGTTCTGTCGGAGAGTCTGTACGGGCATTGGTGATCGTGTAGTGGTTTTCACTGCGGTCGATCTGCACGCTATACCCAGCCGGAACGGTCTTTTCTACCACCTGCCAAAGTGCAGAGGAATCCAGCGTGCCCCAACTACAGCGCCAACTATTGCTTTGATTGAGCACAACCTCGTCCACAACGCTGCCATTCTTCAGCAGCTGTACCATTACGGAATCCGGGCGGTCAGCAGCTTCATTATCCTGCCAGACTTTCAGCGCAGTGATCGTAATCTTTTTAGTTGGAACATCTACAGTCTCGTATTTAGGTTTAGCGGTCACATCGTAAATCAGGTCGCCGTTTTCATTCCGTCCCGGCAGCGAGATCAGCGCATTTTGCGGAGTGTACCGTTTGCCGTCTTTTTCCTGGACAGCGCCAGTTATTAGATAGATTCCCTGCTGCAGGTCTGTAAACTTTGCTGTTCCACTATTGTCAGTAACCGCTGTAGCCGTCGGTTTTACGCCATCTCGGGCTGCATAGGCCGCCAGCGTATCAGCAATCGCATCGCAATCAGTCGAAGAAAGTTCTTCATCAAAGTTCCAGTTTACTTCGTATCCGGCAAAATCTGGTGTTGCTGCATAGTGTCCCGCCGTATCTCGTTCTACCACAAGGAATGCCCGAAATTCGGCACCGCTGCATGGATACTGAATCGTAAGCGAACAGCTTTTCACTGTGTCAAAGTCGTTAACAGCGAAAGCCACCGGGCAGAACAAAACCGCCACCAAGAGCAACAGAGCCGTTAGGCAGAGGCCATAGCGTTTAGCTTTTGTTTTCATGCGTGTTTCTCCTTTTTCTTGGTACGACGTCCGCCGCCGCAAAAAAGCAAAATCAGAAGCAGCAGCAAAATGGGCACTGCCACTATGGGTGCCACCATAATGGGATCTACTTGCACGGCATCCATTGGGACACGGACATTTATCCCCGCTGCGGCATTTTCAACCCGGTGTCCACGCACCAGCAGACGATGGGTGTTTACACCGTACGGCGTGCAGGTCACCAGCGTACACAGGTCTTTCCCCTCCTGGGGGGTGAGGTCATCCACTTCTTCCGGCAGAACAATACGGATCTGATCCACTTCATAGGTCAGAGTCTCATCCAGAATATGCAACTCAAAAGTATCCCCTGTTTCAAGCTGATCCAGGTTGGAAAACAGTTTTGCGCTGGGCAGGCCACGGTGACCAGATAGCACACAGTGGGTGTTGGCACCTCCTACCGGAAGCGAAGAGCCCTCAATGTGGCCGATCGCACTCTGCAGTACCGCCTCATTCGTTCCGTGATAAATAGGCAAGACACAGCGGATTTTGGGGATCTCAATATAGCCCATAGTCCCGTCTGTCCCGACGGCCAACATAGATTCATATTCCGCACGCTCAGAGTCCGATAAGGCAAGGATATGCTTTTCTTTGTACAATCGTTCATTATAGGCATGGGCGGCCTGCAGCATTTCCTTGTAGTCATCGTTTTGCAGGTCCACTACGCTTTTTACATAGGAATCGATTTTGCTGGTCTGCAGGCTTGCATTCCACGCATTACTGACTGTAGGATACAGCAGCAGGGACAGACCTGTAATAAGAATCACAACTAATAAAATTGTAGACAGGTGTTTTCTCATATTACAGACCTTTCCCTGCTGTTGTATCACAGAGGTTTTTCTCCGGATACAACAGCAAAATGGAGCTTACGGGTTATGGATTATCAGCGCTTGGTGTTTTCCATACGCTTTTTTACAATCAGCAGAACAATTGCCGCGACCGTCAGGATACCACCCAGCACATAGAAGATGGTCGTGCCGATACCACCAGTCGAGGGCAGGACCGGACCAGGTTTGTTGGCAATATCTGCCGTGACATACATGCGACCGTTGCCTTTTACAATCACGCTTTGATTTTCTAAGTCGATTGTTCCGTCCGTCTTATAAGCGGCCACAATTTCAACTTTTGTCGTTGCGTCCGCGTCCGCAGGCAGGTTGTAACCATCAGGTGCCTTGATTTCCTGCAGATAGTAGGTGCCAGCCTTCAGACCGGTAAAGGAGACCTTACCATTCACAGTTGTCTTCGAAGTGATTGTTCTATCATCAACAGCAGCCCGGATGGTTTCCAGATTATCATTGTCCAGTGTCTTCCATTCGGTCTCTTTTGTGTCGGTATTATAGTTGTAGTATTCTTTTTGCCTCTGACCATTTAGCCGATACAGAACGAACTCAGCGCCATTCAACAGCTTGTCTGCCTTGTCTTTTTCGTGTTTTACGATATCAATATCGAAGTCGTACACATAAGTCTTCTTTTCGGTCGTTTTACCGGTGCCGTCGCCGTTGGGATCGTTGGAGTATTCAAGGTAGACGCTGTTGTTTTCTTTATCCGTCTGCAGTGCCTTCTCGTTCAGAACTGCTTCATAGCGGATCACAATTTCAGCACCTTTGTTCTCTTTCTGGTCGATAAAGTTCGAGAAATCAATGATAAGAGTATTCTTGTTCAGCGTAGCTGTAAATTCCTCGTATTTTTCGCCACCAATAGTAACCGTCACCTTGGGGGTCCCATTTTCATTCTTCACAAGGGTCAAGCCATCGGACAAAGTATCTGTCACTGTATAAGTATAGCTGTCATAGCCATTCATGTCAGGCACTTTGGATGTCAGTTCAAAATAAACTGTGTCACCCACATTATAAGAATCACCCTTGCGCTGATAGGTTCCGTCCTCATCGGTAATGTTCTTTTCGATATCCGGGACATCCGCCTTAGCGTTGATTTCAACATCGCCCAAAACCTGCAGGATGTACTTGGTGTTGGCGTCATTTGCATCAGGAGACAGTTCGTTTTTGTCCTTTACAAAGTAATAACCATCACTGAGACCCGTGATTTTATATACATACTTACCATTCTGATCAACACTTGCTTCCGGCTGACTTGTACCAGCAATAGTATTGTTCAGGCGCTTTGCCACCACCTTTGCAAAGGCGTCCAATTTACCGCCGTTGTCGTCGTAGCCTTCCAGAATATATGCAACATCCGCAGCCGTTTTTGCATTCTCGAAGTCTTTTTTAGACTGCAAATCTTCCAGCAAGCCAGCGCCGTCCACGCCACTGCCCCACTCGATATTGGACAGATGCCCTTTTTCTTCATTCTCTGCCTTATAATAGTCGCCCTTAAAAACCTGATATGCCACATACTCATGGCCAGGCTTTTCAAAGCGGATCGTGATCGTGTGGCTGCCCGCCGAGGCGGTGGTCGTATCCTCCGCAAAAGCAGGCATCGCGAAGCTCAGCACTGCTGCCAGCGAAAGAAGCAGCGCCATCATTTTTTCAAAAAATTTCATTACCTCAAGTCCTTTCTATAAAATTTCCATTAAAACCGAGAAGAAGCCGTACCTCCCTCCTGTTTGCGCCGATACTTTTTAAACAGCAGGCAGGACGCTGCCGCAATCAGCAGCAGGCCAGCTACCGTAAAGGGAGTTGTGCCGCAGCCGCCTGTATTGGGTAGCCGATAGGCGCGCTTGTTTGTGATCTTGCAAATTTTCTTTGCGTTGTCCGCACGGGTAATCGTATGCAGTGTTTCGTCCGGTGCGTAGCCATTGGGAGCCTTGATCTCCTTGAGGCGATATTCATCCCGTGTCAGCCCTGCAAAAATCAAATAACCGGTATCTGCTCGGGTGACATCGACTTGCGTCAAGTACCACGGTTGCCCACCATCCGTAATGGTTATGTCTGGCTTGCAGGACAATGCCTGATAGGCTTCCTCCGTCATTTCGTCACGGGCATCCGCACTGTACAGGGCAAACCAGGCATCCGCAAGGTGCGTCTCCTGCACATCCTCATCCACTTTTTCAATGGTGAAGTTCCAACTGTCATGAGTGTTTGTTGCTGTAATCGCCAACGCCCTTGCTGGGTCATAGGTAAAGGTGTAAGCAGACTGCTGAATGCCGTTCATCTCCGTCAGGGTATACTGTTCCGCCGGGGCTTCCACAATGGTGTAGACCTGATTTTTCTCCCAGGTCCAGCCATCTTCTTCCGTCAATGTCTGTGCAATGGATTCTGTCTTACCTTCATTAACTGTTACCTGGAACGTCCGATAACTGCGATCCTCCGCTTTTAATTTTTCTTCCAGCTGAGCAGCTGTCCAGTTTTCCGGCAGATCGGTAAGCGGCTGACCAGTGTAGCAGTAGAATGTAAAGGTCTCATCCTTTTCCGCTGTGTAGGGGGCACCGTTCAACTGCAGCTTCTTCTGCAGGGTGGGCTGTGTGGGCAGCATAACGCCAACTTTCAGCGGGGCCGCCTCCTGCGGCGTTTGTTCGGGCATAGTGTAATGGTAGCCAAAGCTGTTCCATGCAATCTGCCCTGCTGCGGCATCATTCTGGTCGTTTACTTTGCAGACGAAACTGAATGCAATCGTACTGCCGGACGGCATCAAGGGATTTTCTCCATCTTTAGCGTTGGGGTCTTTCAGGACCAGACGGACCGAACGCGCCTGTGCCGCCGGGGTATTCCATGTGCTGGTACCATTCCAATCCGAGTCATCGAATTCCGTTTTATCCGAGAACTCCAGCCGATACTGGGACGAATTCAGTTTCGTTACTGTGTCGTCTTCAGCAGTAATCGTCACAAAGGGTTCATCTTTATCGGCCAGGCTGACGGTAAAATCACTGTAGCGCGGATCGTCGGTTTGGAATACCGTATGGTCGCCCTTTTGAGGCAAGCTGTCGATCAGGATCAGCTCTTCCATGCTGCTTTGCTGGCCAGAACCGGTAGGATCCTCGTTGGTCACGGCCAGCGTGTAGCGGAAGGTCGAATCCTTGCCCGGCAGCACGATAAAGTTGCGGTCGCTGTTGCTGTTGGCGTTATTTGTGTGGTCTGCTACTTCCTCCACCGTTTTCAGCGAGGTGGTAGCGTAGCCGTAGGTCACGGTGACCGGCGCGCTGTTGCGCACGCTGGCGCGTTCCTTGCCATCAAACACAGGCGTCTGGGTGGTAGCGTTGCCCTGGTTGACCGCCGAGGTATCCCAAGGCTGCACCATCGGCGTAATGTTGCAGGAGTTGGTATAGACGGTGTTGCGCCAGGCAACCTTATCCGGAATCTTGGTGTCGAGTGTAAGGGTGGCCATACCACCTTCCGGTATGGACATGCGTGGGTCTGAGAAGTGGATCCAGAGAGTTGTTGCCTGGGTCGTTGGATCGCGGGTCATAGCAACTTCAATATTGGCATTAAACTCTCCTCCTCTCGCACGCCATCGCACACTAAGCTGTTCAGCCTTCCCATTTACTTTCAGTTCAACCGTTTCTTGCCCATACCCAGAGTTTTCCAATTGATGTTCATAAACAATTTCAAAAACATCTTTTGACTTTGTCTCTTGTATTTTGAAGAACGTCGTACTTGTTCCCGCAGTAGTTATGCCTCCTTGTATCGAAGTCGAATACTTTACCTGTCCTGTAAAATCATAGGGTGCCGGCATAGTGTCGCTCAAAGTGTAGTCTATCATCGGCAGGGTACCGTTGTTCTGTGCTATCACCTTCCAACGCAGCGTATCCACCGGGTGGGCGGCAAGTGGCTCATTCGTTACAATGTTGCTTTGGTTGATTTTAGCTTCCAGCTTTTTGGTAATACCAGGGGAAATGCTGCCACGACGAACCGTTACATCCGATTCCAGCCACTGGGTCGCATTTTTATCGCCCAGGATCTGGTCACTACTGTTTGCTGTAAAGCCGTTCGAGGCTGCGGTGTTATTATCCCAAATCGTACAAGTACCATCATTAGGGGTGTAGGTATCACTGTTACGTGCGGTTTGCTGGCCATCACCAACTTCCAGCCCAGCGCCGGTATAGTCATAATACGGCATCACCGTAGTATTCAGCGCCACATTCTCGGTGTCAGCACTATCGTTTGTGCGGCAGTAGTAGCCGAACTGAATTCCCTCGCCGGGATTCAGATAACACTTATTGCAATCTTCATCATATTGTACCACTCGATAGTCGCTGTCCGTATACGGTGTGATATGGAATACCAGTTTTTGTTCTTCTTCGGTTTTTCCGTTTTCGACCGATACGCTAACATTGGCTCGCTGATAATTCACCTTCGTTCCATCTGATTTTGTTTGCGTAATAAAGATACTGCTATCAGATGTAGTAATCGTTTGGCGCCCCGGTCTTGGATAATACCTCACATCTCCACTAGCGGTTATGCCTTCCAGTGTAAAGCCCTTTGGCAACGTATCCTGAATGTCATTCAGGTAAAGACGTGTCGTACCGTCATTCCGTATTGTCACATAATAGCAAATATAGCGAGTAAGTGCGTCATCATTGCAATAATACCAACGGCCCATAGGGCTTTCACTGCTGATTCCATATATGGTACCCATACTAGGAATAGAAAATGTTTCCCAGACACCTTTTTGCAGATATGCTTTTGCTGGGATCGACAATGCATGGGTAACTTTATCCGGCACACCTTCTACATAGAAAGTATTCTCCAGTATCTTTGCACTATATTGTTTTGCGTACTCCTGCCACTCTGCTCCTTTCGGATAGGTCAAGCGGACATAGATGTATACAGGCTCATAGCCGAAAGTGATACTGAAATCGTCATCCCATCGGATATACTGGGTAGAGTTATCATTTATATCCGTCTCGATCGACCAATGGTCAGGGTTCTTCACACTGCCGGTTTCAGGGCAATCATACTTTATGATTTTGACCGTACCTGGGGTTTCGCCATCGCCTTCCTGCCAAATAAAACCGCCGTCTGCTCCTAAGCTTTGTGGTAGTTCATCATATAGATTGATACCCGTTAGCGTGCAGGTTTCTCCATGGATCGTCTGCAATTTCAAACGGTAAGTAACCGTCTGCCCTTCAGTAACTGGGCAATAGTCAACACCATCCCCACGGTCAGTTTCATCTTCAACAATTTTCTTGTCGAAGGTGTAGTCCAGCCGAATCCAGCCAACCTCGTTGTACAAACGATGGGTCTGATGGTCGCCCAGCCAGGTCTCATTGTGGAAATAGTAGTAGCCGCTTTCCTGCCCGGTCAATTGCAGTAGCGCCTTGTAACTTATGGTGTCGTTGCGCGTACCCTCATAGTCTCTGAAATACCACTTGATGATCGTATCACGCCCGGTATTACTTTTGGCAACCTGAACACTGTCTGCATACCATCCGTTCAACCAGACACCGCTGTAGGTTTTTTCGGCAGTGAGCTTATAGTACGCTGTGCCATTTTCCTCAACAGTTTCCAGCCCTTCTGCCCAGTCTGCACTCTGGTTGCGGTCAACCTCTGCCAGAAGGATCTGCGAACCGCTTATGTGGTCTGTCAACGGCAGGATGTCATAATGGGCTTCTCCATCATGGTCAACGGTCAGGCTGTAATCGATGATTGCACCATCTTCAAATATATCCGGGTTCAGCTCGACATCTTGTCCATTTATAGTTGCTCCTTTCGTCAGCCAGAATTCACGATATGTGTTTAGGGAGCTGCGATCATAAGTAATTCTCATTCCTTTTGCAGTATACCCATATGCATAATTGGTACCACTTACTACCTCTGACGGATATTGATATTTCTGATCTGTCATCAGCACCATAAAGGCATCCTTATTGGTCACCTTGATGTCCCTGCTGATTTCCTGCCCGCCTAATAACGTAAAGTTTCCTGTCTCCTTATCCCGGATATCCCAACGCACGTTATATCTGGCATTATAGGTCACGATATAGCCCCAGCTATCCAGCAGTTTTTGGATTTCCGCCGCGTCCAAGGTACAGGATGCTGTCTTGGACTCGCATCCGCCATAGTAATCACGCAGTGTAAAACTCAAGAAATCCGGATTTGTCTCATCCTGGCTCCAGGAAATTCCTATAATAGCAGTTGCTGTTATGATGGTGGGGTCTCTCCCCTTGCTCATGCCCTGGTACTTGTTGGCATCCTTACCGGTGTCCGTATTGCCCACAGATACCGTTCCTGCAAGCTTTCCTTTCATATCCTTGACAGGAGTTGCCTTCGGCACTTCACAAATTGTCGCGTTTCGGATTTCGATAGATGCCTGTTTCGTCTTCCGGTCATTTTGAAACAGTTCAGCTATGTCATCGGCGCTCATATATAACTCACTCGGCATTTCATCTTGCAAATAGGCCAGTTCACTGTACGGAACTGCCGCCGGGTTCTTTGCGGTGATCGTATAAATTCTGCCGTCGCCCATCTGATCAGAACCACTTTTTTGTCTCTTGTAAATGGTCAACTTGCCCTCGCCGCATGTGAAGGAATACGAGCTTTCTGCTGTTTGGATCTGATCCTCGGAGTAAGAAAAATGCTCTGTAACGCTGATGGTGTTTTTTCCTTCGTAAACCGTTTCTGCATCCGGGCAATCAATATATAACGTTTTTTCACCATAACTGACTCTTGCAGTAGTGTTCCTCATTTCTGTCGGATTGTAGTTGTATTTCAATGTGTCATTTTCTACTGTCCAACAAAGAACCAGGTTTCCATCTTCGTTTATAGAGAGTTTGCAATTTTTCGGAGATGCTCCCGTATTAAACCCTAATGTAAGAATTTTAGTTTTATCCGCTGCATAAAACTCCGTACAATACCAACTATCGATCCAATACAAGACATTCCATGTATAGGTGCCGTTTTCAATTTCCTCACGGACTTTATCGCTTACCGTAACACCTTCTGGCAGAACCAGCACATCCGTATAGTCAATGGATGCCATCAGGTCCTTCCCGACACCTTCCAGCGTATCACCTTCACGGGCCACCTTAATGTCAAAAGTCAAACCTTTTACATACGCATGACCTTCACCGTCACCAATCAACTCCAGCTTCTGATTTTGGCCTTCCTTGGTTACCGGGAAGGTATCTGCTTTTGTTACCCACTGCAAATTCTGGTATTGGTCTATGGCGGGCAGTTCATTCTCCTTCAGGTTTTCTATATCAGCTTTACTGAGAATTGCACCGAAGATATGATTTTTACCGCCAGCCGTTTTCGGCGAGGCATACCCGCTTTCAAGGTTCAGCGTTATAGTATCACCATTGCGGGGGCGCTGAACCTCAAAGCAATAGGTGTTACGGCCCTTGATTTTCGATACTTTGTAAATATATACTGTGCCAGAGTTCACCTGAATCGTATAGTCACCTACGGCAAGCTGCGGCTTTCCCACTGCACTGTCAAAGTCCATATACAGCCGTACAACTGCACCGTCATCCTCCTCGATCTGGGCGCTGGCCGGGTTGGAAATAATCAGCGTCGTTACAGCAGCTTCACCGGTATAATAAACCTTCGTCCCATCGGCAGCGATCGGTTCAGGATACTTCGTACTGTCCGTTGTTTTTACCGTTACATCCAGTGTGCTGTTTCCATTTTTATCTGGCAGACCGGACAGCCTCAGTGCGCCTGTGATAGTGGCACCTATTTCGCCCTGAATTTTCGTTCCCGTAAAGGGAAGAACACCCGTTTTACAGTCATCGGCAAATTTTCTCAACACCTCCTGTGCAGTTGTGGCGTCATTAATGCTGCTCAGATTTCCTGCATATGCAAAAGCAAAATCCTCCAACGCCGAAATTTGCTCCGGTGCCTGGAATTGCAGCGATTCCAATTTCGATGCACAGTTCAGTGCATAACTGCCTACCGTCGTTACCGGCAAATTCTGGGTTTCTTCCTCGTTAGCAGGCACCGTTCCCAGCACGGTGTACGTCGTCAGCCCTGCTGGAAGGTATGCCAGCACTGCATGATCTTCTTCCAGCCTGTACAGAACGCCTGCTTCATCCACATAATAATCGCCTTCCGGCATCGAACCCAGCGGCAGCATTTTATCCACCTGTGCAGCGTTTGAAATTTTTAGCCTGTTCGGGCCAACAAATCGGACTTCCGTTGCACCGCAGACTGCAATAGATTTCATCGTCTGTGCTGGCAGCACCTCCACAGATTGGCCAATCGTTATCGTCAGCGGCTTGCCCTTCGCATCGGAATATTGGGTCCAGGCGGCATTCTTAGCATTCCAGTTTAGTTCGGAAACTTCTCCATAATCGCCAAAAAAGCCATATCCAACTTTCTCTACATTTTGTGGTATGGTCAAACTTTTCAGACCCGTATAAGAAAACGCATAGTCATCAATTTCCGTCAGTGAATCCGGCAGCTCAATTGCCGTAAGATTTTCGCAATGGGTGAATGCCTTCCAACCAATTCTACTTAGCTTTGACTGAGTACCGAAAGTAACTGCCTGTAATGCCTTACAGTAAAAAAACGCATTGTTCGCGATAGACTTTACATTATCCGGGATCACGATGCTCTCTAGGCTTGTGCAATTCGAGAACGTTTCACCCAGAATGGCTGTTATTTTTTCTGGCAGAACAATACTGCGCAGCGCATTACAACACGAAAACGCCTCCTCTCCTATATAGGTAACACCTGCTGGTATGTTAACTTCTTCCAGTAAGTAGCAATAACGGAAAGCATAGCTGCCAATTGACGTAACGGACTCAGGAAATTTTACCTGAACCATCGAGTTGCAATTATTAAACGCATAATATGGAAGATATGTAAAATCTCCCTCAATTTCGATTGAGTGTACTTTGGAGCAACCGTCAAAAGCATTCAAGGGCAGGGATATGCCATCGGCCAGTTTGACATGTAAGTCACCCGTGCAATATTTTACGATCAGCGCAGGGGCCGATTTCATGGTTTGCTGATTCGTTCCCGTCACATTCAATTCCGTGATGGCCGTGCAGCCAGCAAAAGCATTTTCATCTACGGTTATATCTGCTGGTATCGTAACAGATTGCAGGTCTTCACAATCGCTAAAGCAGTTTGCCCCAATAGCAGTGATTCCATCACTTATTACAAGTTTTTGAACCTCACAACCAAGCCACGGTGCCGGTTCGTCCGTATAGTCATAGATAGCGCCGCTGCCGGTAATGGTCAGGGTCCCATCCTCACTATAATTCCACTGTGCATCTTCGCCGCAAGTTCCGCTGGTGGGACCTTTTTCAGAATTCAACGTGATTGTAGTGCTGATTCCTGTAGGCATACCGTCTGCATCCAACAATTCCAGCGATACGGTAAAGTTTCCTCCCTCTACGATGGCTTTTTTGGGGGTTATCTGCATTGCGGCAGAAACCACAGCTGAAAAGCCTCTTTTCGTTACACTCGAGTTCGAAGACATGGCTATCTTAACCGAATCGCCAGAAATAAAATAGCTTTTTCCTGCCATTTCGGTTCCTGAAAATTCCTTTGTCTTTGTGCCGTCCCCGTCATAAAGATTTATTTTATCGCATCCGCTTTCTGTTTCAGAATTCGCATCAAAAGTAACTTCTACCGCTTTAACCCCTGGGAATGTATTCGTCCAGTTATACTCCTCCTCTGTCATCCTATTCACATAATCCTTCGGCCAATTGGGCGAAGTTACGGTAACCGGCTCCGGGATCACGCCCGTCGTACCGTCGCTGTAGGCGGCGGTGATGGTGAACATGCTCTGCGTCAGCTTGGTGCCGGCGGGGATCGTGTCGGACTTGGGCACGGCGCTTAAGGCAACGATTGTCTTGTTGGACGCAGCCTGCACGGCGATCTCATCCTCGGCGGCCAGTGTGGCAGTTTCGGTGGCGGCCGTCAGCGAGGCTTCGGGCGTGGAAGATTTCTCTGATGTCCGCCCTGCGTCCGGGTTCTGCAGCATAACGCCGTAGCCCAGCAGCTTTTCATCATCCAGGGCATACTCCACCCGGCGTACCGTGTTGCTATCGTCTGCTTCGATCACTGCCACTTTGGCAGGCTGGTCGTCGGTTTCGGCGCACAGTTCGGCCACAATACCAGCGGCAGAAATATCTTCGCCATTGTTCGTCAGCAGTGCAACATCGCCAGCCTGAGGTACATATCCATCCGCCGGGGCAAACTGGTTTCTCTCATCGTCGGTCAGAGCTTCCATCAAGGACGAAAGGTCTGCTTCCACCGGGAAAGACTCCGCCGGAATCTGCGCATAATGCAGGCAGAAATTCACGAACGGCAGGTTCCAGTCGGCATAAGCATCACCGCTCCACGCGCCATAACGCGTATAGGGCTGCTTTGTTTCTCCGTCCTGGGCCACGGTATAGTTCTTTTCGCTGGCCGCATAACCAAGCTGGCTCTGTGCTACATTTGCCAGGTCATCGCCCCAGTTTCCGGTCAATTCAGCCTGTGCCACACTGTTTGCCCAATCTTCCTCATTTTCGATGTCGGCAGTGGGGTCCGCATAGCAGGCAAGCGTATGCGTGTGTTCCTCTTTCCCGCAGGTCAGCTCCTGGTCGGAGGCTGCGGTCTCGGCGGTAGCCACCGAAGCATAGCAGGCCTCGGTGTGGGTATGCTCCTCCAGGCCGCAGTGGGTCGTGTTTTCCAGCGTAATTGCCGGACGAACCAGTGCATAGGCCGTAGCCGCCACGACCATGACCGCCAGCACGGCAAGAATTGCCAGCCAGCGCTTGCGGTTTTCATGCTGCTGCGTCAGGTTTTCGATCTGCTGCTGTAATTTATCGATCACAGAAGATTCCTCCTTTTCCGGTTACTTTATAAAGCCGAAATTGCCAAGCGGCCACACGGTAAATACGATGCGTCCCACGATCTGCTCGTCAGCCACGGCGCCCACCGACGTGTTGCGGCTGTCCACCGAGGTGGAGCGGTGGTCGCCCATCACGAAGTAGCGGCTGTCCGGCACCTGGTACGGCAGGGTGATGTTGCAGTCGCCCAGTGCCCGTTCTGTCAGGTAAGGTTCTTCCAGCGGCGTGCCGTTGACGGAGACATTGCCATCCGCGTCGATATCTACCCAGTCTCCTGGTCCAGCGATTACCCGCTTGACAAGGATTTTGTTATTATAGTAGAAAGCAACAATGTCCCCCTGGCGGAAGCTGCTGCCTTTCACAGCCACGACAAGTTCGCCCTCGTTGAGAGTCGGCGTCATGGAGCTGCCATAGATTCGAAGTACCGGCAACAGCAGGGTCGCTACCAGAATGGCAATAGCAGCTACCGTGATCAGCATATAGACTGTACTGCGAAGAACTGCGTAGTAGCTATGTTTATATCGCTCCCGTGCCAGTTCCGCACTCAACTGCTCGATCGTCGGTATTTCGTAATGCTTTTGCTGCTTCATTGGGAGGCCTCCTCGCCATCAGTGCGAGATTTTTCTCCCTGTGTGTACAGGCGATGCACATTAATAATGTACTGTTCTGCCGCCCGCTGAGCAGCTTCAAAAACACGATTGATTTTCAGTGAAGCCTCTGCAATGTTGCCCGCCTGTTCCAACATAATGTTACGGTCATCCAGGGCCTGCTGTGCTGCGGCAAGCTCTTTTTCCAGGCGTTCCACTTCACGCGTTTGCTGAAGCAGCATCTGCAGCAGTTCCTCACGGCTTAATCTGCGTAATTCTTTATCCGTCATAGTCAGTGCTCCTGTATTTATGTCATTGCGCTATTGTTTGCGCAAAATAATGCAACTATGTCTTCACTCAACACATTTTTATGTTACCTCCTTTTTTCTGATACTGCAATAATTTCTGACGAAATTAGCAAATGTATGCGCTTTCTGATTCTCCTCACCCAATTCCTTTCGAGTAGTGCCACCTATATTTGTCTGCATAATTAGTTGCGCATAAATGGTGTGTCCAGGAAGATGTAGATAGATTTTTCACGTAATTCAATTTATTTTATCACACTTGCTTTTCCTCAAAATGCGCAACTATAACAAGTAATCCACTTTTTAATTAATACATTTTTTCTGTTGTTGTATGTTGCAATCGAATAATTCTTGCAGTTTCTTTTTCCTTAGCACCACACAGGTTCTCTCTTTCATACAACAAAAAAGCACCCAAATGATCATGGTTCAACCATTCAGGTGCTATTGTTCATATTTTATTCGGTACAGAAATATCTAACCGGCAAAATTGTGGATGCCTTTGTTCTGTGCCGGGATAAATTTTTGCCACACGACTTATCCAGATACGCAATGTCTAAGCAAGCAGTGCCACTTTTCGTAGCCACCTTTTAATCCTTTAGCCCCTACACATAACCAGCCTGCCGACTTTCTCCCTATCAGCCTCTTCTCCCGCCCCTCGGAGAGGGCAGGCGCTACAAGTGAGGGGAACCGGGTGGGGCCCTTCTGGGGATGCCCGGTGGAGTCCTCGCGCAGGGATGCGCCGTATCACCACCTCTTCTTTTCGGGATGGTAGACCTCATTTCGGATTTGCCTGCAATCCGGCCATCATTCCAAGATGTAGTCATTTTTACCGACTTCTCTATACTACAGTAACCGGCTAATTTTGACTACACCAATATTCCGACGCAACTATTACAAAATCACTTTATTGACAGGTTCTGGGCTTGTAACCATGCCTTTATTCACCAAACCCATCAAGCTACGCTTGCTGTTTTTGGTTCACAAAGCCACGGTTTGCAGTGTCCTTGTACATAAGATGTGTCGCCAGGGCTCCCCATCTTAAGCACAAGCCCCCCGCGCATATAGTCTTTTACGTAGGCGTAACGATTAGCAAATTTCTGACAGAGCAAAAGGATCTATCAGGGCACATTTCCCTATATTATATAAGGAATCCGCAAAAAAAGCCCATAGTTAACTTTTTTCGAATAGCCAGACAATTTTATCCCGCAGTTCCGGAATTCCAGTCTTTTTCCATTTCTGCTTCACTACCGTCACATCATAGCCACACAACAGTTCTGTGGCTTCTTCTTCCGACGGCTTATGCTCAGTCAGGAACAATTCCATCAACAGTTTCTGCGCATAGTCCTTTTTTAGCGGAAGCCCGTTATTGATGGCATTTTCGATGATTGTCCAAGTCTCCTGTCTCCATAATTTTGGCGGCATATAGGGTTTCACCTTATCTTGCAGTCCCCACTTCATTCTTTTCTTGAGCGTTTTACTATACCCATCAGCTTGTATATCGCTGAGGATATTTTCCTTGTACCGCAAACCCGCCATCGCCATGCGGTTATATTCAATCTTTGCAGTGTCTTTTACAATTCTGACAGATGCAAAATCATACAGGCGTTTTTCGGCATCTGGCTTTTTACGGAACTCCTCCCATTTTTCGGGCTGTTCATATTTAGCTTTGGCAAGCAAGGCTTCACCCGGTTCAAGGTCAGCTATCACTTGCTTGTACAACTGTTCAGCGCGGTCAACAGATATCCCCTTAATATAGAATGTACAGGTGTCGTCCTCTGTAAGCGGTCTCTTGCGGCCAAACATCTGCATGGCTTCGTCGATTTCCCACGTTTCCACAAAGATATGTTTCAACGCTTTGTCTTTAACGTCGACACCATTATCAAGGACTTTTGTCGTGAATGTGTACTTTTTCTGCAAGACTCCATTGTTCAAGCAGGCTTTTAAATTGCTCAGTGCATCTGCTTTTTTCACATTCTTATTATGCACAGAGCAATACCCAACAGCTGCATCACCGTACTTGTTCCGCCACTTTTTTACACCATCGGTGGTTTCCATAAATACAAGCGCTTTTTCTCCATCCGGGATGCTGTTCAGCCAGCACTCCAGCTGTTGCTCATTCCAATACAACTGCAGTCTGTCCACATAGTTGGTATCTTTGTCCACATTGTACCGTTGTTCGGCTTTTACAGCGTCCATATTTTTCAGCTGCCGGAACATATAATCTGCTGTAGCGCTCATGTAGATTACAATTTTTTGGTCCCACAGTGCTTTCAGCGCATCATAGGATACGACCGTATCATGATTGAACTGCGCATCAAACATAAAGTAGTGGGCTTCATCTGCCACAATGTATCTGTACTGTCGCAGGAAGTGATTCAATTTTTCAGGGTAGTACAGTTTCATTTTTTCCAGCGCCTGATAGGTCCATATATCCAGATGCTCCTCGCCCGCACTGTCATCCGGGGCATCATCATCCAGTGTTTTGGCTTTCTGCTCCGCCTCAGCCTGCTCGATTACCTGGCTTTTCAGCGCTCTTCGATTGCATAAATACAGAATCTTTGTACCCGTAATTTCAGCCCATTCATTCAGCTTTTTTACAACAAAGGTTGTTTTGCCCGTACCCGTGCCTGCGTTGATCAGCACCACGCCGGTTTGCCAGTGCTTATAAGTTTCTCCAATCACATCTGTAACGTACATACCATTACCACTTTCCCTGCTTCGTTATTTCGTAGTGTTGTCTGTACACAAATCTTATCATGCAACAGTATTTCATATTTATAACTATAGCATATTCCATTCTGCTTTCAAGTTAATTCCGTATATATTCAGCATTTATTTATCTTTCACACCCCCATATTTTCCATCGGGCTGTATTTTTGGTAAAGGCTGTGCAGGTCGTCCGTATCCACATCCAAGTAAGCTCTTTCTGTCACGATCACGCTGCTGTGCCCCAACAGACGGCTCAGGGTATAAATATCGCCGCCATTCATCAAAAAGCGTTTGGCGAAATTGTTGCGGAAACAGTGCGGGTGGATTTCCTTCAAGCCAATGCGCTGCGCATACTTACGGATATTCGCTTCAAAATTTGATACTTGCAGCGGTTTGCCTTCATTTGTACAGAACAGGTATTCACTGTCGCGGTAACGGTCTTTGTATTGCAGCCACCGTTTGAGTGCCTTGCCTGTCCGCGCCGAAAAGAAAACGCAACGTCCCTTTTTTCCTTTGGTAATTTCTGCAGGAAGATCAATGTATAATTTCTGTAGGTTCAGGTTTTTTTCCGTCACGGCCAAACATTCCCCGCAACGCATACCGGTATCCAGCAATGTCTGGATGATAACGCTATCGCGGTACTCGCTGAACTTTGAAGTGTCCAGACACGCCAACAGATTTTTGAACTCGGCATCTGTCACAAAGGCCAGAGGCTTACGCTCTACCTTTATTGTATCGTCTGGTTTGATTGGATTCTTACTGATAAGTTCTTCCCGCACACACCAGTTGAAAAAGGCCTTCATGTTCCGCAGATAGTTATTGATCGTCACTGGCGAAACCCTTTTTCCATAGTCTTTCCGCCGCTCTGGGTAATTGGGGCTGGACGGTTCCTGTACCGCACATACTGTATACTTGCCACGACTGCGCACGCTATCGATATACGCCTCAATGTGCGGGTGCCGTATCTCTTCCGTCTGGGTTATTCCCCGCTCTGCTAAAAATAGTCCAAATAATCTCAATGTCTGCTCATAGCTTTTCATTGTTTTTGCCGCTAAACCTTTACGGTCACAAGCACACATAAATGTTTCCACATCGTACTGATACATAAAGAAAAACCTCCTGCATTTGCCGGGTGCGAGGGACCCAACCAACACAGGAAGTTTATAGGTTTGATTCAGAATAATTTATTGGGCAAAATGACGGAATTCATAATTCCATAGCGATGAATCCGCGAGTTTATCGGTTTGCAGCGTCCGCCACAAAATGCCGGTTTTGCGGATAGTGGCGGGGTTTATGCGGCCTTATGCTCTCC
>ERZ1034876.436-NODE-436-length-23850-cov-11.276445_pt1 | contig 23850 bp, 15 predicted proteins | sample MGYA00520698_ERZ1034876 | MGnify/ENA primary metagenome ERZ1034876 (study PRJEB33766, sample SAMN09781723) | gut metagenome | biome: gut microbiome | host: Homo sapiens | place: Madagascar | study: EMG produced TPA metagenomics assembly of the PRJNA485056 data...
CATGGGAGGGACGCCATGGAGCGCCATGAGCGTTGCCTGCTTCCCCGAGGATCTGCTCGCGCTGGCGCAGCGTTCGCTGCCGCCGGATCTTGAGCGGCGCCTCCTGGCGGGCCATGCCTGCAACGAGGACGCTGCCGTTCTTACCGTGCCTCAGGGAAAAGCCCTGGTGCAGTCTGTGGATATCCTTGCGCCCATCGTCAATGAACCTTTTCCTTTCGGGCGCATCGCTGCCTGCAACGCGCTTTCGGATATCTTCGCCATGGGAGGGACGCCATGGAGCGCCATGAGCGTTGCCTGCTTCCCCGAGGATCTGGCCGAGGAAAAGCCCCAGGTACTGGCGGACGTGCTGCGCGGGGCTTTTGACGCCATGATCGAGTGCGGCTGCGTGAGCGCGGGCGGGCACACGGTCAGCGATGACGACATGAAATTCGGTCTCTCTGTTACAGGCGTCATCGATCCGGAATGCGTCGCCACCAACGACGGTTTCCGGCCGGGCATGCGCCTCATCCTCACGAAGCCCCTCGGCATCGGTATCCTGGCCACTGCCGTCAAGGCCGGATGGGAAGGAGCAGAGGAAGCCGAGGCAGACATCATCCGCTGGGCCGGCCGGCTGAACAGCGTGGCCGGATCCGCCATACAGCGCTTTCACCTGACCGGAGCTACGGACGTTACCGGCTTCGGTCTCGGCGGTCACGCCCTCGAGGTGGCCCGCGCCTCGGACGTGTCCATACGGATCTTCGCGGACAGCCTGCCCGTCCTTCCCCGCGTTTCCGACTACGCGGGCGACGGACTCGTTCCGGCGGGCTCCATCCGCAACCGCAAATTCGCTGCCTGCAGCACGATCTGGGATCGGCAGCATGAGGATGACGATCTTCTGAATATCATCTTTGACGCCCAGACGTCAGGCGGCCTCCTTCTGGCCGTGCCTCCGGAAAAGCTCGGCGATGTGCGGGCCTTCCTCAGGGAGGGCGGTGACCTGGACTGCGAGATCGGCGAAGTCATCGGACACGGGGAGAGCAGACTGTATATTGTCTGAGGAGTCTGTCCGGAAGGAAAAGAACACGGGCGTTATCTCTTATCCGGGGGCGGCACAGGTTAAACTATGTCAGAAATATCCATCATCGTTCCGGTATACAACGCAGCTGCGTATCTGCGTAAGAGTCTCGATAGTATCGTGAATCAGTCGTACAGGGACATTGAGTTCATCTTTGTTGACGATGGTTCCCTTGCGATACTGAAGGAATATGAAGCCGCGGATAAAAGGGTGACCGTGCTCCATCAGGAGAACAGGGGCGCCGGGGCGGCGCGGAATTACGGCATGAGCGTGGCGGGAGGGAAGTATCTGTTATTCCTGGACTGCGATGATTTTTTTGAGACTTCAATGGTTGAGAAAATGCATTCCCGGGCTGAAGCGGATAATACTGATGTCCTTGTGTGCCGGTCAGATCTGTTCGATTGCGCGACAGGGGAAAGATCGGATGCGTCCTGGTCCGTGCGCCGGGAATATCTGCCACCTCAGGAAGTTTTCGCGAGTACAGATATCAGAAAAAATTTTTTTGAGGTGTTTGTCTGGTGGCCCTGGGACAAGCTGTACCGCAAAAAGTTTCTGGATGAAGTGAATCTGCGCTTCCAGGAACTCAGCTCAACCAATGACCTGTTTTTTGTCTGCGCGACAGTGCTGATGGCGAAACGTATTTCCGTCCTTGATGAAGTGCTTGTGCATCACAGAACAGGGGACAAAAATTCCATATCAAACTCACGGGACAAGTCGTGGGACAATTTCCTGAGTGCGCTTGAGGCTCTTGAGACGTTTTTACGGAACAAAGGGCTGTATGACAGCTTCCGCCGCGACTTCATAAATTATGTTCTTAATTTTTCGCTCTGGCATATGGATACGCTGACCGGGGACAGTTACTGCTGCCTCTATGATGCGTTGCGGAACACATGGTTTAAAAAGTTCGGAGTCGCGTCGCAGAATAAGGAATTCTGGTATAACAGCAACAGTTATAACAGAATGCACGAAATAATGGAAAAAGATCTGACGCATGATCTGCTTGATAAAATAAATGAATTAAAGCGTAACTATGCTGGATTGACCGCTGAAAATGAAAAATTAACCAAGATGAATGAAAAATACGCTGAAGAGATCACCAGGATGAAAGAGAATTATGCTGAAGAAAACAGATCCCTCGCGGCTGAGCGCGATAATCTGATATCTGTCAACAGCGCGCTGATGAATTCCAGATCCTTCAGAATCGGCCGGGGAATTACGTATCTGCCAAGAAAACTGCGGGATACGTTTCTGAAATAGCGCCGGTAAACAGCCTGGCAACGATCCGGCCGGTCAGTCTTCTGATCCGCAGGGGAAAGGAGCGTACTGAGAGATGAAATCAGCCTGAAATCCGCGAAATTATATCAATATATCTAATATTATTTATAAAGCATATACGTAATTAGTTATACAATAATGCTATCTGCGGGCTAAAACGCGTCATTTGCGGCGGCCGGGACCCCATACGGCAGGTGGTCTTCCGAATTCTTCATGTGATACTTCAGCTTATTGAGCGCAGATTCCCCGGAATACTGCCTTTTTCAGGCATTCACAAAGCGGAAGAAACGGCATAAAAGCAGGAACTCAGGCAGATCACGACGCCATTCCGCCACGGGCGGCTGGCTCTGCCTAATTTTTAAAGAGGTTTTTTTCCATGCCGACCAATGATTATCTTAAACGCATCCTGCTCAGCCGCGTCTATGACGTGGCTGTGGAGACGGCCCTTGAACCGGCCGTCACGCTCTCCAGGCGTCTGGGCAACAAGGTACTGCTCAAGCGCGAAGACACCCAGCCCGTTTTCTCCTTCAAGATTCGCGGCGCCTACAACAAGATGGTGCAGCTTTCCCGAGAGGAACTGAGCCGCGGCGTTATTGCTGCCTCTGCCGGCAACCACGCCCAGGGCGTGGCTCTTTCCGCTGCGAAGCTCGGCTGTGAGGCTACCATCGTGATGCCCGAGACGAGCCCGGCCATCAAGGTCTCCGCTGTGCGCCGTCTCGGCGGTCAGGTTGTCCTTTCCGGCGAATCCTTCAGCGACTGCATGAAGAAGACGAGAGAGCTGATTGAGGAAACTGGCGCTGTGTTTATTCCGCCCTTCGATGACGAGGACGTCATTGCCGGGCAGGGAACGATCGGCATGGAAATTCTGCGCCAGAATCCCGGTCCCCTTGACGCTGTCTTCGTGCCCATTGGCGGCGGCGGACTTGCCGCCGGTGTCGCCGTGTACATCAAGCAGCTGCGCCCCGAAGTGAAGGTCATCGGTGTCGAGCCTGTCGACTCGGATGATATGCGCCGCTCCATCGCCGCCGGACGTCCGGTGGAAATGAAGGAAGTGGGCCTCTTCGCCGACGGCGTTGCCGTCAAGCGCGTTGGAGACAAGTGCTTCGAGCTCTGCCGCGAATGCCTCGATGACATCATTCTCGTGGATACGGACGCCATCTGCGGCGCCATCAAGGATATCTTCGAGGATACCCGCGTGGTGGCCGAACCGGCCGGCGCGCTTTCTCTTGCCGGTCTCAAGGCCTATGCCGAAGCCAATGACCTGCATGACAAGACGCTCTGCGCCATTGTCAGCGGCGCCAATATGAATTTCGACCGTCTGGGCTACGTGGCTGACCGCGCTGAAATCGGTTCTGACCGCGAAGCGCTGCTGTGCGTGGATGTGCCTGAAAAAGTCGGCGCCTTCTGTGATTTTGTGAAGAGCATCGGCAAGAGGAGCATCACGGAAATCTGCTCCCGCTTCGCCGATCCCGAACAGGCCCATATTCTGGTTGGCCTGCGCATCCGCGGCAAGGACGACGTGAGCAAGATCATCGAGGGACTTGAAAAGGACGGCTTCGGCGTCTCCGACATGAGTGACAACGAGCTGGCCAAACTGCATATCCGCCATCTCGTGGGTGGCAACGCTCCCCAGATCGTCAATGAGCGCGTCTTCCGTTTTGAGTTCCCGGAGCGTCCCGGCGCCCTGCTGAACTTTGTGGATGCCATGCATGTCCAGTTCAGCATCACGCTGTTCCAGTACCGCTACCATGGCGCCGACTTCGGACGCGTGCTCGTGGGCTTTGACGTGCCGCAGTCCCAGAACGACGCTTTCCAGGAATACCTGGATCGCGTTGAGGCTATGGGGTATCCCTACGTTGAGGAAACCGATAACGACGCCTACCGTCTCTTCCTCGGTTATCACGGGAAGAACAAGTAAGCGTTTTTCTTTCGTCTGACAGCAAAAGGGCCTCTTCCGGGTGAACCGGAGGAGGCCCTTTTCATTTCCGGCGTTCTCCCTGATGGGCCCGGAAAAAAAAAGCCCCCGGCAACCGGGGGCTTTTTACGGTCAGAACGAAGAACTAGGCGTTCCTCTCGACCTCATCGTCAGGCATGGTGTGCCCGCGCCAGAGGAAGAGAAGCAGGAAGATGACGGCCAGGCCGACGCCGATCCAGGTGGAAACGTCAATCGGCAGGTTCAGGCCGATCTTGGCCTGGCAGATAAAGGCCGTGCAGACAACGGTCATGAACATGGCCGGGGCCACGGTAATCCAGTAGAAGCGCTTGCGGCGGGCGAGGTAGACCGAGCAGGCCCACAGGCAGACGCAGGCGATGGTCTGGTTGATCCAGCCGAAGTAACGCCAGATCACGCCGAAATCAACGAAGGTGAGGGCGATACCGATGACGAAGACCGGGAGGGCCAGCAGAATTCTGTTCTTGATGGGGCCTTGGTCGAGATGGAAGGCGTCAGCGAGCATCATGCGGCAGCTGCGGAAAGCGGTGTCACCAGTGGAGACGGGCAGGGCCACGACGCCAAGGATAGCAAGAATGCCGCCGAAGGTTCCGAGCAGGGACACGGAGATGTTCTTCACGATGACTGCGGCCGGCACAGCGTTGGGGCCGGGGCCGAAAAGGGCCTGGGCGGAGTCGTAGAAGGACAGGCCGAGGGTGACCCACACAAGGCCCACAATGCCTTCGCAGATCATGGAGCCGTAGAAGACCTTGCGGCCCTGGGCCTCATTGGTCATGCAGCGCGCCATCATGGGAGACTGCGTGGCGTGGAAGCCGGAAATAGCGCCGCAGGCGATAACGATGAAGAGGCCGGGCCAGATACCCAGTCCCTGGGGATGCGTGCTGTGGAAGAAGCTGTCCATGGTCACATGGGGCAGGATCGGGTAACCCTCGGCAAAGAGAGCCACGGTCAGGCTGACGGCCATGAAGATGAGCAGGGCTGCGAAGAAAGGATAGATGCGGCCAATGAGAACGTTAATGGGAAGAATTGTGGCACAGATATAGTAAATGAAGATAATGGCAGACCAGGCCATGAGCGGCAGCGGCGAGATAGAGGCCAGCAGCGCGGCGGGACCGGAGGTAAAGACAGCGCCGACCATGATCAGCAGAATCAGGGTAAAAACGACCATGAACTTGCGGACGCCTTCGCCGAGGTTGCGGCTGATGATTTCAGGATAGGATGCGCCGCCGTAACGCAGGGACATCATGCCGGAGATGAAGTCGTGCACGGCGCCCGCGAAAATGCAGCCAAAAACTACCCAGAGCAGGGCGGCAGGGCCGTACAGCGCGCCGACGATGGGACCGAACACCGGGCCCAGGCCCGCGATGTTCAGAAACTGGATGAGGGTGAGTTTCCAGGTTGGCATGGGCACATAGTCCATGCCGTCAGCCTTGGACATGACTGGTGTGGGACGGCTGCGGTCAACACCGAAGACTTTTTCGGCGATGACACCGTAGACTGCATAACCCGCTATGAGCAGGCCAAGGCAGCAGAAAAAGTAAGCGATACCGGACATAACAAAAAGCCCTCTTTATGAAATTTAGCGGGTTTTCCGCTCCCTCTTTTCGAAGCGAAAAACCGTTCCCCTCCCCGAAATGCGAAGAATTCGCATCAGCGGGAAAGAATTCCATAGCATTGCACGTTACAATGGGCAATATGCGTTATAGCGTGAAATCGGCCTGTTCGGGTATCAGAAACGCAGGGCTGCCTTGAAAAGAATGAGAAGAACAGGCAGGAGAGCCAGGAAGAAAGCGTCCCGGCGGGGACGGGCGAAGAGGAAGACCCAGCAGGCCAGGGACAGTCCGGTCGTGAAGAAGGGCCCGAAGCGCATAAGTGATGATTTGATGCCGACGCCAAGCCCGGAAGAGTAGCTGAAGGCCACGAAACCCGCGTCAAGGAACTGAAAGGCGCCGCCGGCTATGGCGGCCGCGCAGATCATGCGCAGGGTTCTGGCGTCCTCGTCCTCCAGAAGGGCGGGCTTCTTTTCATCACCGGAAGCATTCCGGAACGTTCCGTTTGTGATGGAGAAGAAAAAGGCCAGTATGGCCAGAGCGCCGGCCGGCATGAGCGAACCGCAGGTCATGCGCCAGGCGTGGGCGAACAGAACTTCGGCCACGCGCTGCTGCGTCATCTGCTCGGGCAGGCCGAGAAAAGGCCAGTTGCGCGTGATGATGGAGGCGAAGAAGCAGACGAACGCGATAAAAGCGACAGCGGAAAGAAGTCCGGCCTTTTTTGAGAGCCGCCTGGCTGTGTCCTCATCCGTGCCCATGCCGGAGGTGAGAAAGAGGGTGCGTGCGCCATTTCCCGTGAGGTAGAGAAGAACGATGCCCGCAATCCAGGCAGCGAGCGTGGTCGTTGTGCCGAGCCACGGAGAAGAGAAAGGCTCAAAGGGAAGGGGCTCGAGCTTGTCGAGGGCAGCGGGAAGGAATTCCAGATCCACGAGACCGCGCAGCAGGAGGTCGGCTGCGCCGATGACAGCGCAGATGAGGCCGAGCTTCAGAAAAATGCGGCCTGAGTCAGCCAGAAAGGGCGCTCTGCGCGAACGAAACAGGAAGAGACAGAGAAAAAGCAGAAAGGGGAAGGCTTCGGCCGCGTTCAGGGCGATGGCCAGAAGGGAGTCGAGGGACTGCCACAGGGAAAACCACAGGGGAAGCTGCATGTGCCGTGTACCCGGTTGCTAAAGGTTTTGAAACTGGCTGATTTTAGAGACAAGCGGCCCGTGGTGCAAGTGAGTCCCTGTGTGCGGCTGACGGAAGAAGGCCGCAAAAAAGGGCGCCGCCCTGTCAGGGTGACGCCCTTTGAATTCAGCTGAAGAGAGAGGAGTTATTCCTCGTCGCCTTCCCACTTGATGTAGCCGGGCTTCACGTCAACCATGCAGTTGACAATAAGCTCGACCAGGCCGCCGTAGGCGAAGCTGTTCTTGGAGTACAGGTCGTTGGCTTCCAGGATGTCGCGGATCTGGCCCTTGCAGTTGGAGCAGGGAGCGCAGATGTACTTCTTGGTCTCGGGTCCGAGGCAGTCCTTGAAGGCTTCGGAGATCTGCCAGAACTTTTTGCGGCCGGAGATGTCCTGACGCCAGACGTTGATGTTGTTACGGGTCATAATGGCGAAGCCGGAGCCGCCGCCGCAGCAGTAGTTGTGAACGCCGTTGCAGGGCATTTCACGGAACTGGGGAGCGATGGCGCGCAGGATTTCGCGCTGGGGCTCCACGATGCCCATGAGGCGCACGACGTTGCACGGGTCGTGCAGCGTGACCGGGAAGTTGTTGCGGGAAGGATCAAGCTTGATCCTGCCGGACTTGATGATCTCGTTCAGGGTCACGTAGCAGCTTTCGCGCGGCACCTGCATGTCGTAGGGCACGGCGCGGTCAGCGATGACGGTCAGAGCCTTGTGGGCGTGGCCGCATTCGCCGATGACGATCTTCTTGACGCCGAGTTCCTTGGCCGCGGCCATATGCTGGATGGCGATACGGGCGGTCTGGGTGTCATCGTAGAAGACGCCGTAGTTGACGCCGTCGTAGCCGCACATCTTGCTGGACAGGGTCCAGGAGAGGCCGGCGGCGTTGAAGATGGTGGTGAAGGCGGCGACGTTTTCAGGCCAGGCCATGATTTCGCCGGCGTTGTGGATGAGCAGGATGTCGGCGCCCTTCTTGTCAAAGGGGGTCTCGAGGCCTACGCCGGTGATTTCGCTGTAATCCTCGTCGATGAATTCGACGTTGTCCTTGACGACGTCAGGAGTCATGCCGGTGGAGGAGCCGCGCTGCATCTGCAGCTCGGTGCCCTTGGCGTGGAGTTCCTTGGGAGCGAAGCCCATTTCCTGGCTGAAGATCTTGCGGATTTCACGGGCGATCATGCCATTGTCGACGCCGATGGGGCAGACCTGGGCGCAGCGGCGGCACAGGTTGCAGCGGTAGGACAGCTCGCCCAGGCGGACGACGGTTTTCCAGTTCAGCGGGAAGTCACCGTAACGCCATTTGGCGAGAGGTTCCTTCTTGATGTACTGGTGGTAGATGCGGCGCAGGATTTCCGAGCGGAAATTGGGGCGGTACATCTCGTTCTCGCCGCTCATCTCATAGAGATGGCAGGCGGCGGAGCAGGAGTTGCACTGGGCGCAGCAGTCCATGTCGGCTTCGAGCATGTTGCAGAAAAGCCAGTTGTCTTCCTTGTCGAAGAGCTTGCGCAGGCCGGAAAGGAACTTGTTGACGAGTTCCTCTTCCTCGGCCGGAGTCTTGGGACGGGGAATGTTCAGGACGGAAACGCCGTCGAGCGTGTCGAGGCAGGTGTCGGCCAGATCCTTCTCGGAATATTTCTTGAAGGGAAGTTTGGCGACATCGAGGGGCAGATCCGGAATATCGTTGAGATCGTATTCGATCATCTGTCCTTCGACAGTGGAGATATCAGTAAGTTTCTTAGGTTCTTTCATCACGGGGCCCTCTACTTCTTGTCAGCGTTATCTTGGCAGGGGTAGCCGGTAGTGGCAACGTCGACCCAGGTCTTGTTGGGATCCTGCTCGGGGTTGATGTGCGGGGCGGCCCAGTTGCAGTGGAACTTCAGGGCGTTGAGAATCTTGCCCTGGATCTTCGTGCTGCGCGGGGTGGCCACGTCTTCCCAGCGGATGTCATGGTAGAAGAAGTACTTCAGGAGAATGTGGCTCATGAAGGACACGGGGATGAGGATGAGCAGGGCGTCGCCGACCAGCATGTGGAGGCAGAAGCCGCCGCTCTGGAGGGGAGTGAAGATCTTGAAGGTCACCAGGTTGTACATGTAGTCGCTGGCGATGGGGGCAAAGGACGGATTGGTGCACCACACGGCGAGGCCGGTCACGCCGAAGAGGACGAACAGGCCAATGCTGAGGAGGTGTTCCGTGGTCGTGTACATCCTGAGGCCCTTGTCGGTCATGCGGCGGAAGATGAGGCCGATGCCGCCGCCGATGAGGCCGATGCAGCCGAGCAGGCTCATGACATTAATGAGCCAGTAAATGAAGCTGATGAGGCCGTTGTCGGCGCTCATGCCGAAGAGGCGCAGGAAAGCGGTGATAAAGAGAATGATGGCGCCGCCCATGAGCATGTACAGGCCGAAGTGGAAGGGGTAGGTCCTGTACCACAGCGTGCGGTTATTGTGGAACGTGGATTCGAGGAAGAGCACTTCCATGAGCAGGGCCTTGAGGTCGCCCATGTGATCCACATGATGTTCCTTCGTCCACCAGTTGCTTTCTTCCATGTAGCTGCCGCCATGCTTGGCGCGGGCGCCTTCATGCGGAATGGGATAGATTTCCCAGCGGCAGTGAAGCGGAGTGGTCTTTACATACTTTTTGATTTTGAGAAACGACGTGACTGCAAATCCGATCACGCCGAGATACCCCAAGAGGTAAAACAGTGTAGTCATGCATGTTCTCCCGTATTCAGGTGTGCCTGCACCCGGATTTCCGCGTGAGATACACTGCCCCCACGCGTAAGGCAGGTGGACTAGGGCCTGCCTTCTTTAAAACAAACGATAGCCGACAGTTTCTGATCCTTACAGCCCGAAAAGGATCAATCAGGAAAAGTTCCCAACCTGTATCGCTCATTTCTATATACGTTTACCTGAAAATTGCAACTTTCCGCGGCCGGCGGGACTTTTGTCACATGCCGGCAACGCGCGGGGTGTACGCGGAAAGTGGGGGATCAGGTTTCTCTGTCCCCGTGTTTCCTCCCGTTTTTTTCCGGAATCGTCCGGAAAACGAAAATCCCCCGGAAAGAAACTTTCCGGGGGATTTTTAAATCATTGTGAAAACGCTCCGGTCAGCCGGAGCGGGGACAGTGGCAGAGTCCTACTTCTGGTAGGGCCATTCATCCGTGAAGGGCTGTTCCCTGTTCTGCTGCATGGGAACGTCAGCGAGGATGGGATCCTTTTCGAGTTCCTCGAGGAACTTGTCGGGACGCTCCTTCTGCTCGGGCACCAGGATGTCGGAGTCAATATACTTGCGCAGGCCCGTTCCGGCGGGAATGAGACGTCCGACGATGACGTTTTCCTTCAGGCCGCTCAGGTAGTCGTACTTGCCGCGAAGGGCGGCTTCCGTGAGCACCTTGGTGGTTTCCTGGAAGGAAGCCGCGGAGATGAAGGAAGAAGTCGTCAGGGAGGCCTGCGTGATGCCAAGCACGAGAGGCTCGGCCGTGGCCGGTTTGCGGCCTTCGGCGATGGCTTTCTCGTTCACGGCGGCGAACTCGGTCTTGTCGATCTGCTCGTCCTCGAGGAGAGTCGTCTGACCGGGATCGATGACGGTCACCTTGCGGAGCATCTGACGCACAATGGTCTCAAAGTGCTTGTCGTCGATGGCCACGCCCTGGTTCCGGTAGACTTCCTGGATTTCATTGACGAGGTAGCTCGCGAGGTACTTCTCGCCCTTGGTGCGCAGGATGTCATGCAGTTCGGGGCTGCCCTCGGTGAGCGGATCGCCGGCGTCGACGTAGTCTCCGTCGCTCGCCGTGATGTGCTTGCCGCGGGGCACCAGGTATTCCTTGGGTTCGCCGATTTCAGGGGTGACAATGAGACGGCGCTTGCCCTTGGATTCGCCGCCGTAGGAAACCGTGCCGGCGATTTCAGAAACAACGGCCATGTCTTTCGGCTTGCGGACTTCGAAGAGTTCGGCAACGCGCGGAAGACCACCGGTGATATCCTTCGTCTTGGAGGTTTCGCGGGGACGGCGGGCGATGATGTCGCCGGAGTTGACCATGTCGCCGTCCTTGACCATGACGATGGCGCCGACGGGCAGGTTGAAGATGGCGTCAGAGGTGCCGTTGCGGCGCTTCAGGATCTCGCCGGTTGCGGGATCCACGATGGAGATGGCGGGCCGGTAGTTTGTGGACCTGAACTCCATGATGGTCAGCGTGGTCTGGCTGGTCACGTTATCGACCTTTTCCTGGACCGTCTTGCCGTCGATGATGTCAGTGAAGCGGATCTGGCCGCCTTCCTCGCAGATGAAGGGCTCGTTGTAGGGATCCCACGTGGCGAGGACATCGCCCTTGCTCACTTCCTGTCCGTCCTTCACCATGAGGTGGGCGCCGGAAGGAATGTTCTCGCGCTGGATTTCACGGTCCTGCGCGTCGACGATGCTCACCTGGCTGCTGCGGCCGAGCACCAGTTCCTCGCCTTCCGTGTTGCGCACGGAATGGATGCGGTAGAGGATGATGCGGCCGGGGTTCACGGCCTCGAGCTTGTTCTTCTCGGCCTTGCTCGAAGCGGTGCCGCCGATGTGGAAGGTACGCATGGTGAGCTGGGTGCCGGGTTCGCCGATGGACTGGGCGGCCATGATGCCGACGGTCTCGCCGATATTGACGAGGTGTCCGCGGGCGAGGTCGCGGCCGTAGCACAGAGCGCAGATGCCGTGCCTGGCGCGGCAGGTGAGGGGCGAGCGGACAGTGATAGAGCTCACGCCGTGCTCTTTCAGGATGTTCACTTCCTTTTCACCGATGAGGGTGTTCTCGGGAAGGATCTGCTCCTGGGTCTGCGGATCCATGACGGGGTAGAGGCAGACGCGGCCGAAGGCGCGATCCCAGACGTGCGTCTGGATGGCGCCGTCCTTGACGATATTGGTGAGCTCGATGCCGTCAACGGTACGGCAGTCATATTCGGAGACGACCACGTCCTGCACGACGTCGACAAGACGGCGGGTAAGGTAACCGGAGTTTGCGGTCTTCAGGGCCGTATCGGCGAGACCCTTACGGGCGCCGTGCGTGGAAGTGAAGTACTGCAGCACGGAAAGGCCTTCACGGAAGGAGGCCGTGATGGGGGTCTCGATGATTTCGCCGTTAGGCTTGGCCATAAGGCCGCGCATGCCGGAGATCTGACGCAGCTGGTCCTGGTTGCCTCGGGCGCCAGAGTTCGTCATCATGTAGAGAGAGTTGAAGCTCACGTCCTCGACCGTTTCGCCGGTCTTTGGATTGGTGCGCTTCTCGTGGCTGATTTCGCGGTTGACTTCCTTGGCGATGACCGTGGCGGTGTTCTGCCAGACGTCGACGACCTTGTTGTATTTCTCGGTCTTGGTAATGATACCTTCGCGGTACTGGCTCTCGATCTCGTCCACCTCTTTCTGGCTCTTGGCCAGAATTTCGGGCTTGCGGTGAGGCACGAGCATGTCCTTGAGGCCGATGGAAATGCCGGAACGGGTAGCGAACTCGTAGCCCATGTTCTTGATCTTGTCGGTCAGCTCGCAGCAGCCCTTGATGCCGCAGGTCTTGTAGGCCGTGTCAACGAGCTTGGCGATGGCCTTCTTGGTGAGCACGAGATTGACGTTCTCAAAGGGCAGTTCCGGAGGCAGGAGCTCGCCCACAAGCACGCGGCCGGGGGTGGTCTCGTAAATCTTGCCGTCGTTCATGCGCACTTTGACGATGGACTGCAGGCTCACGATGCCCTGGTCATAGGCGCTTTCCACTTCCCAGGGGGCGCAGAAGGTCATGCCCTCGCCGGGTTCGAAGCGCCGCATGCTGGTCATGTAGTAGAGGCCCAGAACCATATCCTGGGACGGCACGATGATGGGCGAGCCGCTGGCGGGAGACAGAATGTTGTTGGTGCTCATCATGAGCACGCGGCATTCAATCTGCGCTTCCACGGAAAGCGGGATATGCACGGCCATCTGGTCGCCGTCGAAGTCGGCGTTGTAGGCGGTGCAGACCAGGGGATGCAGACGGATGGCCTTGCCCTCGACGAGGAGAGGCTCGAAAGCCTGGATGCCGAGCCTGTGCAGCGTAGGCGCGCGGTTCAGCATGACAGGGTATTCCTTGACCACGTCAGCGAGAATATCCCACACGACGAGTTCTTCGCGCTCCACCATCTTTCTGGCGCTCTTGATGGTGGAGGCCAGGCCTCTCTTCTCAAGTTCGGCGTAGATGAAGGGCTTGAAGAGCTCGAGAGCCATCTTCTTCGGCAGGCCGCACTGATGGATTTTCAGGTACGGGCCTACGCAGATGACGGAACGGCCGGAGTAGTCGACACGCTTGCCGAGGAGGTTCTGGCGGAAGCGGCCCTGCTTGCCCTTGATCATGTCCGAAAGGGACTTGAGAGGACGGCCGTTTGTGCCGGCGATGGCGCGGCCGCGGCGGCCGTTGTCGAACAGGGCGTCAACGGCTTCCTGCAGCATGCGCTTTTCGTTGCGGATGATGATCTCGGGCGCGCCGAGTTCCATGAGCCGCTTCAGGCGGTTGTTGCGGTTGATGACGCGGCGGTACAGATCATTGAGGTCGGACGTGGCGAAGCGGCCGCCGTCCAGGGGGACGAGGGGACGAAGTTCCGGCGGGATGACGGGAATGACTTCCATGATCATCCATTCGGGACGGTTGTCGGACTCGATGAAGGCCTCGATGATCTTGAGGCGCTTGGTGATTTTCTTCTTCTTGGTCTGGCTCTTGGTGAGGTCGCTTTCCTTCCTGAGCTCATCGCGCAGGACGGGCAGGTCGAGCTCCTCGAGCAGCGTGCGGATGGCTTCGGCGCCCATGCCCACGGTCATGCAGTCTTCGGTGCCGTAATGGTCGATGATCTGCAGGTACTGATCCTCGGAGATGACCTGCTTCTTCTGCAGGGTGGTCTGGCCGGGATCGAGGACAATGTAGCTGTCGAAGTAGAGCACCTTCTCGAGATCATTCATGGTCATGTCGAGAAGGGTGCCGATCTTGGAGGGCAGCGTCTTGAGGAACCAGATGTGGGCGACGGGAGCGGCGAGCTCGATGTGGCCCATGCGTTCGCGGCGCACCTTGGAGGCGATGACCTCGACGCCGCACTTTTCGCAGACGATGCCGCGGTGCTTCATGCGCTTGTACTTGCCGCAGTTGCACTCGTAGTCCTTCACGGGGCCGAAGATCTTGGCGCAGAAGAGACCGTCGCGTTCAGGCTTGAAGGTGCGGTAGTTTATGGTTTCGGGCTTTTTGACTTCGCCGTACGACCATTCGCGGATGACCTCAGGAGAGGCAATGGATATCCGGATGGACTTCAGGTTGCGCACGTTGGTGACGTTGCCCGAAGTTCCGCGGTTTGAATAAAGATCGTCCATGCTCATGATATATGTATTCCTTGCCTTGAAGGCTGGTTACCCGTTTTTGTCAGATGTCCCTGGCCTATTCGTCTTCCTGGGCGGGCTCGGCGCTGCTCGGGGCAGTGCCGGCGCTGCGTCCGGGAATGAATCCGAGGCGCCTGTTGTGGGGCTTGGATTCATCCTGCTGCAGGGTGACGTTCAGGCCGAGGCTCATGAGCTCCTTGACCAGGACGTTGAAGGATTCAGGCATGCCGGCTTCGAGGAAGTTGTCGCCCTTCACAATCTTTTCGTACATCTTGACTCGTCCGGTCACGTCATCGGACTTGACCGTCAGGAATTCCTGCAGGAGGTACGAAGCGCCGTAGGCCTCGAGGGCCCACACTTCCATTTCACCGAGACGCTGGCCGCCGAACTGGGCCTTGCCGCCCAGAGGCTGCTGCGTGACGAGGGAGTAGGGGCCGGTGGAACGGGCATGAATCTTTTCGTCCACAAGGTGGTGGAGTTTGAGCATGTACATGACGCCCACGGTGACCCTGTTCTTGAAGGGAACGCCGGTGCGGCCGTCATAGAGAACGCTCTTGCCGTCGTTGGAGAGATGGGCTTTGTCCATCCAGCTCCAGATTTCATCCTCGGTGGCGCCGTCGAAGACAGGCGTCCTCGTGGTGATGCCCTTGCGCAGCTTGCGCACGGAAGCGGCGAATTCCTCGTCGTCCATCTCATCCACGGCCTTGCTGATCTCGGGTGAGTTGAAGACGTCCTTGACCTCGTCGCGGACGACCTGCATGGCCTTGCCGGAATCAACGAGCTCGGCGAGCTGGCGGCCGAGTTCCTTGGCGCCCCAGCCGAGGTGGGTTTCCATGATCTGGCCGATGTTCATTCGGGAAGGCACGCCGAGGGGGTTGAGCACGATGTCGACTGGGCGTCCGTCCGCGAAGAAGGGCATATCTTCCTCGGGAAGGATCATGGACACGACACCCTTGTTGCCGTGACGGCCGGCCATCTTGTCACCCACGGAGAGCTTTCTCTTGATGGCCACATGCACCTTGACCATGCGGATGACTCCGGGAGGCAGATCGTCTCCTTCGGTGGCCTTCTCGCGCTTGGCATCGTAGATGTTCTTCAGGTACTGGAGCTGACGGTCGTATTCCTCAAGGGCCTTCTCAACGATGTCGTTGGTCTCGCTGCTCTTGAAGAGGCCAGAGAGCTTCTTCGGCGGAATCTGATCCAGGGCCTCGCGGGTCATGGAGGATCCGGCCGTGATGGCGGCACCCTTGGTGGTGTTGCTGAGGACGGTGTTGTTCACCTGCTTTCCGATAACGGAAGGAGCGAGGCGGTCGCGGCAGGCCTGGGCCAGCACGCTGATGTGTTCCTGTTCCTTTTCGTCCAGGATCTCGATCTGGTGCCTTTCGATGGCCTTGGTACGTTCGTCCTTGTCACCGGAACGGCGGTTGAACACCTTGACGTCGATGACGGTGCCTTCGACTCCCGGCGGGACCTTGAGGGAGGAGTTGCGCACGTCTCTGGCCTTTTCGCCGAAGATGGCGCGCAGGAGCTTCTCCTCAGGGGTGAGCTGGGTTTCGCCCTTGGGGGTGATGCGGCCGACCAGAATATCGTCGGTCTTCACGGGAGCGCCGATGCGGATGATGCCGGACTCGTCGAGGTTGCGGAGCATGTCCTCGCCGACGTTCGGGATGTCGCGGGTGATTTCCTCAGGTCCGAGCTTGGTGTCGCGGGCCACCACCTCGAACTCCTCAATATGAATGGACGTGAAGGTGTCTTCCTTCACGGTCTTTTCGGAGATCAGGATGGCGTCTTCGTAGTTGTAGCCGCACCAGGGCATGAAGGCGACGACCAGGTTTTTGCCAAGGGCCAGTGTGCCGTTATCGATGCCTGGGCCGTCAGCGAGGACGTCGCCCTTCTTCACGATCTGGCCGGGCACGCAGGTGGCCTTCTGGCTGAAGCAGGTGTTCTGGTTGGACTTGTGGAACTTGAGCAGGTCGTAGGCCTTGACGCCGCCCGTGGTGGGGAAGACATCGCCTTCGTACTCGACCACGATGCGGTCAGCATCGGCGTAGCGCACGATGCCGTCTGCGGGAGCCACGATGCAGGCGCCGGAGTCACGGGCCACGGGCACTTCCATGCCCGTGCCGACGATGGGCAGTTCGGAGCGGAGCAGAGGCACGGCCTGTCTCTGCATGTTGGAACCCATGAGGGCGCGGTTTGCGTCATCGTGTTCGAGGAAGGGGATGAGGGCTGCCGAAATGGAGACCATCTGGCCGGGAGCCACGTCCATAAGGGTGACTTCTTCTTTGGGCCTCATTTCCACTTCGCCCTTTACACGCACGGTGATGTTGTCATCGGCAAGTCTGCCGTTCTCATCAAAGCGGGCGTTGGCCTGGGCGATGACCTGGTTATCGGCTTCGCGCGTGGCATCGAGGCTGACGACCTCGTCGGTCTTCTGGCAGTCGCGGATGACACGGTAGGGGGTTTCGATGAAGCCGAAGTCATTGACTCTGGCGTAGGTGGACAGAGAAACAATGAGGCCGATGTTCGGGCCTTCAGGCGTTTCAATGGGGCAGATGCGGCCGTAATGGGACGTGTGCACGTCACGCACTTCGAAGCCTGCGCGGTCACGGGTGAGGCCGCCGGGGCCGAGAGCGGAGAGACGGCGCTTGTGCGTCACTTCGGAAAGGGCGTTGGTCTGATCCATGAACTGGGAGAGCTGGCTGGTGCCGAAGAATTCCTTGAGCACCGCAGCGACCGGTTTCGGGTTGATCAGATCATGGGGCATGAGCGTGGAGATTTCCTGCAGGCTCATGCGTTCCTTGATGGCTCTTTCCATGCGCACGAGACCGATGCGGTACTGGTTCTCCACGAGCTCGCCGACAAGGCGCACGCGGCGGTTGCCGAGATGGTCGATATCATCCGGCGCGGCGTGCGTGTCCTTCATGGTGCACAGGGTCTTGATGGCGGTCAGGATGTCGTTGTCCGTCAGCGTGCGGCAGGGCACGCTGTTGCCATTGCCGTCATCGACCATGCCGTAGTCCTGCGGGAAGTGCAGGCGCTGGTTGAGCTTGTAACGGCCCACAGGGGAAAGGTCGTAGTACTCGACATTGCGGAAGATGTTGTCGAAGAAGCTCTTGGCGATCTCGGGGGTCGGCGGGGAGGAGGGACGGAGCCTGCGGTAAATCTCTTCCTGGGCCTTTTCCTGATCAGGAGTCTTGTCCGAAACCAGCGTGTCGCGGATGGACGAGGAGACGTCCGGGCCCTTGGTGTGCAGAACCGTGATTTCCTTGATGCCCTTGTCTCTGAGGGTCTGGATGAGCTCGGGGGTAAGTTCGTCGGCTGCCTGGGCGAGGACGGCTTCGGGTGCGGTCTTGTCCTCGGCCTGGGGATCGATGATGTCCTCAGAGAGGAACATGCCCTCAAGCGTGTCCGGACGCACCTGGATGGCGTTCATGCCGGATTCGCAGATGAGGCGCCACTGACGCTTGGTGATGAGTTTGCCGGCGTGGGCAATGACCTTGCCGTTCTGATCCGCGATGTCGGTGTACGCGGGTTCCTTGCGGTAGAGATCCTTGTTGACCTTCCAGAAAACGGGCTTCTCGTCACGCAGGGTGACATCGGCCTGCATACCCTCGGGAACATCGAGGTAGTACGTCTCGCGCAGTTCCTTCGGGTAGAAGTAATCAAGGATGTCCGTCTTGCTCATGCCCATGGCCTTGAACAGGATGGTCACGGGCATCTTGCGCCTGCGGTCTATGCGCACATACAGGATATCCTTGTGGTCAAAGTCGAAGTCGAGCCAGGATCCGCGCATGGGGATCACGCGGCAGGAGTAAAGCACCTTGTGGGAAGCGTGCGTCTTGCCGCCGTCATGCTCGAAGATGATGCCCGGGGAGCGCTGCAGCTGGTTGACGATGACGCGCTCGGTGCCGTTGACGATGAACGTGCCCTTTTCGGTCATCAGGGGCAGGGTGCCAAAATAGATGTCCTGCTCCTTGATGTCGCGGATATTGCGTTCGCCTGTGGCGTCGTCCACGTCATACACGGCGAGACGGACCTTGATGCGCACGGGCGCCTCATAGGTCAGTCCCTTGGAAATGCATTCAGCCTGATCGTACTTGGGCTCCTGGATTTCGTAGCTCTCGAATTCCAGGGACGCGGTCTTGTTGAAGTCCTCGATGGGGAAGACAGTACGGAAGACTCCTTCCAGGCCGACGTCTTCACGGCGCTTGTCCGCCGGGACGCCCTCCTGGAGAAATTTCGAATAGGAGTCAAGCTGTAGTGTGAGTAGATGAGGAATGGGAGTCGTTACTTTGATTTTACCGAACTGCTTTATAAGCTGGCCCATGCGATGATCCTCAGTGGGTATCGGTTGCGTCCTGCCAGGGATGGGCTGGATGCGGACGGAGAGTAAGGGAGATGCGGCACAAAAAAGCACAAGGCGGCAGTGTTCGCGTCCTGCCCCCTAACGCAGGCCGTGAATTCTGTCGCCGCTAACGCGTCTGCTGTCGGAAAAAGAGAAAAACCAGCACTCTCTCCCTTCAAAAAAAGTGAGTTAACTCCATTATATTAAAATGCGGTAAATAGCAAGCGCAAAAGCGCCGCGGAAGGGGAAAAGACCGAAAAAAAAGGGCGGACCCCTGCGGATCCGCCCCATTGATTCAGCCGTAGTGACGAACTTACTTGAGTTCGACAGTGGCGCCGGCTTCGGTGAGCTGCTTCTTGGCGGCTTCAGCGTCTTCCTTGGAAACGCCTTCCTTAATGGTGGAAGGAACGCTGTCAACCTTGGCCTTGGCTTCCTTGAGGCCGAGGTCGGTGATGGCGCGGACAGCCTTGATGACGGCGATCTTGTTGGCGCCGACTTCCTTCAGCACGACGTCGAATTCGGTCTTTTCTTCAGCGGCCGGGGCAGCGGCAGCAGCCGGAGCGGCGGCAACAGCGGCCACGGGGGCAGCAGCGGAAACACCGAACTTGTCCTCGAGTTCCTTGATGAATTCGGAGAGTTCGAGAACGGTCATATTGGAAATAAATTCAACAACTTCTTCTTTGGTAACGGCCATGGTATTTCTCCTGTAGGGAATGCGTTGGCAGATAAAACGAACGTGCGTAAGTGCTTACGCAGCAGCGCCCTTCTTCTCTTCGATGGCCTTGAGTGCGTAAAGCAGGCCGCGAAGCATGTTGGCGAAGAGGCAGACAAAGTTGGTAGGAACGGCGTTCATGGTGGCCAGCATCTGGCCGAGCAGCTGTTCGCGTCCGGGCAGCTTGGCCAGGGCGTCGATTTCTTCCGCAGTCATGGGCTTGCCATCGAGGCTGCCGGACTTGATCTGGAAGGTCTTGCTGTCCTTAGCGAAATCGCTGAGCGCCTTTGCTACCGCAACGGGGTCGTCAAAACCAAGGGCAATACCGGTGTTGTCGCGGAGCTGATCCTTGAGAACATCGTGTTTGCTGTCGGTGAAGGCGATTCTGCCGAGGGTGTTCTTGATAACCTGGTATTCGCCGCCGGCTTTACGCAGGTTAACCCTCAGGTTCGTCGACTCCTCCACCGTCATACCCTTGAAGACGGTCACAACAGCAATCGAGGCGTCGTTGGCCTTGGCCTTCATTCCCTCGATGATAGCTGCTTTCTGAGACCTATCCACGTGAAACTCCTCACGTTAGGGTTCAAAGGTGGGAGCCGAGCCAAAGTCTGGGCAGGATTTACCGCGTCACTGGGACGCTACCCGCCGTCTTCGACCCGATTCCTTAATCCATTACCATTGGACGGGAAGAACCCGTCCGCCCGAAAGCCGGCTGAAAGCTAGCCTTCGAGAAATTTCTTAACCTGGGTAAGGTCGATCTTGTAGCCGGGACCCATGGTGGAAGACACGGCCATGCTGAGAAGGTAGTTGCCCTTCGCGGCAGCCGGCTTCTGACGGATGACGGCCTCGACAAGAGCCTTCAGGTTGCCGCAGAGCTTCTCGGCTCCGAAGCTGACCTTGCCGAAGGGAGCGTGCAGGACGCCAGCCTTGTCGACCTTGAATTCAACGCGGCCGGCCTTCAGTTCCTTGACGGCCTTGGCCACATCCATGGTGACGCTGCCGGTCTTGGCGTTCGGCATAAGTCCGCGGGGACCGAGGACACGGCCGACGCGGCCGACCAGAGCCATGACATCGGGAGTGGCGATGGCGGCGTCAAAGTCCAGCCAGCCTTCCTTAATCTTGTCGATGAGAGCTTCAGCGCCGACAAAGTCAGCTCCGGCCTCGCGGGCTTCAGCCTGCTTTTCACCCTTGCAGAAAACGGCAACACGCACGGTCTTGCCGAGCCCGTTGGGGAGGGGGACAGCGCCGCGGACCATCTGGTCGGAGTACTTCGGGTCGACACCGAGACGCATGGCTACGTCAACGGTTTCATCAAATTTGGCAAAGCTCGCCGCCACGGTTTTCGCAACGGCGTCTTCCACTGAGAAACGATCCAGGGGCTTGAGGTCCTTGGAAGCGTTTCTGAAATTCTTACCATGCTTGGGCATTGTATTTTCCTTCGAGTTTATCTCCTGCCGTCACCCGACATGCGCGGGCAGGGCAGTGCTGGTGATAGCGCACGTAAGGAATACGTGCAGTCTGCAGCGTGCCTACTTTACGTCGACGCCCATGCTGCGGGCCGTGCCCATGATGGTCTTCACGGCAGCTTCAAGAGAAGCGGCGTTGAGATCGGGCATTTTGGTCTTGGCGATTTCCTCGACCTGGGCCATCGTGATGGAACCGACCTTGGTACGGTTCGGCACACCGGAGGCCTTTTCGATCTTGGCCGCCTTCATGATAAGAACGGCAGCCGGCGGGGTCTTCGTAATGAAGGTGAAGGAACGGTCCGCATAGCAGGTGATGATCACGGGGATGATCATACCCTTCTGGGAAGCAGTGCGGGCATTGAATTCCTTGCAGAAGCCCATGATGTTCAGGCCGTGCTGGCCGAGGGCGGGGCCTACTGGCGGGGACGGATTGGCGGCGCCGGCAGGAATCTGCAGTTTGACTTTAGCAACAATTTTCTTGGCCATGTCATGATCCTTTACAGGGAGATGGTACCCTGAATGAACTTAGCCTTTGGAAACCTGGACGAAATCCAGTTCCACCGGCGTCTGACGTCCGAAAATGGAAACGGAGACGCGCAGCTTCCCCTTGTCGTAATTGACTTCGTCCACAACACCGTTGAACCCGCTGAAAGGTCCGTCGATGATGCGGACCTCCTCGCCCTTGTCAAAGCTGAACTTGGGACGGGGGCTCTCCTTGCGGGTTTCCATTAGAGCAAGAATATTCTCCGCCTCGCTGTCCTTCATGGGCGTGGGGCGGTTCTTTCCACCGACAAACCCGGTCACCTTGGGAATGCTCTGAATGAGGTTCCAGGCGTATTCGGTCATGATCATCTGAACCATGACGTAACCGGGATAGAACTTGCGGGTGGTCGTACGCTTGGAGCCCTGCTTGGAAAGTTCGATGACTTTCTCTGTGGGCACAACGCACTGTAAAATGAGATCTCTGCCCTGGCCGCTCCTGATCATCTCGTTAATGGTTTTCTGCACGCGCTGCTCGAAGCCCGAGTAGGTGTGCACGATATACCAGCGGGGACGTTTACCAAGCTCAGAATCGTCGTCGATGACAATTTCGTCGTTCATGGTCAGCGCCTAGGACAGAATGGATTTGATGATGGAAGAGAGGCCGAGGTCGATGAGCCCGAGAATGAGGGCCATGACAGCAATAAAGCCCACTACCGCGATGGTCGCCTTACGCGTCTCAGCAGCAGAGGGCCACGTTACTTTGCGGAGTTCCGCGCGGGAATCCTCCACATACGTAATGAAGCGCTTGACGAGACCTGGCTCTTTGGATGTCTGAGCGTTGGTGGTAGCGGGTGTCTTCTTGGCCATATTTTCTCTCGGCAAAAAAAATGGCAGGGCAGGAGGGATTCGAACCCCCAACTTGCGGTTTTGGAGACCGCCGCTCTAGCCGTTAGAGCTACTGCCCTGCATGGACTCTGGCGGGATTTTTCATCCCGCCAGGGTGAATATGTTTATCGTACTTCGCGGTGAATTGTGTGCTTCCTGTCCCAGGGGCAGTACTTTTTGCGCTCGAGGCGTTCCGTCGTGTTCTTCTTGTTCTTGACGGAGACGTAGTTGCGGCGCTTGCACACAGTGCACTGCAGGATGATGTTTGTTCTCATTGTATTACTCGATGATCTTGGTCACGACGCCGGAGCCCACAGTGTGGCCGCCTTCACGGATAGCGAAGCGGAGGCCTTCCTGCATGGCGATGGGGGCGATCAGTTCGACGATGAATTTGCTGTTGTCGCCGGGCATAACCATCTCGACGCCCTGCTCCAGTTCGATGACACCGGTGATATCAGTGGTGCGGAAGTAGAACTGGGGACGATAGCCGGTGAAGAAGGGAGTGTGGCGGCCGCCTTCTTCCTTGGAGAGGACGTACACCTGGGACTCGAACTTCTTGTGAGGCGTGATGGACTTGGGAGCAGCGAGAACCTGGCCGCGCTCGACTTCGTCACGCTTGGTGCCGCGGAGAAGCACGCCGATGTTGTCGCCGGCTTCGCCCTGGTCGAGCTGCTTCTTGAACATTTCAACGCCGGTGCAGGTGGTCTGCTGGGTGGGCTTGATACCCACGATTTCAACCACGTCGCCAACCTTGATGGTGCCGAGCTCGACACGGCCGGTAACAACGGTGCCACGGCCGGAGATGGAGAACACGTCTTCGATGGGCATCAGGAAGGGCTTGTCAAGCTCACGCTTGGGCTCGGGGATGAAGTTGTCGACGGCGTCGAGAAGCTCAAAGATGGGCTTCACATTGGGATCGTCGAGGCTGTCGGCCTGAAGGGCGAGCAGAGCGGAACCCCTGATGATGGGGGTGTCGTCGCCGGGGTAGTCGTAGGAGGTCAGCAGTTCGCGGACTTCCATTTCGACGAGGTCGAGAAGCTCGGGGTCGTCAACGAGGTCGCACTTGTTGAGGAAGACGACGATGGCGGGAACGCCGACCTGACGGGCGAGCAGAATGTGCTCACGGGTCTGGGGCATGGGGCCGTCGGTGGCAGCCACAACCAGGATGGCACCATCCATCTGGGCGGCGCCGGTGATCATGTTCTTGATGTAGTCGGCGTGGCCGGGGCAGTCGACATGGGCGTAATGGCGCTTATCAGTCTCGTATTCGACGTGAGCGGTGGAAATGGTGATGCCGCGGGCCTTTTCTTCAGGAGCCTTGTCGATTTCGTCGTAGGAGATGAAGGAACCTTCATTCTTCATAGCGGCGACTTTCGTGATGGCGGCAGTCAGAGTGGTTTTGCCATGGTCAATGTGACCAATGGTGCCAATGTTTACGTGGGGCTTTGTGCGCACATATTTTTCTTTGCCCATGATACGTCTCCCTGGAAAAAAAGTGTTGTTGCGGTACTTTGATTACCAGCTATGCTAACTTGACGCTGCTAGCAGGGTCACAATGATGACCCGCATTCAGTCCCTGAAAACCAGGGAACGCTTGACTAGGAGGGGAAG
>ERZ1034876.439-NODE-439-length-23788-cov-18.961530_pt1 | contig 23788 bp, 20 predicted proteins | sample MGYA00520698_ERZ1034876 | MGnify/ENA primary metagenome ERZ1034876 (study PRJEB33766, sample SAMN09781723) | gut metagenome | biome: gut microbiome | host: Homo sapiens | place: Madagascar | study: EMG produced TPA metagenomics assembly of the PRJNA485056 data...
GCTCCAGATGACAAACATGATCTCATATCAGGGACTTGTTCGCACCTTCCTTAGTGTAGGCGCAACCTTCAACTGAACGGTTAAACATGCCACAATACCCGTATTGAATGCTTAATTTTTCGCTAAATCAGGATATTAACTACCCATGCTGGGTAAATATAAAGCCGTTCTCGCGCTGTTATTACTGATTATTCTTGTGCCGTTGACGCTGCTGATGACGCTCGGGCTGTGGGTTCCCACGCTGGCGGGCATCTGGCTACCGCTCGGGACACGTATTGCATTAGATGAAAGCCCACGCATTACGCGTAAAGGTTTAATCATTCCCGATCTCCGTTATCTGGTGGGAGATTGTCAGCTTGCGCATATCACCAACGCCAGCCTTTCACATCCCAGCCGCTGGTTATTGAACGTCGGCACGGTAGAACTTGATTCTGCTTGTCTGGCGAAATTGCCGCAGACGGAGCAATCGCCAGCCGCTCCAAAAACACTCGCGCAGTGGCAGGCCATGCTGCCTAACACCTGGATCAATATCGATAAACTGATTTTTTCTCCCTGGCAGGAATGGCAGGGAAAACTCTCTCTCGCATTAACCTCTGATATCCAGCAACTGCGTTATCAGGGCGAAAAAGTTAAATTTCAAGGCCAGTTGAAAGGGCAACAACTTACAGTCAGCGAACTGGATGTCGTCGCGTTTGAAAATCAGCCGCCGGTAAAACTGGTGGGGGAATTTGCTATGCCGCTCGTGCCGGATGGACTTCCTGTAAGTGGGCATGCTACTGCGACGTTAAACTTGCCGCAGGAACCGTCACTGGTGGATGCCGAGCTGGACTGGCAGGAAAATAGCGGGCAATTGATCGTGCTGGCACGGGATAACGGCGATCCGTTGCTCGATTTGCCGTGGCAAATTACTCGTCAACAATTGACCGTAAGCGATGGTCGCTGGAGCTGGCCGTATGCAGGTTTTCCTTTGAGTGGCCGACTGGGTGTCAAAGTCGACAACTGGCAGGCAGGGCTTGAGAACGCTCTGGTCAGCGGACGACTGAGTGTGCTGACCCAGGGGCAAGCGGGTAAGGGCAACGCGGTGCTTAATTTTGGCCCAGGAAAATTAAGCATGGATAACAGTCAGCTGCCTCTGCAGCTGACCGGTGAAGCGAAACAGGCGGACCTCATTTTATATGCCCGTTTACCTGCGCAGCTAAGTGGAAGTCTGTCTGACCCAACGCTGACCTTTGAGCCAGGCGCGTTACTTCGTTCAAAGGGAAGAGTCATCGATTCGCTGGACATCGATGAAATCCGCTGGCCTTTAGCGGGTGTAAAAGTCACCCAACGTGGTGTTGACGGACGTTTGCAGGCCATCTTGCAGGCGCATGAAAATGAACTGGGCGATTTCGTGCTGCATATGGATGGGCTGGCGAATGATTTTCTCCCTGACGCTGGCCGCTGGCAGTGGCGCTACTGGGGAAAAGGGAGTTTTACACCGATGAATGCCACCTGGGATGTCGCAGGAAAAGGTGAGTGGCATGACAGCACGATTACGCTGACCGATCTCTCCACCGGTTTCGACCAGTTACAATACGGTACGATGACGGTAGAAAAGCCGCGATTAATTCTCGACAAGCCCATCGTCTGGGTACGTGACGCACAGCATCCCTCCTTTAGCGGCGCGCTGTCACTGGACGCCGGGCAAACGCTGTTCACTGGCGGCAGTGTGTTACCGCCATCAACCTTAAAATTTAGCGTCGATGGGCGCGATCCTACCTATTTCCTCTTTAAAGGCGATTTACATGCTGGTGAGATTGGCCCGGTTCGGGTAAATGGTCGCTGGGACGGTATTCGTCTGCGCGGTAACGCCTGGTGGCCTAAACAATCACTGACCGTATTCCAGCCGCTGGTGCCACCCGACTGGAAGATGAACTTACGCGATGGTGAACTGTATGCTCAGGTTGCATTTTCTGCTGCGCCTGAACAAGGATTACGCGCGGGAGGACACGGCGTGTTGAAAGGCGGTAGTGCCTGGATGCCAGATAATCAGGTTAACGGTGTCGATTTTGTCCTGCCTTTCCGTTTTGCCGATGGAGCCTGGCATCTGGGGACTCGCGGCCCCGTTACGTTGCGAATTGCCGAAGTGATTAATCTGGTGACAGCGAAAAATATTACGGCTGATTTGCAAGGGCGTTATCCGTGGACTGAAGAAGAACCCTTGCTGTTGACTGATGTTAGCGTCGATGTGTTAGGCGGTAACGTACTGATGAAACAATTACGTATGCCGCAACATGACCCGGCGCTGTTGCGGCTGAATAATCTCTCATCCAGCGAACTGGTTAGCGCCGTCAATCCGAAACAATTCGCCATGTCCGGGGCATTTAGTGGTGCACTGCCGTTATGGCTGAACAATGAAAAATGGATTGTGAAAGATGGCTGGCTGGCGAATAGCGGGCCGATGACATTGCGACTGGATAAAGACACTGCGGATGCGGTGGTAAAAGACAATATGACTGCGGGTTCAGCAATTAACTGGTTGCGCTATATGGAAATTAGCCGTTCATCGACAAAAATTAATTTAGATAATCTCGGTTTATTAACCATGCAGGCCAACATTACAGGTACCAGTCGCGTTGATGGTAAAAGCGGTACGGTAAACCTTAATTACCATCATGAAGAGAATATTTTTACGCTGTGGCGCAGTTTACGCTTTGGCGATAATCTCCAGGCATGGCTGGAGCAGAACGCACGTCTGCCGGGAAATGACTGTCCGCAAGGAAAAGAGTGTGAGGAAAAACAATGAAAATTTTACTGGCTGCGTTGACGTCATCTTTTATGCTGGTTGGCTGTACGCCTCGCATTGAAGTCGCTGCACCTAAGGAACCGATCACTATCAATATGAACGTTAAAATTGAGCATGAGATCATCATCAAGGCAGACAAAGATGTCGAAGAGCTGCTTGAAACTCGTAGCGATCTTTTCTGAGGTGATGATGAAGAAAACATTACTTCTTTGTGCGTTTCTTGTTGGGCTGGTAAGCAGCAATGTAATGGCATTGACTCTGGATGAAGCCAGAACTCAGGGGCGGGTAGGTGAAACATTTTACGGTTATCTGGTTGCGCTGAAAACGGATGCTGAAACAGAGAAATTAGTAGCCGACATTAATGCCGAACGTAAAGCGAGTTACCAACAACTGGCAAAGCAAAATAATGTGTCGGTAGATGATATCGCGAAACTCGCCGGGCAAAAGCTCGTAGCTCGGGCCAAACCGGGGGAATATGTACAAGGGATAAACGGTAAATGGGTGCGAAAATTTTAATAGCAAAACCGCAATATCGGGATAACGCTACAGGAGAAGGCGATTGATCTATTTTCCTGAAACAAGGTGAATATTCAAAAACTCCTGTCAAATTGCCTTTTGCCCTGAAAAATGCATAGTCAAATATCTGTTTTAACTAATTGGCGTTGCAGTACATGCAACGCCAATTAGTTAGCGGAATTTACGTCGATACTCGCCTGGCGTCATCCCAAAGCGTTGCTTAAATACCGTTGAAAAATGACTCTGGTCAGAAAATCCCCAATGAAAGCCGATGCCTGCCAGTTTTTCATCATCTGCGGCATGGCGAATCGCATCTGCACAAAAATCGAGACGACGGTTACGAATATATTGCGCGACTACCAAACCTTTATCGGCAAACATTCGGTACAAACTACGTACTGACATACCTGTCTCTCCGGCTATCCACTCCGGGCGTAATATCTCTTCGCGAATATTATCGTCTATCAACGTAACCACTTTTTGAAACTGACGTTCACGACGAGGTTGAACAGATTCCCGCTGATGAAGTACCGGGCGCAGCAGACACACCATCGCCTGTAGCGCAACTTCACTTTCTGTTTCAGAAAGTGCCGGATTATTCATGCTCTCCTGTAACAGGCGATGACTGAGTTGCACCATGGGTAAGTCAGCGTCCAGTCTTTCTGCGCAGACAGGTTTTTGATGGGGAAAATATTGTTCCAGCAGAGTGCGTGGCAAAAGTAATGAAATCTGTTTAGAAGACTCCTGCCAGTAAAGCGAACAGGGGCGTGAGGCATCGAGTAACGTAATATCGCCAGCGCCAATCTGCACCTGACGCTCATCCTGCTCCATTATTGCCTGACCACTAAGCTGAAAAACGGTGTAAAACCAGGCATCGTCGCTGCCTTTTACTTCCTGCCAGGTGCGGGATAAATTCACCCCGCTGGTTGTCACGGTACTCAGCTTTAGTCCTTTGGCAAAATGCGTGTCCAGTACACCCGTGTAACGCTCAGTCAGCAGGCGTCCGGTAAAATTTCCGCATACCTGATTGATTTGGGAAAGCCATTGCTGAAACTCATTATCCACTGCGGGGTTCATGGCACGTTTTCGCTCTGTGAAATGTATTTTTATTGTTGCATTTGTGTTGCAATAAACGAAGCTAATGAGCCTGACTATAGGAAATAAGTCTTGTCAGGCATAGAGACATAAGCGGTTATTGTCACGATTTGCGGAGCTTGTCACAGCTGACAAAGCGAATGTCACAGCGAAAAAAGTGACTTTTCTTGTCGCTGCGTACACTGAAATCACACTGGGTAAATAATAAGGAAAAGTGATGACAGAGCCGCATGTAGCAGTATTAAGCCAGGTCCAACAGTTTCTCGATCGTCAACACGGTCTTTATATTGATGGTCGTCCTGGCCCCGCACAAAGTGAAAAACGGTTGGCGATCTTTGATCCGGCCACCGGGCAAGAAATTGCGTCTACTGCTGATGCCAACGAAGCGGATGTAGATAACGCAGTCATGTCTGCCTGGCGGGCCTTTGTCTCGCGTCGCTGGGCCGGGCGATTACCCGCAGAGCGTGAACGTATTCTGCTACGTTTTGCTGATCTGGTGGAGCAGCACAGTGAGGAGCTGGCGCAACTGGAAACCCTGGAGCAAGGCAAGTCAATTGCCATTTCCCGTGCTTTTGAAGTGGGCTGTACGCTGAACTGGATGCGTTATACCGCCGGGTTAACGACCAAAATCGCGGGTAAAACGCTGGACTTGTCGATTCCCTTACCCCAGGGGGCGCGTTATCAGGCCTGGACGCGTAAAGAGCCGGTTGGCGTAGTGGCGGGAATTGTGCCATGGAACTTTCCGTTGATGATTGGTATGTGGAAGGTGATGCCAGCACTGGCAGCAGGCTGTTCAATCGTGATTAAGCCTTCGGAAACCACGCCACTGACGATGTTGCGCGTGGCGGAACTGGCCAGCGAGGCTGGTATCCCTGATGGCGTTTTTAATGTCGTCACCGGGTCAGGTGCTGTATGCGGCGCGGCCCTGACGTCACATCCTCATGTTGCGAAAATCAGTTTTACCGGTTCAACCGCGACGGGAAAAGGTATTGCCAGAACTGCTGCTGATCACTTAACGCGTGTAACGCTGGAACTGGGCGGTAAAAACCCGGCAATTGTATTAAAAGATGCTGATCCGCAATGGGTTATTGAAGGCTTGATGACCGGAAGCTTCCTGAATCAAGGGCAAGTATGCGCCGCCAGTTCGCGAATTTATATTGAAGCGCCGTTGTTTGACACGCTGGTTAGTGGATTTGAGCAGGCGGTAAAATCGTTGCAAGTGGGACCGGGGATGTCACCTGTTGCACAGATTAACCCTTTGGTTTCTCGTGCGCACTGCGACAAAGTGTGTTCATTCCTCGACGATGCGCAGGCACAGCAAGCAGAGCTGATTCGCGGGTCGAATGGACCAGCCGGAGAGGGGTATTATGTTGCGCCAACGCTGGTGGTAAATCCCGATGCTAAATTGCGCTTAACTCGTGAAGAGGTGTTTGGTCCGGTGGTAAACCTGGTGCGAGTAGCGGATGGAGAAGAGGCGTTACAACTGGCAAACGACACGGAATATGGCTTAACTGCCAGTGTCTGGACGCAAAATCTCTCCCAGGCTCTGGAATATAGCGATCGCTTACAGGCAGGGACGGTGTGGGTAAACAGCCATACCTTAATTGACGCTAACTTACCGTTTGGTGGGATGAAGCAGTCAGGAACGGGCCGTGATTTTGGCCCCGACTGGCTGGACGGTTGGTGTGAAACTAAGTCGGTGTGTGTACGGTATTAATCTGGTTCGCTCATAAGTAAAAAACGGCACCTGGTGCCGTTTTTTGTCTGAAACAATCACTTATCTTTCTTCAGCGCCCCTAGCGTTGGCGTTTCGTCAAAGAAGTTCCATGGTTTCAGCAGAGTATGTACCCATTCGGTCGGCATAATCGGCCACTCTTCGGCGCGGGCCACATGTGTGGTGCCGGTGGTCATCCAGACAACGGCGTCGGTGTTGTCCAGCGACTCGTTATCCTTACTGTATTGTCCAAGACCGGTGTCATGAGTAGAACGGTTCGGATATTTGCCTTCCGGGAAACGCTCGCCAGGATGATAACGCGTTACCCAGAGCTGCTTGTCCATAAAGCTTAAACGATGATAGATCCACTCGTCCGGCGCGAACTGGGCACCTTTTACTACCGGGTGAGTACCACCTGCATAAGGAATAATTTGATAGGAAACCGGATTGCCCATGCGGTTCTCTTTGTTCGGGTTACTCAACAGACGAATCGTGCCCGGATCAAATTTCTGTGCGGCATCCTGTTCATTGCCGATGTTGTACTGATTAACTTGCATGGTACTGGTGCGTGGGCCACCGGCAGTATTCGGTTTTACCACTGGGTCCATCGCCACCAGGCTGTTATTCTCGCCATCTACATCCAGATCGAGGCGGAAATTATAAATATGTTGGTGTGTAGTACCCACGATATTGTGATCGATAAGCGTGCCGTAGCGCGTGTCATCTTTCGCCGTCTCATCGTGCATGGTTTTCGCTTTAACACCTTTCACCGCTTCGATGCCCGTAGCACCGGCATCGATGCCAATAGTGCCGTTTTCATGGAAGATCCAGTCAAAAATGTAGTCATAGTTACCCACTGTACTGATCCAGCGCACCACTAACTCCCGGCGTTCGGTACTGACGTTGGGCTGGCCCATTTCCTGATGCTTATACTCCGGCCCGGCATAACGTTCAAATACCGCGATAGCGCGAGGGATCTCCATCGGCACGCCAGTGTAGTCGGCGATGGTTTCATTAAGGAGCACTGCGTTAGACGGGGCATCTTTACCACGAGCAATTGGTGAGGTTAGCGTGCCCATACCGTAGTCACCAGAGTCCAGATACGCTTTAAAGTACCAGCCAATATCAGGATCACCGTAAGGCACAATCATGCCGCCGAGAGAACCTTCGTACATGACTTTGCGTTTGGTGCCATTGTCGTTATAAGTCACGGTGGAGATCATCGGCCCGACGCGAGAGTTCATGCTGAGGTGAAAATCCCAGTTCCGCCAGTGAATCATATCGCCAGTAATGGTGTAATTTTTACCTTCAGGCTCAATGATTTGCATAGGCTTAACTGCCGGAGCAACGCGGTCACGGCCATCAAATGGGCGTGCGGTCATTGGCACCGGAACTACCGGACCTTCTTCAATCTTAACGATTTTTTTCTGTTCTAAATCAACGACCGCCACCAGGTTTTCGATGGGATGTGCCCAGTAGTTGCCATCACCGACATCAAGATAGCTGATGACTTTGAGCAACCGGGCATCTTGTTTCAGGCCATCTTTACCATCGAAATAACCTACGGTCAGCGGCGTGGTAATCACTTTTTTCGCATCAGTAATACCGCGTTTCTTCACGGCTGCGGCAAATTCTTCACTGTTGTTAATAATGTTCTGCACACTGGCGAAATCATCCAGCAACACCATACCGTGGGCGTCTTTAATGGGTTGCCAGGAGAGCAGTTTGTTGTTTTGCAGATCCACCACCGCTTCGATGATATGTTTGCCGTCGAGCATAATGACGTCGGCTTTGCGCGGCTGGTCAACCGGTTTGTTTTCCAGCGCAAACGCCCAGACAGCTTCTTTATCTGGCGGTAGCAGGGAGATCTCAGTAAAACGGGTATTGGGTTTGAAGTCCGCGGAAGCTTTAACAATTTCAACGGCCTGTTTAATTTCGTCCGCAGTTAGCGCATTAAGTGGGTGAGGGCGCTTTTCTACCTGAAAGGTTTGATCCAGCCCGGACTGGAAAACATCGTTAATAAAGGTGTCAGAAACCCAGGCTTTATTGTCTTTCATCACTACCGGTACTTGCAGTGCCAGAGGCTGACCATTAACAATTGCTGTTTGCGCACCAGGCTTCACTTTCACGTACGCGCCATCTTTAATCAGGGTAAAGAGCTGGGCGTAGTCGTCCCACTGCACATCGGCACCAAATTCTTTAAGCGTTTTATCCATTGGCACCATATGCGCTTCACCACCGTGGGCAAATACCGGCGCTTGCCAGGCGAAACTTAAGGCGACTGCCAACGCCAGGGTTGTTTTACGGGCAGAATACAGAGAGGGGCTTCCCATTATTAACCTCGTCAGATGTTGTGTTCTTGTTAGCAACCGCGCTCTGTGGGCGGTTTAGTCAGGTTCACATTATCAGTACTGATGCAAAGGGGATTGCCTGCACCTGCCAGGTTGTTTGGCAGGTGTGCCAGCTTTTCATACAGTGGATGCCCTGAAAATAGATGTACACATCATGCATAATGTGACAACGTCACAAAACTTAGTGAAATAAAAGGGCAACTATTCGCCGTTGCCCTTCATTCACCGATTAATCGACAAAATCACCGTGCTGCCTGGCCACCAGCGTCAGAATTGAATACAGCGCCACCGGGGTTTGATGCTGATTGAATACCTCTACAGCCCATTCCACCACACCTGTTGGTTTTTCTTCTGCGCTACGCTGTTTTTTCAGCGTCTTGCGCTTACAGGTGAGACGCACCTGGATGGTATCGCCTGGCTTTACGGGTTCGATAAAACGCAAGCTTTCCAGCCCGTAGTTAGCAATGACCGGACCGACACCGGCATCGACAAACAGACCCGCAGCCGCAGAAAGCACAAAATACCCATGCACCACCCGCTCACCGAAAATAGATTCGGCAGCAGCAATCTTATCCATATGTGCATAGAAATGATCGCCGCTGAGGCAAGCAAAGTTAACAATATCGGCCTCTGTCATTGTGCGGCGGGGAGTCAACAGGCTGTCGCCTGGTTGTAGCTCCTCAAAATATTTGCGGAACGGATGAATACGATCTTCTTCGACTTTCGCACCGCGCACCCACTGTTTACTGATAGCGGCAAGCATCGTCGGACTACCCTGAACAGCGGTTCGCTGCATGTAATGTTTCACCGCTCGTAAACCGCCTAATTCTTCACCGCCTCCTGCGCGACCAGGCCCACCATGTACCAGTTGTGGCAGTGGGGAGCCATGCCCGGTGGATTCTTTTGCCGACTCTTCATTGAGGATCTGAATTCGCCCATGCGTACGTGCCGCGTCGGCAATAAACTGACGCGCAATTTGCGGATCAGCCGTCACCAGCGTTCCCGCAAGGCTACCGCCGCCTGCACAAGCCAGTTGCAGAGCATGTCGCTGGTTTTGTGCTGGCATCAGCGTTGCGACAGGGCCAAAGGCTTCTGTTGCATGTACCGCCGGTGTTTCATCCGGCTGCGGACAGTACAATAAGGTTGGCGGGAAGAAGGCACCCGCAGCAGATAAATCCGCCTGACCACCGAGGCGAATCTCGCATCCTGCAGCCAGCAATATGTTCACTTTTTCCTGCACATCGGCACGCTGCTCAGCATTTACCAGTGCGCCCATTTTCACGCCTTCCTGAGCAGGATCACCGACCACGACTTTCTGTAATCGCACAACCAGAGCATCACTGACAGCATTAACCAATGCCTGCGGCACAATAATCCGCCGGATTGCCGTACATTTTTGCCCGGCTTTTGTGGTCATCTCACGCACAACTTCACGAATAAACAGCGCAAACTCCGGTTGATCCGGGGTGACATCTTCGCCCAGTACGCAGCAGTTCAGGGAATCAGCTTCCATAGTGAAGGGGATAGATTTGGCGACGATATTTGGCTGAACTCGCAGCATCTGTCCGGTCGCCGCTGACCCCGTGAAAGTCACCACATCCTGGCTGTCCAGATGATCCAACAAGTCGCCAGCACTACCGCAGATCAGACTAATTGCGCCTTCGGGAACAAGACCACTATCGACAATTGATTTCACCATCGCCTGAGTCAGTTGGGCCGTCGCGGTAGCTGGTTTGATGATGGCTGGCATTCCGCCCAGCCACGTTGGTGCCAGCTTTTCCAGCATTCCCCAGCAGGGGAAGTTAAAGGCGTTAATATGCACTGCCACGCCTGACTTTGAGGTCAGTAAATGGCGCGCGGCAAATCCACCTTCTTTCGATAAGGGGATCAATTCATCTTCCGGCCACAGCGTATCGTCAGGCAGCTCCCGGCTACCGAGGCTGGCGTAAGTAAATAACGTCCCAATGCCACCTTCAATATCAACCCAACTGTCTGCCCGCGTTGCGCCTGTTTGCGCAGAAAGAGCATAGAAACGCTCTTTTTCACTCAGCAGATGTTTAGCGACCGCTTTAAGCATCGCCGCACGTTCGATAAAGGTCATAGCGCGAAGGGCGGGGGCACCTTTTTCAATGGCAAACTGGCGGGCAGCCGCCATATCAAGACCTTCACTGGTCACTTCCCATAACGCCTCGCCGCTAATAGCGTGGTGAATCAAACGGCTACGGCCCCGGCCAGACTGCCAGGTACCGGATAAGAAACTGGCTAACTGCTGCATCGCTACTCTCCAGATGTTTCACATTTCTGTTGCTAATAGTTAAATCGCGAATCATAAAAAGCAAGGGATCTTTTAACGAAATGTTAACTATGCGATCTGTATAGCAACTGCGGAAAACATTAATGCACTGATAAATAATGATTTATAAAAATGGGGTGCGAAATCCGTCACAGTTCAAACATACAAAATTTGTGATTTTACTTAACTATTGTGTAACTTTCATAAAACAATGTGATTCGTGTTTTTAATTAATTCACGAAAACTGGAATCGTAAAGGTGATGACGTGACCCAAGAAGAACGCTTTGAGCAACGGATAGCCCAGGAAACGGCTATCGAGCCACAGGACTGGATGCCCGATGCTTACCGAAAGACATTGATCCGCCAGATTGGGCAGCATGCGCACTCCGAGATTGTTGGTATGTTGCCTGAAGGTAACTGGATCACTCGCGCACCAACCTTGCGGCGTAAAGCCATTCTGTTGGCCAAAGTGCAGGATGAAGCCGGTCATGGTCTGTATCTCTATAGCGCCGCCGAAACACTGGGCTGCGCCAGAGAAGACATCTACCAAAAAATGCTCGACGGACGGATGAAATATTCCTCCATCTTTAATTATCCGACATTGAGTTGGGCTGATATCGGTGTTATCGGCTGGCTGGTGGATGGCGCAGCGATCGTCAATCAGGTGGCGTTATGCCGCACTTCTTATGGCCCGTATGCCAGAGCAATGGTGAAAATCTGCAAAGAAGAGAGTTTTCACCAGCGTCAGGGGTTTGAAGCCTGCATGGCACTGGCGCAGGGCAGCGAAGCTCAAAAGCAGATGTTGCAAGACGCCATTAACCGTTTCTGGTGGCCAGCCTTAATGATGTTCGGGCCAAACGATGATAACTCGCCAAACAGCGCCAGAAGTCTCACCTGGAAAATCAAACGTTTCACCAACGACGAACTCCGCCAGCGTTTCGTGGATAACACCGTTCCACAGGTTGAAATGCTCGGTATGACCGTTCCTGACCCGGATCTGCATTTTGACACTGAAAGCGGTCACTACCGCTTTGGTGAGATCGACTGGCAGGAGTTTAACGAAGTAATTAACGGTCGCGGAATTTGTAATCAGGAGAGGCTCGACGCCAAACGTAAAGCCTGGGAAGAAGGTACCTGGGTACGGGAAGCAGCGCTGGCCCATGCACAAAAACAACATGCCCGTAAGGTCGCATAAGGAGATTCAAAATGAGTAATGTTTACTGGCCGTTATACGAAGTTTTCGTGCGTGGCAAACAGGGCTTATCACACCGCCATGTTGGCAGTTTACATGCTGCCGATGAGCGGATGGCACTGGAAAATGCCCGTGATGCTTACACCCGTCGTAGCGAAGGATGTTCAATTTGGGTGGTGAAGGCGAGTGAAATTGTTGCCTCGCAACCGGAAGAACGCGGTGAATTTTTTGATCCGGCTGAAAGCAAGGTCTATCGCCATCCAACGTTTTACACCATCCCTGATGGCATTGAGCACATGTGAGGTCGGAAATGAATCAGTTAACGGCTTACACCTTGCGCCTGGGCGATAACTGCCTGGTGCTCTCCCAGCGGTTGGGTGAATGGTGCGGTCACGCACCGGAACTGGAAATCGATCTCGCACTGGCAAACATTGGCCTCGATTTATTAGGTCAGGCACGCAACTTCTTATCGTATGCCGCTGAATTAGCGGGAGAAGGCGATGAAGATACCCTGGCCTTCACCCGAGACGAGCGCCAGTTCAGCAACTTATTGTTGGTTGAACAACCAAACGGCAATTTTGCCGACACCATTGCACGCCAGTATTTCATCGATGCATGGCATGTGGCGCTCTTTACCCGTCTGATGGAAAGCCGTGATCCGCAACTGGCGGCGATTTCTGCCAAAGCAATTAAAGAAGCGCGCTATCACCTGCGTTTTAGTCGTGGCTGGCTGGAGCGACTGGGCAATGGTACTGACGTATCAGGGCAAAAGATGCAGCAGGCCATCAACAAGTTGTGGCGTTTTACCGCCGAACTGTTCGATGCCGACGAGATTGATATTGCACTGAGTGAAGAGGGTATTGCGGTTGATCCACGCACTTTACGCGCAGCGTGGGAAGCCGAAGTTTTTGCCGGGATCAACGAAGCCACATTGAACGTACCGCAAGAGCAGGCGTATCGCACTGGCGGTAAAAAAGGACTGCATACCGAACACCTTGGACCCATGCTGGCAGAAATGCAGTATCTCCAGCGTGTCTTGCCCGGTCAGCAATGGTAACAGAGGAGATGGGTATGCAACGTCTGGCCACCATTGCACCGCCACAGGTTCATGAGATATGGGCGCTACTCAGCCAGATCCCGGACCCGGAGATCCCGGTGCTGACCATTACTGATTTAGGCATGGTGCGTAATGTGACACAGATGGGAGAAGGATGGGTGATCGGCTTTACGCCGACATATTCCGGTTGTCCGGCAACGGAACATTTGATTGGCGCGATACGTGAGGCAATGACAACCAACGGGTTTACCCCCGTTCAGGTTGTGCTGCAACTCGACCCGGCATGGACCACCGACTGGATGACCCCCGATGCCCGTGAGCGTCTGCGAGAGTATGGCATTAGCCCGCCCGCCGGACACAGTTGCCATGCCCATTTGCCGCCAGAAGTACGTTGCCCGCGCTGCGCCAGCGTCCATACCACACTTATCAGTGAATTTGGTTCCACGGCCTGCAAAGCATTGTACCGCTGCGATAGTTGCCGCGAACCTTTCGATTATTTCAAATGTATTTGAGGATGCCATGACAACGTTTCATTCCTTAACAGTGGCAAAAGTCGAGTCGGAAACCCGTGATGCGGTGACCATTACCTTTGCGGTGCCCCAGCCTTTGCAGGAGGCGTATCGCTTTCGCCCCGGTCAACATTTGACCTTAAAAGCCAGCTTTGATGGTGAAGAATTACGCCGTTGTTACTCCATTTGCCGCAGCTATCTGCCTGGCGAAATTAGTGTGGCGGTGAAAGCCATTGAAGGCGGACGTTTCTCCCGCTATGCCCGCGAACACATCCGCCAGGGTATGACGCTGGAGGTCATGGTGCCGCAGGGGCATTTCGGCTATCAGCCGCAGGCCGAACGCCAGGGGCGCTATCTGGCAATTGCAGCAGGATCAGGTATTACGCCAATGCTGGCGATTATCGCCACCACTTTACAAACCGAGCCTGAAAGTCAGTTCACCCTGATCTACGGTAACCGTACCAGCCAGAGCATGATGTTTCGCCAGGCACTGGCAGACCTGAAAGACAAATATCCTCAGCGTTTACAGTTGTTGTGCATTTTCAGTCAGGAAACCCTCGACAGCGATCTGCTTCACGGGCGTATTGACGGTGAAAAATTACAGTCACTTGGGGCCTCGCTCATTAATTTTCGTCTTTATGATGAGGCATTTATTTGTGGTCCGGCGGCGATGATGGATGACGCGGAAACCGCCTTAAAAGCACTGGGAATGCCAGATAAAACCATTCATCTGGAGCGGTTTAATACGCCTGGCACGCGCGTCAAACGTAGCGTTAACGTGCAAAGTGACGGACAAAAAGTGACTGTACGTCAGGATGGGCGGGATCGGGAAATCGTGCTTAATGCCGACGATGAAAGCATTCTCGATGCGGCATTGCGCCAGGGGGCGGATCTGCCCTATGCCTGCAAAGGCGGCGTCTGTGCGACCTGCAAATGCAAAGTGCTGCGTGGCAAAGTGGCGATGGAAACCAATTACAGTCTGGAACCGGATGAACTGGCCGCAGGTTATGTGTTGAGTTGCCAGGCACTGCCGCTGACCAGCGATGTGGTGGTTGACTTTGACGCGAAGGGGATGGCATGAGCGAACTGATCGTCAGCCGTCAGCAACGAGTATTGTTGCTGACCCTTAACCGTCCCGCCGCACGTAATGCGCTAAATAATGCCCTGCTGATGCAACTGGTAAATGAACTGGAAGCTGCGGCTACCGATACCAGCATTTCGGTCTGTGTGATTACCGGTAATGCACGCTTTTTTGCCGCTGGGGCCGATCTCAACGAAATGGCAGAAAAAGATCTCGCGGCCACCTTAAACGATACACGTCCGCAGCTATGGGCGCGATTGCAGGCCTTTAATAAACCACTTATCGCAGCCGTCAATGGTTACGCGCTTGGGGCGGGTTGCGAACTGGCATTGTTGTGCGATGTGGTGGTTGCCGGAGAGAACGCGCGTTTTGGGTTGCCGGAAATCACTCTCGGCATCATGCCTGGCGCAGGCGGAACGCAACGTTTAATCCGTAGTGTCGGTAAATCGTTAGCCAGCAAAATGGTGCTGAGCGGAGAAAGTATCACCGCTCAGCAAGCACAGCAGGCCGGGCTGGTTAGCGACGTCTTCCCCAGCGATTTAACCCTCGAATACGCCTTACAGCTGGCATCGAAAATGGCACGTCACTCGCCGCTGGCCTTACAAGCGGCAAAGCAAGCGCTGCGCCAGTCGCAGGAAGTGGCTTTGCAAGCCGGACTTGCCCAGGAGCGACAGTTATTCACCTTGCTGGCGGCAACAGAAGATCGTCATGAAGGCATCTCCGCTTTCTTACAAAAACGCACGCCCGACTTTAAAGGACGCTAATGATGGAATTCATCCTCAGTCATGTAGAAAAGGGCGTGATGACACTAACGCTCAACCGCCCGGAACGCCTGAACAGTTTTAATGATGAGATGCACGCACAACTGGCAGAGTGCCTGAAACAGGTCGAGCGCGACGACACTATCCGTTGCCTGTTACTTACAGGTGCCGGGCGCGGATTTTGTGCTGGTCAGGATCTTAACGATCGTAACGTTGATCCCACAGGCCCCGCACCGGATTTAGGGATGTCAGTTGAACGTTTCTATAACCCACTGGTACGTCGCCTGGCAAAACTGCCAAAACCGGTGATCTGTGCAGTCAATGGCGTGGCGGCAGGGGCAGGCGCAACACTGGCACTGGGGGGCGACATCGTTATTGCTGCCCGTTCAGCAAAATTCGTCATGGCGTTTAGTAAGTTAGGCTTAATACCCGATTGCGGTGGAACCTGGTTACTGCCACGCGTTGCCGGACGAGCGCGCGCCATGGGGCTGGCACTGCTGGGGAATCAACTGAGTGCTGAACAGGCGCACGAATGGGGGATGATCTGGCAGGTTGTTGATGATGAAACGCTGGCAGATACCGCGCAACAGCTGGCACGGCATCTGGCGACACAACCGACATTTGGTCTTGGACTTATCAAGCAAGCGATAAATAGCGCTGAAACCAATACGCTCGATACGCAACTGGATCTGGAACGTGACTATCAGCGACTTGCCGGACGGAGCGCAGATTATCGTGAAGGTGTCAGTGCGTTCCTGGCTAAACGCTCACCGCAGTTCACGGGGAAATAGCATGATGATAAATGTGCAAACTGTGGCAGTGATTGGGAGCGGCACCATGGGGGCAGGCATTGCTGAAGTTGCTGCCAGTCATGGACACCAGGTTTTACTGTATGACATTTCTGCTGAAGCGCTGACCCGCGCAATCGACGGGATACACGCGCGGCTAAATTCACGCGTGACGCGGGGAAAACTGACTGCTGAAACCTGTGAACGCACATTGAAACGCCTGATCCCGGTGACCGATATTCACGCGCTGGCAGCTGCGGACCTGGTCATTGAAGCGGCGTCTGAACGTCTGGAAGTCAAAAAAGCGCTCTTTGCACAGCTGGCGGAAGTTTGCCCGCCACAAACGCTATTGACCACTAACACTTCGTCAATCTCTATAACCGCGATTGCTGCGGAGATAAAAAATCCTGAACGTGTTGCGGGGCTGCATTTTTTTAACCCGGCACCGGTGATGAAGTTGGTGGAGGTGGTCAGTGGGCTGGCAACGGCGGCGGAAGTTGTTGAGCAGTTGTGTGAACTAACGTTGAGTTGGGGTAAGCAGCCTGTGCGCTGTCATTCGACTCCTGGATTTATCGTTAACCGTGTTGCGCGTCCTTATTATTCCGAGGCCTGGCGGGCACTGGAAGAGCAGGTTGCTGCACCAGAAGTGATTGACGCTGCACTTCGCGATGGCGCTGGTTTCCCGATGGGGCCGCTGGAATTAACCGATCTGATTGGTCAGGACGTCAATTTTGCTGTCACCTGTTCGGTGTTTAACGCTTTCTGGCAGGAGCGTCGTTTTTTACCTTCGCTGGTGCAACAGGAACTGGTGATTGGTGGACGGTTGGGCAAGAAAAGTGGGCTGGGCGTGTACGACTGGCGCGCGGAACGTGAGGCAGTTGTTGGCCTGGAAGCGGTAAGCGACAGTTTTAGCCCAATGAAAGTAGAAAAGAAAAGTGACGGTGTCACGGAAATTGACGATGTTTTATTGATTGAGACACAAGGCGAGACGGCACAGGCGCTGGCAATACGACTGGCACGCCCGGTGGTAGTGATCGATAAAATGGCGGGCAAGGTGGTGACCATTGCTGCTGCAGCGGTGAACCCGGACTCAGCGACCCGCAAGGCCATTTATTACCTGCAACAGCAGGGCAAAACAGTGCTGCAAATTGCAGATTACCCAGGAATGCTGATTTGGCGAACGGTAGCAATGATCATCAATGAAGCCCTTGATGCGCTTCAAAAAGGCGTGGCCTCTGAACAGGATATCGATACCGCCATGCGTCTTGGGGTGAATTATCCATATGGCCCACTTGCCTGGGGAGCGCAACTTGGCTGGCAGCGAATATTAAGGCTCCTTGAAAATCTACAGCATCACTATGGCGAAGAACGCTATCGCCCATGTTCATTGCTGCGCCAACGGGCGCTTCTGGAGAGCGGTTATGAGTCATAAGGCCTGGCAAAATGCCCATGCAATGTATGAGAACGATGCCTGCGCCAAAGCGCTTGGCATCGACATTATCTCAATGGATGAAGGCTTTGCTGTAGTGACCATGACCGTCACTGCACAAATGCTTAACGGTCATCAAAGTTGCCACGGCGGGCAGCTATTTTCACTGGCTGATACTGCCTTTGCCTACGCCTGCAATAGCCAGGGGCTGGCAGCCGTCGCTTCTGCCTGCACGATTGATTTTTTGCGTCCAGGCTTTGCCGGAGACACCTTAACTGCTACTGCGCAGGTACGTCATCAGGGCAAGCAAACCGGTGTTTACGACATCGAAATTGTTAACCAACAACAAAAAACGGTTGCGCTGTTTCGCGGTAAATCTCACCGCATCGGCGGCACCATTACAGGAGAAGCCTGATGCGTGAAGCCTTTATTTGTGACGGAATTCGTACGCCAATTGGTCGCTACGGCGGGGCATTATCAAGTGTTCGGGCTGATGATCTGGCTGCTATCCCTTTGCGGGAACTGCTGGTGCGAAACCCGCGTCTCGATGCGGAGTGTATCGATGATGTGATCTTCGGCTGTGCTAATCAGGCGGGAGAAGATAACCGTAACGTAGCCCGGATGGCGACTTTACTGGCGGGGCTGCCGCAGAGTGTTTCCGGCACAACCATTAACCGCTTGTGTGGTTCCGGGCTGGACGCACTGGGGTTTGCCGCACGGGCGATTAAAGCGGGCGATGGCGATTTGCTGATCGCCGGTGGCGTGGAGTCAATGTCACGGGCACCGTTTGTTATGGGCAAGGCAGCCAGTGCATTTTCTCGTCAGGCTGAGATGTTCGATACCACTATTGGCTGGCGATTTGTGAACCCGCTCATGGCTCAGCAATTTGGAACTGACAGCATGCCGGAAACGGCAGAGAATGTAGCTGAACTGTTAAAAATCTCACGAGAAGATCAAGATAGTTTTGCGCTACGCAGTCAGCAACGTACGGCAAAAGCGCAATCCTCAGGCATTCTGGCTGAGGAGATTGTTCCGGTTGTGTTGAAAAACAAGAAAGGTGTTGTAACAGAAATACAACATGATGAGCATCTGCGCCCGGAAACGACGCTGGAACAGTTACGTGGGTTAAAAGCACCATTTCGTGCCAATGGGGTGATTACCGCAGGCAATGCTTCCGGGGTGAATGACGGAGCCGCTGCGTTGATTATTGCCAGTGAACAGATGGCAGCAGCGCAAGGACTGACACCGCGGGCGCGTATCGTAGCCATGGCAACCGCCGGGGTGGAACCGCGCCTGATGGGGCTTGGTCCGGTGCCTGCAACTCGCCGGGTGCTGGAACGCGCAGGGCTGAGTATTCACGATATGGACGTGATTGAACTGAACGAAGCGTTCGCGGCCCAGGCGTTGGGTGTACTACGCGAATTGGGGCTGCCTGATGATGCCCCACATGTTAACCCCAACGGAGGCGCTATCGCCTTAGGCCATCCGTTGGGAATGAGTGGTGCCCGCCTGGCACTGGCTGCCAGCCATGAGCTGCATCGGCGTAACGGTCGTTACGCATTGTGCACCATGTGCATCGGTGTCGGTCAGGGCATCGCCATGATTCTGGAGCGTGTTTGAGCATATCAACCTGCGAGTACCCTACAATGATAACCAATACAAAGCTTGACCCGATTGAAACCGCGTCTGTTGATGAGTTACAGGCGTTGCAAACACAGCGTCTGAAATGGACGCTCAAACACGCGTATGAAAATGTGCCGATGTATCGGCGCAAATTCGACGCAGCAGGCGTACATCCTGATGATTTCAGGGAACTTTCAGACCTGCGTAAATTTCCCTGTACCACCAAACAGGATCTGCGCGACAACTATCCCTTTGACACCTTTGCCGTGCCAATGGAACAAGTGGTGCGCATTCATGCTTCTTCGGGAACCACAGGTAAACCGACAGTTGTCGGCTATACGCAAAACGATATTGATAACTGGGCCAATATTGTAGCGCGTTCTTTGCGTGCGGCAGGGGGCTCGCCCAAAGACAAAATTCATGTTGCCTATGGTTACGGCCTGTTTACTGGTGGGCTGGGTGCGCACTATGGTGCCGAACGTCTGGGCGCTACGGTGATCCCGATGTCTGGCGGGCAGACGGAAAAACAAGCGCAACTGATCCGTGATTTTCAACCAGATATGATCATGGTTACGCCATCTTATTGCCTTAACCTGATTGAAGAGCTGGAGCGGCAGTTGGGCGGTGATGCCAGCGGTTGCTCGCTGCGGGTTGGAGTATTTGGTGCTGAGCCGTGGACACAGGCCATGCGTAAAGAGATTGAGCGTCGCCTGGGGATCACCGCACTGGATATTTATGGCCTGTCAGAAGTGATGGGGCCGGGGGTGGCGATGGAGTGTCTGGAAACTACCGACGGCCCAACCATTTGGGAAGATCATTTCTATCCTGAAATTGTTAATCCTCATGACGGCACACCGCTTGCCGATGGTGAACATGGCGAACTGTTATTCACCACGCTGACCAAAGAAGCATTGCCGGTCATTCGTTACCGCACGCGTGATTTAACCCGACTGTTACCAGGAACGGCGCGGACTATGCGCCGCATGGATCGCATCAGCGGACGCAGCGATGACATGTTGATTATTCGCGGTGTAAATGTCTTTCCGTCACAACTGGAAGAAGAGATTGTCAAATTCGAACATTTATCGCCGCATTACCAACTGGAGGTGAACCGCCGGGGGCATCTTGATTCACTTTCTGTGAAAGTGGAGTTGAAAGAAAGTAGCCTGACATTGACGCATGAGCAGCGTTGCCAGGTATGCCACCAGCTGCGCCATCGGATTAAGTCGATGGTGGGGATCTCTACCGATGTGATGATCGTTAACTGTGGCAGTATCCCGCGTTCAGAAGGCAAGGCGTGTCGGGTGTTTGATCTGCGCAATATTGTTGGTGCCTGACGTATCGTCTGGCCCTGGTGGGGTAAAGCGCCAGGGCCAGAAGTCGATACGACCTGTGCTATGATTCATAAATCACAACAATAACAACAGACTGAAGCGAATGAGTAAACTTGATACTTTTATCCAACATGCTGTAAACGCTGTTCCGGTCAGTGGCACATCTTTGATCTCCTCTCTGTATGGTGATTCGCTTTCCCATCGTGGTGGTGAAATCTGGTTGGGTAGTCTGGCTGCTTTGCTGGAAGGGCTGGGATTTGGTGAGCGTTTCGTGCGCACCGCTTTGTTTCGTCTTAATAAAGAAGGCTGGCTGGATGTTTCCCGCATCGGGCGACGCAGTTTCTATAGCCTCAGTGATAAAGGCTTGCGCCTGACGCGACGGGCAGAAAGTAAAATTTATCGCGCAGAGCAACCTGCATGGGATGGTAAATGGCTCCTGTTGCTCTCGGAAGGTTTAGATAAATCAACGCTGGCTGATGTCAAAAAGCAGTTGATCTGGCAAGGTTTTGGCGCACTGGCACCCAGCCTGATGGCATCGCCGTCGCAAAAACTGGCCGATGTACAGACACTTTTGCATGAAGCGGGTGTGGCGGATAACGTGATTTGTTTTGAAGCGCAAATACCACTGGCGCTTTCTCGCGCAGCACTGCGTGCCAGAGTAGAAGAGTGCTGGCATTTAACTGAACAAAATGCCATGTACGAAACCTTTATTCAGTCATTCCGCCCGCTGGTGCCGCTTTTAAAAGAGGCGGCAGACGAGTTAACCCCGGAGCGGGCATTTCATATTCAGCTTTTACTGATCCATTTTTATCGCCGTGTCGTCCTTAAAGACCCATTGTTGCCGGAGGAGTTGCTTCCGGCACACTGGGCAGGGCATACGGCGCGTCAGCTGTGTATCAACATTTATCAGCGCGTAGCGCCTGCTGCTTTAGCGTTCGTTAGTGAAAAAGGTGAAACCTCGGTCGGTGAACTGCCTGCGCCGGGAAGCCTGTATTTTCAACGTTTTGGCGGCTTGAATATTGAACAGGAGGCGTTATGCCAATTTATCAGATAGACGGTCTGACTCCGGTTGTGCCAGAAGAGAGTTTTGTCCATCCGACAGCGGTATTGATCGGCGATGTTATTCTCGGCAAGGGCGTTTACGTTGGGCCAAATGCCAGCCTGCGTGGCGATTTTGGTCGTATCGTGGTGAAAGATGGCGCGAACATTCAGGATAATTGCGTTATGCACGGTTTTCCCGAGCAGGATACTGTTGTAGGAGAAGATGGACATATTGGTCATAGCGCTATCCTTCACGGCTGCATTATCCGCCGCAATGCATTAGTGGGAATGAACGCGGTAGTGATGGACGGTGCGGTGATTGGCGAGAACAGCATTGTTGGTGCATCCGCATTTGTGAAAGCCAAAGCAGAAATGCCAGCTAATTACCTGATTGTCGGCAGCCCGGCGAAAGCGATTCGTGAACTCAGTGAGCAGGAGTTGGCATGGAAAAAGCAGGGTACGCATGAGTACCAGGTGCTGGTGACACGCTGTAAGCAGACGTTACATCAAGTCGAGCCATTGCGGGAAATTGAACCTGGCAGGAAACGCCTGGTATTTGATGAGAATCTGCGACCGAAACAGTAACAGATGTAAAATTATTTTGTCCCTTTAATTATAAAGCAGAGTTATGTTTAAGCTCTGCTTTATTTATTTGAGTATTAATTCATACCGTTTTTTCATCATATAATTATTTATAATGAGAATGTGGTTTTAATTTGTAATTTATATTATATACACAATTTATATATTTCATGGTCTTTTTTTATTCACCTGAATTATAATTGTGAATTATAGGAAAGTATGTTTGATTAGATAATAATCTACTGGCAATATTGGATGTCTTCTATGTTTTAAATAACTAATTGGTCGGGTTAGTGCATCCGGCTTTCTTTATATTCGCCAGAAGGATTTATTATGCAAAGGAAAACTCTATTGTCGGCCTGTATTGCATTAGCTCTGAGTGGTCAGGGTTGGGCGGCAGATATCACAGAGGTAGAAACCACCACAGGTGAAAAGAAAAATACCAATGTGACTTGTCCGGCAGACCCAGGAAAACTCAGTCCGGAAGAGCTTAAACGCTTACCCTCTGAATGCTCTCCTTTAGTCGAACAAAACCTGATGCCATGGCTTTCCACAGGCGCTGCTGCGTTAATCACGGCCTTAGCCGTAGTGGAACTAAACGACGATGATGATCATCATCATCGCAACAATTCTCCACTCCCACCGACACCCCCTGATGATGAATCAGACGACACTCCAGTTCCCCCAACTCCTGGCGGAGATGAGATAATACCGGACGATCCGGATGATACGCCTACACCTCCCAAACCGGTTTCGTTTAATAATGACGTTATTCTCGATAAAACAGAAAAAACGTTAACTATTCGCGATTCAGTTTTTACTTATACCGAGAATGCTGACGGGACTATATCTCTGCAAGATAGCAATGGTCGTAAGGCAACGATTAATCTTTGGCAGATTGATGAAGCGAATAACACTGTTGCCCTTGAAGGGGTGAGCGCAGATGGCGCAACGAAGTGGCAATATAATCACAACGGTGAGCTTGTTATTACGGGTGATAATGCCACAGTAAACAACAATGGCAAAACCACCGTTGACGGTAAAGATTCCACCGGTACGGAAATCAACGGTAATAACGGGAAAGTGATTCAGGACGGCGATCTGGATGTCAGCGGCGGCGGTCACGGTATTGATATCACCGGTGACAGCGCGACGGTGGATAACAAGGGCACCATGACCGTCACCGATCCGGAGTCCATGGGTATCCAGATCGACGGTGACAAGGCCATCGTCAATAACGAAGGCGAGAGCACCATCACCAACGGTGGCACCGGCACCCAGATTAATGGTGATGACGCCACGGCAAACAACAACGGCAAAACCACCGTTGACGGCAAGGATTCCACCGGTACGGAAATTGCTGGCAATAACGGGAAGGTGATTCAGGACGGCGATCTGGATGTCAGCGGCGGCGGTCACGGTATTGATATCACCGGCGACAGCGCAACGGTGGATAACAAGGGCACCATGACCGTCACCGATCCGGAGTCCATCGGTATCCAGGTTGACGGCGACCAGGCGGTTGTTAACAACGAAGGCGAGAGCGCCATCACCAACGGTGGCACCGGCACGCAGATTAACGGTGATGACGCCACGGCAAACAACAACGGCAAAACCACCGTTGACGGCAAGGATT